>Ga0214473_10000628_pt1 | contig 49179 bp, 39 predicted proteins | sample RVTome_7_FD_203509 | JGI IMG/M metagenome (GOLD analysis project Ga0214473, IMG submission 203509) | Soil microbial communities from uranium-contaminated site in the Upper Colorado River Basin, Wyoming, United States - RVT98D197 | ecosystem: Environmental > Terrestrial > Soil > Contaminated >...
AAGAAAAGACCAAGAACCAATGAAGACAAAAGAGAGAATGAATCAAAAAAAGTGTTACCCATGTGCCCGGTCTAATGTGTAACCTATGTACCCGGTCGTACATTGGCCAAACGAATCGACAAACCAGACTCTGTGTAGGGTCATTGGATGACGACCCTGCTTAGGGATGAGCGCGGCGCCGCTCGGACTCACACCGGGCGGCGTCTTTGTTCTGCGGGGGGTGGGTGCGCGCAGCCCGAAATAGGATGCGACCACAACCAAGCAGCCTATTGCTGCGCGTGACGGCTGGCAAAGTTGATGATGTCTGTACAGAGCCGAAGGAGAGAATCGGATTTATGACCTTGCTGCCACGCTTCGTTCAAGACTTCACTAATGAATATAGTGTTCTTCTCCAAGTTCTTCAGGTGTCCGAACTCAATACTGATCTTTGCCTTCGCGGCTTGCCAGTTCTTTGTTCCGATTTCGTTTTCCACAACTGCGCCCAGATTCGATGCCCACATCACGAGTCCGTCTGACCAAAAGTGGGCCGTGGGATCGCTCGGTAGCGGCTCTGGATTAGCGATGCCACAGAGCCGTAGGAGAGTGAGGTTGTCCAGCCTATGCATTTTTTGGCTTCCATTCCTGTCCGGTCTGTCCGCGTCGCTGTCGAAAACAAGGTAGGCTGGAATGTCCATGAGCTTTGCCGCGGCATATGGTCTAATCATGTGCGATTTGCGGTCGGTGGGTATGATGTGCCCTCCCAGCCTGCGAAAGCTCTCCCATTCGTTGTTCAGGTGAAGATAGGATGTAATGTATGCTAGATCTTCCAGTCCTTCTACCAGAACAGGTGTGGTGCAAAAGAAGATCTCGTTAATCGAGGGTTGGAGCGCTTGGTGTATTTTTGCCATTCTTCCTGTGGTTGATCCCGCCGCAGTTTCTCCTCTAGCCTTCAGAACGTGGTTTTCAATGTCGCCGGCTGAGACTCTTGCCACTGTTGGCTGCATCTCAACCGGGCACTTGCGGATCAACCGGATATCCTCGAACGATCTACCCGTGACGAATGTCGGACAATGTGTGCACAAGACAACTTGCGTGCCTTTCATGCTTAGGTCGATGAAGACCTCTCTAAGGTGACGTAGCTGCGGCGGATGCTGGTATAACTCCGGTTCCTCGCATCCGAGCACGAGAGTAGCTTCATCTTGCGGTTCGATAGTCGAGAGTTCGTGTAGCAAAGCCAGAAGATAAGAACGCTGAAACCCGTGTCCCAATCGGGCCACCTGTCCCACGAAGATGCCCTCTCCAGCAAGGACCTCGGCAAACGGTTCATCTATCTTGACAGCCTGCTCCGGTTCACTGCGCCACTTCACCTCGATTTGGGCGTCGGGATGAGCCCACATCCGTAAGCGATTGCATAGGCTTTTCGATAAGTCAGCGAGAACGCACTGATTTTGTTCCAGGATGGTGGCATACTCAGCGGCGATCTGCGTTTTTAGACTCTCAATCTTATCTTTGAAATTAATCCGTGTCCGTACTGTTCTCTCCAGAAGCTCAGCTAACGCAGAGTTCTTTCCTTCTGATTGCTCGCCGCTTGCGTCCTTAACAGCTGGTACAAACACATACTGTATGAATTTCCGAAGACGATTCTGACCTTTGGTCCAACCATAGAACTGGTCTTGGCTTGGTATCAGGTTCCACTCGTCAGGGTGGCTTGCTTCGAACTCGCTAAGGTTCTCTCTCATCTGGTCCTTTGTACCACGTTCAGGCAGTTCAGAGTATCGTGATCTAAGAGCGTTATAGATTTTCATCAACTCGTCTTTCCTCGCATCAGCTTCGTGCGCCTTAAAAAAGGGTGCAAATGCAGTCATTCCAAGGCGCTGTCCGTATTGGTGAACCACTGCGCAGTTCTTGGCCTCATCCCATCGTGCCTCTGCGCTAATTACCAGTTGCCCTTGCCGATAATACGCCTTCAGTTCTTTCTGCGCCTCAGGGCTGAGATCGGTTAGTGTTACTGTGATTCTAATGGGTTCTGCAATAACGCGCCTGTAGAAATCCTCTTGCTGAAGCGATACTAGGTCCGTCTGGGTGTCTCTGGTAACCCTGAAAAAGATATTAAGAGCACAGAGGACGGTAGATTTCCCGGAACCGTTTGGTCCCACAAGACAGTTGTAGCCACCAAACTCGATAGTCTGATCTTTGATCGCCCTCAGGTTCTCGATTCGTACCTTTGCTAATTTCATTAGACAATTCCCCAGCCAAGTGTGGCATAGTACTGGTTCGGTTCGATTCCTGTACTGAAAGTTGCGGTCTTCTGGCCCTGTTGGCAAGCGAAATCTGTTCTTTGCGCACGACTCGGTAGTCCCTGCTTTCCGGTTGACACGCCTTTGCCTACGCCCTAAATTGCCTTGCCCATGAATACGCCGAACAAGCTCACCCTCCTGCGCATTGTCATCTCACCCGTGTTCATGTATTTCTTTCTGTTCGACAGCTTCTACATGCGTCTCACCGGCCTGATCCTTTTCGTGATCGCCGCCCTGACCGATCTGGCCGACGGTTACTACGCCCGCAAGTACGGTATCATAACCGGTTTCGGGCGGTTCATGGATCCGCTGGCTGATAAGATTCTGGTATCGTGCGCTCTGGTGTCGTTCATTTATCTCAAGTACGTCTCCCCCCTGCCGGTGATGCTGATTATCGGCCGCGAGTTCTCCATCACCGGGCTGCGACTGCTGGCCGCCTATCGCGGGGTGATCATCCCGCCGACCTGGTTCGCCAAGGTCAAGACGTTTTTGCAACTTACGGTGGTCGGGGTGGTGATCGGGTACATCAGCCTGATGACGTCGCTGGCGCATTTCGACAGTCCCGCCTTGTCGCTCGTTCAGTTCGACTATTACTTCTACTTCAACCTGTTGCTCTGGGCGGCGGCGGCGGTGACGGTCTGGACCGGCGTCGACTACGTTGTTAAATATTTCTTTATGATCAAATCGGTGCTAAAGTAGAGCCGTCATGAAAGACTCCCTGGTCAGACTGATCGCCACCGGTTTCTATTCGGGCTACAGCCGCCCCTACCCCGGCACTTGGGGAACGATTCCGGCCTGGCTGATCGCATATTTCCTGATCGCCGGCGATCAACGACTGTTGCTGCCGACGGCGGCGGTCTGCTTCTTCGTATCGGTGTGGAGTTCCGACGCGGCCGAGAAGATGTACGGTCATGACGCGCGCAGGATCGTGATCGATGAATGGGAGGGGATGTTCATCGCGCTTCTGTTCGTGCCGTACTCGGTGACCAATTACGTGATTGCGTTTTTTGCTTTTCGGTTTTTTGATGTCGTCAAGATTCCGCCGGCCCGGCAGTCGGAGAAATTGCCCGGCGGCTGGGGGGTGACGATGGACGACGTGGTGGCCGGCGTGCAGGCCAATATCGTAACCCGTCTGATTATTCTGGTTGTTCCGAAGTATCTGTCGGGAGTGGCGTGACACTGTGGACGTATAAGGCTGCAACATGGATACCGAAATAATCACCATCGGCGATGAGTTGGTCACTGGTCACACGATCGACACCAACGCCGCCCTGATCGCGCGTCACGTCACCGATCTCGGGTTCGGCGTGCGCTACCAAACGTCGGTCGGAGACTCGTTGGAGTTTATGGAAGAGGCTTTTAGGCTGGCCTTGAAGCGGGCGCGGTTGGTGATAACGACCGGCGGTCTGGGGCCGACCGACGACGACGTCACCAAGAAGGCGATTGTCCACGTGTTCAAACGCAATCTGATCTTCCATCAGGACATTCTCGACGACATCCGCGCCCGCTACGCCCAACGCGGTGTCGAGATGCCGGCCATCAACCAGAACCAGGCGCTGCTGCCGCAGGGAGCGACCCTGTTTCCCAACAAGCACGGCTCCGCGGTCGGTCTGTGTATCGCCGAGGAAGGTCGCATCTTCATCGCTTTGCCGGGCGTGCCGGCCGAGGCCGAACAGATTCTGCTGGACGAAGTGATTCCCTACCTGCGGGGGTTGCACTCCGCTCAAGCCATGAGGATCATCAAGCTGCGAACGACCGGCATCTATGAGTCCGGGCTGGCCGAGCGGATCGGTCATGAACTCAAGCTGGAGCCGGGGGTCAGGCTGGCCTACCTGCCGTCCTACAGCGGTGTCGACCTGCGCGTCATGGCGATCGGCGAAAACCAGCAGGACGCCGGCGACAAGGCGCTGCGGCTGGTCCGTTACCTCGAGGACACCTGCGGGCGTTACATCTATGGGCGTGACGACGACAGCCTCGAGGCGGTGGTGGGACAACTCCTGACCGACAACGACAAGACACTGGCCGTGGCGGAGTCCTGCACCGGCGGACAGCTCGGCATGTTGATCACGTCGGTGAGCGGTTCGTCGGAGTATTTCCGCGGCGGCGTCATCGCCTACGCCAACGACGTGAAGATTGGGCAGCTTGAGGTCGACGCCGACGTCATCGAGAAACACGGAGCCGTTTCCGAACCATGCGCCATAGCCATGGCGGTCGGTTGCCGCAAACTGTTGAACAGCGACTATGCCCTTTCCGTCACCGGTATCGCCGGACCCACCGGCGGCACGGATGACAAACCGGCCGGGACGACGTTCATTGGTTTGGCGTCGGCTCACGCCTCGTATGCTCGCAAGTTCAACTTCGGAGCGCGGCGCGACACCGGACGTTCGCGTGCTTCATACGCCGCGCTGGAATTGCTGCGGAGGGAGATACTCGACATCAAATGATGCGTTTGTTTATCGCATTGCCGTTAGGGTGGGAGGTTGAAGACTATCTCGGTAGTGTCATCGATGAGCTGAGGCCGCACGGCGGTTCGGTGAAGTGGGTCGCGCCGCACAATATACACCTGACGGTTCGCTTTCTCGGCGACACCGAGGAAGATCGCGTGCCGAAGATTCAGCAACTGCTCGACACGGTCGCGTCCGAGCATGCCTCCGTGCCGACAGCAATAGAAAGCCTGGGCGCTTTCCCCAACCTGAGGCGACCGCGCGTCATCTGGGCGGGCATCAGCGACAACATCGAGCAACTCGAAAAGATGTCGCGCCAAGTGGAGTTGGGCGTGCGCAAGCTACGCTTCGAGAAAGAAGCGAAAGGTTTCAAACCGCATCTCACTCTTGGCCGCGTGCGCAAACCTCAGGGGCTGGACAAACTCACGGCTTACCTCCAGACCGTGCAGGTAGAACCGATGCCGCTGACCCTCGACCGACTGGTGCTGTTCAAGTCGACCCTTACGCCGCAGGGACCGATCTACGACCGCGTGCACGAAGCGATGTTAGGGCGGGAGCGGTTCGGGGGCTAGAACCCTTCTGGGGACACCATATCATCCCACCTTGTCCAGCGCTCTCGATCGCGTAGCTCACAGGGACACAAATAGTCCAGCAACGGTTCTCCCCTTCGCCTTTGACGGAACCAGAAACTGCCGGAACATGCGGCGCCTTAGTACCCAATGCAGTTCTTCCTTTTCTTTGAAATGGAAAACTCAGACGGTATCTTACGGCATGGACGACATGATGCACCGCTTCAGCCTGGCTTCACGCCTCGGTCACTTGTTGATGACGCTCGCGCCGGTCGGGCTTTATCTCACCGGTCTGCGTCTGGCCTGGTTCGGCGGCGGCGGGTCAAGCCCGCTTTTTGCGCCTCAATCGTGGTTGGATGTGCTGGCCCCAACCGGTCAGGTCTACCGGTGGCACAAAACATGCGGCCTTGTCCTCATCGCCGGAGCGATCTTATACCTGGTCGAATTAATGCTCACCGGACAGCTCGGTCGTCTGACGGCGCTGTTCACCGACCGGCGTCGCGACTATCGCAAGAAGCTCTTCTATATCGCTGTTCTGGGTACGACCGCCGTGTCGATTGTCAGCGGCATCACACTCTACACGGGTCTGTACGAGGGAGCGGCGGGGCATATGTTCATGAACCGTCTGCACCACTATGCGGCCGTGTTCCTGGTTATTCTCACCATCGCACATTTGATCGATGTACTGTTCGGCGGCGGCGTGCGCGTAAACGCGATCTTCTTCGGCTATCGCGACGGGACGTTCTTCAGCGTGCGGCCGTTTGTCATGGCTATGGTCGGGGCCATGGTCTTGGCCGGGGCGGTGGGGCTGTTGATCGACAGACCGTCCGAACTGGTTTGCCGTCGGTTGGGCAAAACAGTGAATATCGACGGGCTGGTTGAGTCGATCGTCTGGAACCGAGCCGACAGCCTGCAATTAACTCTGGCCCACGGCGCCAACCTCGACGGCGGCGTTTCCGAGGTGACACTCAAGAGTTTTCACGACGGTCGGAACGTGTACTTTCTTCTGAGCTGGGACGACCCGGATCGTTCCTTCAATCGCCGCCTGGTCAAGATGGAGACCGAATGGATGGTCGGCGTGTCGGAGTACCCCGACCTGTTCGGGGAAAGGATCTACTACGAGGATCAAGCAGTGCTTTCCATTCATCGTAACACGGGAGGTTGCGCCGTCACCTGTCATCTACGCACTCCGTCCAAGATGGGTTTGCATTACACCATTGGTGACACGGTCGACGTCTGGCAGTGGCGGGCGGTGAGCACCAATCCGATTCGTCGGGCCGACGACGGTTGGTGGGCGGGGTTTCGCGATGATTCCATCGGCGGACGTCACCTGGACAACCTGGCCGCCGGCGGATACTTCTCGAATCTGAACCGTGACTGGCGGCAGCCGTACTTCCTCCCGGCGCACCGGTCGGTGTACGGTTGGATCGATCCGTACACGCCGTTCGTGACGCCGTATTTTGTCGCTGAGGATACTTTTTGTTTGGGTGCTCAGGCGCCGGGCGTGATCGTCACACCGTTCCAAGGTGATCGCGGCGACGTGCGCGCGGAGGGGCGATGGCTTGACGGGCGGTGGACGGTCGAGTTTGCCCGCGCCCTTAAGACCGGGTCGAGTGCCGACACGGAGATGCGCGGCGAGTTGTATCTGGGTGTGGCGATCTTTGACAACGCCTCAAGCAAGCACGCCTTCCACCTGCGGCCGATCAGGCTGGTGGTGGAATAGTGAGTCAAAGGACTAAAGATACCCGGTATCTGCCAACGGTACGCCGATTCACCGGCGACCGATAGGAAACGACAGCCCCAGCATTACAGAGAACGCTCGCGGTTTGATGTCGGCGGCTTTGCCGGTTTCATAACTGGCCATCGGGTATTCGTCCGGCATTGTATCATCCTCTATATCAGGAATGTCGTCAGGGTCGACGTCTTCAAACAAGTCACCGGTTCCGATACTATAACGAAAATCAGCCAATATCTCTCCGAAGCCGACATTGTAGCGCACCTCGCCACCGAATACCCACCCGAAGTCTGAATCCTTGAGGTTGCTAATATCGGTTTCGCCGCCAACGGTGGTGATACCATCGCCGCCGACTCTGAGTGCTATATCGATGTCGTCCGTACCGCTTCGAACAAAGGCGAAGACCGGCCCGCCGAAGACGCTGGGTGTGATGTGCTCATCGGTGGCCAGCTTCAGCTTGACCAGCAGAGGTATTTCAACGTAAGAGAGTTCTATCTGTTCAGAGAGCGCATAGTCAAGGTCCACGACGAAGTCGTCAATTGTCCATTCGAGATGAGCCGAACCCGATACCTTCGCCTGCTTCTTGCTGAACGCAAGCTCCGCCTGGATGGCCATATGATCGCTCAGGTTGAGCGCTAAGAACCCTCCGAACACAAACCCGGACCGGCTCTTCTTGGCGAAGTTGTCACGGTAGTCAGTTCCATCATCGACCATATCTCTAACCGACAGTACCAGTCCCGTTCGTTCGTTAGAAATGGTCGTTACGCCCAGCCCGCCCTTGAAGCCGATCTCCAGAAGTGATCGGCAATGACCGGTTCCGACAATCAGGGTTGAAAGAACAACAGTCGACACTACCTTAGTGATAATACGCTTCATGGTATCACCTTCCTCTATTTGAGTGACCGTTCAATCCAAGTGTCGAGCAGGTTGGCGCACATCTGGCCGAACCCGTCTTATCCTCTGCCGATTCCGAGCCACGCCGGGTGAGCCATACGGCATGTTACAAATGCTGTCGCATGATCGGTCGCCTCGGCGACCGGCGCAGCACCTCCTTGTAGCCCGCTTTCACGAAGGCGGAGGTTGTCCCGGTCCAGGCGAAGGCGTCCGGCCATTTCTCGTTCGGTTCCACCGGGTAGCCCTCGACAATCTTCCCCCCCATCTTACGAGCGTATTCGGCCGCCGCCTTAAGCAAGGCGACACTGACGCCCTGGGCGCGATACGGCTTCGCGATAAACAGACAAACAACGGACCAGACTTGTTTGTCGTCGACCGGTTGGAAGTTGCGCGAGCGCTCCAACCGGGGGAACTGCTCACGCGGCGCCACCGAGCACCATCCAATCGGTTCGCTGCCCAGGTAGGCGAGGAGGCCGGGTACTTCGCCGGACATAATGATCTTCTTCATGGCGCGTTTGTTGGGCGCCCCCTTGTTCTTTTCAAACGCGCCGGCGGTAAGCCGCCAACTCATGCACCAGCAACCGCCGCAGGCGCCGCGCTCTCCGAACAACGCCGCCATATCCTCCCAACGTCCGGGGGTTACCGGCCGGAACTTCAGATTCTTCAATTGTTCACCGCTCTTGGCCACGCTCGGTTGTCTCCAAAGTGTGTAAGATGGCGCTGATTGCACACCGTGTCAAGTCGGAGACGAAAGGTCGGGACCGATCAGGAGATGCGTCACAGCGTCACTTAGGGGGTCGACTGGAACAAACGGGGCGGGCCGACGTAAGATCAAGGGCAGGTGAAGACAAGATGACCACTTAATCGATCGGAGCATATGCTATGATAAAGAAAATACTGTTGGCGGCCTCGGCGGTGATCGTGGTGGGGCTGCTGTTGTTTTTCGCCATCGATGGTTCGGCCAAGAAGCAGGACGTGTTGAAGACGGTTGCCGTTGAGCGCGGGACGATCGTCGACAAAGCGCTGGCCGTGGGTCGAATCGAACCGAAGAAGGAAAATAGTGTTAAATCCAAAATCCCCGGCATCGTGCGCAAGATTTATGTCGACGTCGGCGAGCGCGTGGCCGTGGGAGACCCGCTTTTCGACATCGCCCCCGACCCGACGCCGGTCGAGTTCACCGAGGCCAAACGTCAAGTCGAGATTTACCAGGTCGCCTACGACAACGCCAAACGGGAGTTCGACCGTTACCAGACCCTCAGAGACAAGCAGTTGGTGTCGTACCAGGAGTACGAAGGCAAGCAGGCCGCTTACGACGAAGCCAACCTGCGTCTGAAACTGGCCAAGGAGAAACTGTCGCTGATCGAGTCGGGTAACACCGAGCCGGCCGGCACGGGCATCGACAATATCATCAGGTCGCCGATTGCCGGTACGGTGCTTTCGCGGCTGGTCGAGGAGGGGGACCCGGTGGTGCCGTTGACGTCGTACCAGGCGGGTACGGAACTGATGACGCTGGCGGAAATGGACGATCTGATTTTTCGCGGCAACGTCGATGAAATCGACGTCGGCAAACTGAGCCGCGGCATTACCGCCGAGATCGAAGTGGGCGCTATTCCCAATGAGAAACTGATCGGTCGGGTGGAGAAGATATCCCCCAAGGCGCACCGCGACCAGGGTTCCACGCTCTTTGAAGTGGAGATTGTCATCGAGGATATGGGCAGCAAGTTCCTGCGGGCCGGTTACAGCGCCAATGCCGACCTGATCATTTCCAAGCGTGAGGACATTCTGCTGGTGCCCGAGCGGTTGGTGACGTTCGATGACTCCACGGCCACGGTGGAGGTGCAGGACACGGTGGGTGTCGTCACCACGCGCGACATAACGGTAGGTTTGTCCGACGGGATCAACATTGAGGTTGTCGAGGGAGTCACGGAAGGAGAGTTGATCATCGAACGGCCGCCGCGCGAAATCACACCCGACTGATTTTAGACCATCGGAGAATCATGTTACCTCTCCTTTCCATAAGGCAGTTTCTGAACGACATGCGCCGCCAGAAGCTGCGGACGCTGATGACCACGTTCGGCATCTTCTGGGGCACCTGCGCCATCGTCCTGCTGTTCGCGTTCGGCAAAGGTATCGGCGATGCGCAACTGAAATCGCAGAAAGGTCTCGGTGAGAATATCGCGATCTACTGGCCCGGCATTACGTCTAAGGAGTACCGGGGACTTCCCCGAGGTCGACGGGTACGTTTCACCGAGGACGACGTCGCCCTGATCAAGGCCAGGGCGGTCACGATATCGCGCATCTCGCCGGAGTACTCGCGCTGGAGCGTCACTTTGAAGCGGGGCAAGAAGACTTTTTCGCAACAAGTCATCGGAATCTGGCCGGAGTTCGGTGAGATGCGCAACGTCATACCGGACGTCGGCTCGCGCTTCATCAACGATCTGGATTTGCTGGAGAAGCGGCGGGTCATCTTCATCGGCGATCTCCTCAAAGAGGACCTCTTCGGCTCCGAACCGGCGGTCGGTGAGACCGTCCTGCTCGACGGCGTGCCGTTCACCGTCATCGGCGTCATGAAACCGAAGAAACAGGACAGTTCCTACTCCGGCCGCGACAGCCGCAAGGGGTTTATCCCGTCGACAACCTTCAAGACCATGTACTCCAGCCGAGATCTCAATAACTTCGTGGTGCAGTGCAAACCGCAACTGACCATGGCTCACAGCAAGAGAGAAATCCACGAAATCCTCGGCGCCCGGTACAAGTTTGACTCGAGCGACGATGAAGCGCTTAAAGTATGGGACACTACCGAGGGGCTGGCCTTTCTCAAGACGTTTTTCGTGGCTTTCAACGCCTTTCTCGTCGGGATCGGTATCGCCACCCTCATCACCGGCGGCATCGGCGTGACCAACATCATGAACGTCGTCCTGGAGGAACGCACCAAAGAGATCGGCATCAAAATGGCGCTGGGCGCCAAGAAACGGATGATCCTCGGGCAGTTCGTCTTCGAGACACTGTTGATAACGGCGGTCGGCGGCGTTTGTGGCTTTCTGTTTGCCTATCTCATCGTGACCGTGTTCCCTTATTTCAATCTGGAAGAATACGTCGGCGTGCCGACGGTGGACTTGTCGGTCGGGCTGCTGGCCGTGGCGCTGATCGGTATCGTCGGTTTCACGGCCGGGATTTTCCCGGCCCGTCGCGCCGCCAACCTGCAACCGGTCCAGGCATTGAAACTGTTCTGAGTGTCTATGAACCCGTCTATGATCTATAACGTCTTCGTACGAGACTTCCGAAAGCAGAAGAAGCGCATCACCCTGACGCTGGTGGCGCTGGCCTGGGGCACGATCTCGATCATGCTGCTGTTGGGTTTCGGCGAGGGATTGCACCAGCAGTTATCGATCAACCAGAAGGGAATGGGTGAAGGTGTGGTCATACTCTGGGCCGGGTCGACGACCATGCCGTTCAAAGGACTGCCCAAGGGACGGGAGTTGAGCTTTGAGAAAGACGATATCCAATACTTGCGGGAGTCGATGCCGGAGTTGGCGGAGGTAGGCGGCGAGTTCGCACGCTGGGGCGTCGAGGTCAAGTACGGCAATACCGTCGTCAGCGAACATATCACCGGGATCACGCCCAACTACGAGACGATTCGCAACCACATTCCCGAGATGGGCGGCCGGATGATCAACGATCTCGACATGCAGTTGAAACGGCGTGTCACGTTCATCGGCGACGAGTTGAAAACACGGCTGTTCGCAGACGAAGAGGCTATCGGTAAGACGATTTTCATTCAGGGGTTGCCGTTTACGGTGATCGGCGTCCAGCGGCACAAGATGCAGATGGGGATGTACGGCGGCCCTGACGCCGACCGGGCCTCGATACCGCTGACGACGTTCGAGACCGTCTTCGGTGATCGTTACCTGAACAACATCCTGTACGTCCCACGCGATCTAAACAACACGAAAGCGGTCGAGCGGCGCGTCTTTGAAGTTTTCGGAGCCAAAAAACAGTTCGACCCCGATGACGACCGCGCCTTGTGGGTATGGGACACGGTGGAAGGTCACCGGGAGTTCAACAACATCCTGATCGGAATCAAGCTGTTTCTGGGCATTATCGGCGGCCTGACGTTGTTGATCGCCGGCGTCGGCGTGGCCAACATCATGTACGTATCGATCAAGGAGCGCACGCGTGAGATCGGCATCAAGATGGCGGTCGGCGCCCGCCGGTCGTACATCCTGTTTCAGTTCCTGATAGAAGCGTTCATTATCACCTTCGTGGGCGGTTTCGGCGGGATGGCTTCCAGCTATATCGCCACCGAGGCCTTCAAGCGGATACCGATCCAATCCGACGTGCTCGAGTTCATGGGACGGCCGACCATTTCCATAGAGATCGGATTACTCGTGGTCGGTATCCTGGGTTTAATGGGTCTACTTTCCGGGCTGTTTCCGGCTATGAAGGCGGCCTCGGTCAGCCCGGTGGAGTCGTTAAGATATGAATAAGTGGTTGCGCAGGAGTGTACACTAGACGGAGCCGACCGATGATAGAAATGAAAAAGCTCACAAAGGTTTATGTCACCGGGAAGGTCGAGTTCGAGGCCCTGGCCGGGATCGATCTGTCAATCAAGCGCGGCGAGATGGCGGCGGTGGTGGGTCCGTCCGGGTCGGGCAAGTCGACTTTGATGAACATCATCGGCTGTCTCGATGTCGCGACGTCGGGCGAATACCGTCTGGAGGGGGAGCCGGTCAATCGGATGAGTTCCAACCAACTGGCCGACATTCGCAACAAGAAAGTTGGCTTTGTTTTTCAGGCGTTCAATCTGCTGCCCTACGCCACCGCGTATGAAAACGTCGAGGTGCCGCTGTTGTTCGCCCGGGTGAGCGGCCGCAAGCGCCGCGAGCGCGTGAGCGAGATGCTGGCCCGGGTGGGACTAGCCGACAAGGCCGGCAACAAACCGACCGAGATGTCCGGCGGTGAGATGCAGCGCACGGCCATCGCGCGCGCCCTGGCCAACGAGCCGGACTTGATCCTGGCCGACGAACCGACCGGCAACCTCGACAGCGTCTCCGGCGGCGAAATCGTGAAGATTTTCTACGAACTGTGGAGCGCCGGCAAAACCGTGATAATCATCACTCACGACATGAACATCGCCAATCAGACGCAGCGAATAATCAGGCTGAAGGACGGTCTGGTGGAGGGCAACGGCAATCTCGCCTGATGCCTGACATATCAAAGGCCGCCGGAGGTCCGGTCATCTATCGTTTCACCTACGATCGAACGGGGATAGCACGACGCTGTCCCCGTTTGTATGAACAGAGTTGAAGGTGGCGTCGGGCGGCCCCGCTCGACGCAAGGTTTCCCAGCCGGAGGCTGTCAGGCGAGTCGCCCGAAAGCTCCTGAACACAAAGCATAGTGCTGCCAGCCAGAGACGGCTGACAGCACATGTTCGCGTCACCCTTCGACTCCGCTCACCCTTCGACTCCGCTCAGGGCGAGGTGCAAGGCGCGCGTAGCGCGAAGACGCCGCTTGCGGCCTTGCCGCTCACCGTTCGGCCAGGGCGTCCCCGTGCTGCATGGCCAGGTTGATCAGCCTGGTCAGTTCGGCGATCTGGTCGGTGTGGCGCTCGCAGCCGATGTCGTTCACCACCGCCAGCACGTCGCTCAGACTGGAGCCGCGCGCCCAGTATGACTCGCGCATGATCTCGGCGAACTCGGCGGCTGCCGCGGCCAGTTTGAAATCGTCCGAAGCGTTCTCGAAACGGCCGTGGAACACTCCCCGCGTAATCGGGGCGCTGACCTCGGTCACTTCATCCATGTCGGGACTCTTGAAGCGGACCTGCACGGCGCCCAGGTCGCCGGGCGGGCAGTCACGCTCAAAGTTGACCTCGTACAGCGCCGTCACTTGATGGCCCGATCCGATCTCGCCGCCGTCCTCGCGATTGTCGCGGAACTTATCGTCCGCCACCCAACGGTTCTCATAGCCCAGCAGACGGTAACTGCGCACGATGGCCGGGTTGAAGTCGACCTGGATCTTGACGTCGCGGGCGATCACCTGCAGCGTGCCGGCCAGCTTGTCGACAAACAACCGGCGCGCTTCGTCGATGTCGTCGATGTAGGCGTACTGACCGTCACCGTTGTCGGCCAGCTTCTCCATCAGCACGTCGTTATAGTTGCCCATGCCGAAGCCGACGGTGGTCAGAGTGATGCCTCGATCGGCGTAGCGTTTGATCATTCTCACCAGCTCATCCGGTCCCGTCTGGCCGACGTTGGCCACGCCGTCGGAACAGAGGATGATGCGATTGATCCGGTCCGGCCGGTACATGCGGTCGGCCATTTGATAACCGAGGCGGAGGCCCTCTTCGGCGTAGGTCGAGCCGCCTGAGAAAAGCCTCTGGATACTACTGAGGATGCAGTGGCGCTGGTGCACGGACGTCGGCTGAAGAACGACCTGACCGGTGGAGCCATAGGTGACGATACCGACACGATCACCGGGCAACAGTTGATTGACCAGCAGTTCGAGCGAGCGTTTCACCAGACCGAGACGGTTCTCGCGACCCATCGATCCCGACACGTCGATTACGAACACGAGGTTGGCGGACTGGCGGCATTCATCGTCGAGATCGCGCCCCTTGATGCCGATCTTGAGCAGTTGGCAGTTTTGGCCGAACCGCGACGGGGCGCCTTCTATCTGGATGGAAAAGACCTCGCCAAGCCTGGGCTGATGATAATCGTAGTCGAAGTGATTGACGAACTCCTCGACGCGGACGGCGTCCTTGGCCGGAAGGTGACCGCGCTCGAGATAGGAGCGGGCCAGCGAGTACGAAGCGTCGTCGACGTCGATGGCGAAGGTGGAGAGATGATCGTTCTGGGTGTCGACGAACGGATTGGCGCCGTAGTTTTCGAAGAACATGGCGTCGTACGGTTGACCGTTGACGATACTGGAACCGCCGTGCGAAGGGGGATAATAGCCGGAGCCGCAGTGTGAAGGAGGAGTGATATAATTGAGTTTTGGAGAAGCATCCGGATAGCCGAAGTCCATAAGCTCAGCCTGGCCGGCCCGGCCGCCCCGGATCGGCACTTCCCCGTCCGGCTTCACGGTGGCTTCGGCTTGGTACTTGAGTATCTCATCGACGGTTGTGGCTGGCGGGCCGCCGATCTTCTCCACTGAGATGACCTTCTGGTCCGCCGGCGCGTCGGCGGAGGTGATAGCAGGCGGGACTGCGATGGTAACGGTCTCACCTGCACCGGCCGTCCTCTTTCCAAGCGGGACCGAAATAAGCGCGGTCAAATCGGACTCGACGATGACGTCCACTACCTCGACGGTGTCATGATCCGGGTGGGTAATCAGGAGATTGTACCTCCCCGGTTCAAGGCCGCGGATGATATAATTTCCATCGAAATCGGTTGCGGCGATAAGGTCGGCGCCGATTACTTTTACCGTGGCGCCGATGATCGGAGCGCCGGTATCGCGGTCGGTGATTGTGCCGCTGATTTGTCCGGTGGCCACGGCGTTGATGATGACGGCCGCGCCGCTTATCAGTACGGCCGCGAACAGATACGGGAATAGTTTCTTGAGATACATGATCCACCTCCACAAGAGAGTGTCTTTGGGTTTGCTTTGTCTTTCTGGAGGGGATACAGCCCGAGGTCGACTTTCTTCCCGGAGATGTTCGGGGGGGGGGGAGTTGCGATCGGCGGACGACAGCCGTTGGGCCAGGATGCCCACAATAGTATGGTCCCGCTCCCCCACCGCCGATTAACATGAAACAGTCCCCATACGTCTATCGTATTGAAATGTGTTGGGGCTGTGTACTTTGGGAGATCGTCGGTCGACGATCCAAGGCCCCGAGGCAGAGCCGGATGTCCTCACCCAAACCGCCTTTCGACGTTGACAAAAAGGAAGATTTTAGTATATTGCAGCGTACCTTCATGTACTTGCGAAGACCGCAGACGTGACAGACAAGGAGGACCTGATGATATGAACGGCTAATGCCTGTTCTCACCGCCATTTTGTACCCTCTTCACGACTATGAGATAATTATAACTGTACTAACAAGATAGCTTTGGAGAAAAGAGATGAAAAACAACCGCACTGCGCTCTGTCTGGCCGTGCTCGCCGTCTTCGTCATGGTTGTCGGCGCTTCAGCCGGGCAGTTCGTCAGCCGACCGGTCCAGGGAGCCAAGGTCGACGGCCCGCACAAACTGAACGTTCAGGGGACGACCCTGACCCCCGAATTGTCCTCTCAGATCGAGCAGGATGAGCAATTCTTCACCAGCTTCCGCCAGGGGGGCGAGGATATCAGTACGGCCACCCCGATCCCGGGTATGCCTTTTGTCGACACTGGGCGGACCAACGACGCCGTAAACGACTACGACGAGGCCTGCAACCAAACCTCGACGTCACCGGATGTCGTTTACTCCTACACGCCGGTGAACTCGGAGGTGATGGACATCAATCTCTGCCTGTCGGCCTACATGACCAAGATGTACATCTACCGGACCAATGAGGATACCCTGGTGGCCTGCAACCAGTTCGACATCCACTGCACCAATCCGCGTTCGTATCTGCTCAACGTACCCCTGGTCGGCGGCGCGACTCACTACATCGTCATCGACGGGTACAGCGGCCAGTCGGGCGACTATATCGTTCAGGCCGTGACCCGGCTGCCGATCGTCACGAAGAATCTGCACCCGGCTTTGGCCGATGATGGCGCCGGCGAACTGGTCCTGGCCTTCCGCTATCAGGCCCAGGACGACACGGCGTGCTATTGGCAGGGTTCAGGCGATGACGGCGCCTTCTGGAGCAACGCCGTTTATTGGAGCGGCAACAGAGATTACCCCTCGGTGGACTACTGGGGCGGCGACACAGCTTTCTTTGGCACGGAGATCTCAGTCGGCTCAGGTAACGTCAATCTGGTCGAAATCAGCAATGCCGCCGATCCGGCCACCGGCTACTCCCAAGTCTACTGGAACTGGAGTTCCTACGGCTGGCATGACATGAAGATTTCCGATATCGCCGCCCAGGACGGCGACCGCATTTGGAACTTCGGCCTTATCTCGCACGTCAACAGCACCACCTACACAACCCCGGATATTGTCGACGGTCCCTTTATCCATTACAAAACCGACACCAGTTACGCCACCATCAGTTGGTATAGCGATCTCGACGGCTGCAACTCGACCAGTTGCGACGTGGACGCCGTGACACTGCGAACCTACGCGGCGTATGACCGATTCAATCCGGATGACACTACCTGGGAGCTGTTCATTCGGATGGACTGGATGGAGGATTGGGACGACACCTTGATCAGCGGCGGCTTCACCTACACCGTGGGTGAGATCGGCGAGCACGTGCAGCATCCGGCCGTGGCCGCCAACAACGGCACCGTGCTGATCGTGACCGAATACTACACCACCACGGCCAAGGCGACGTCCGATCGTGACCTGATCTGCTGGCACGCTTCCGACAGCGGCATCGGCAACCTGGTCACTTCACCGGTGGTTACTACCTCCGATGACGAGCGTTATCCGGAGATCGCCCACGTGACCGGCAGTACTTTCATGGTCGTCTTCTGGCGCAACGATTCGCTCTTCAGAACGCTGACCGAGGACGCCGGCGCCACCTGGCTGCCCGAGGAAGTAATTGCCGGACCGAGTGTCGACGTTTATCCGGCTGAGTACTACGTCGTCGGCGCCAACCGCGCCTGCGATCTGGCCGACGGCGCCGGCAAGGTAATCTGGGAATACCGGATCTACAACCATCCCGACAGTGAGATTTACCTCAACTGGACGGCTCTGGCGACGCCGCAGGATACCGATGAGGACGGCATCCCGGATGAGGACGATAACTGCATCGATGCGCCCAACCCGCTGCAGGAAGATCTCGACGGCGACGGCGTGGGTGATTCCTGCGACAACTGTCTGACCTACGAAAACCCGGATCAGGAGGACCTCGACACCGACGGCGTGGGTGATTCCTGTGACAACTGCATCGGCGTGGCAAACCCGGGCCAGGATGACTACAACAGCGACGGTGTCGGCGACGACTGCTGCTGTATCGGCTCGATGCGGGGTAACGTCGAGGATGACTTCGGCGACGAGATAGCCATCAATGACCTTGTCTACATGGTCGATTACATGTTCAACCTGGGTCCGGAACCGTCGTGCTGGGACGAGGCTGAGTTGGAGGCGCCGTTCGGCGATACGGCTCTGGCCATTCAGGATCTGGTCTACCTGGTCGACTACATGTTCAACCTGGGCCCGGCGCCGATCGGCTGCCCCGGTTACGGCTTGCGCTGATCGACACGACCGGCGGGTCTCATCAGAACCTGCCACATGAGTGAACACGACAACAGCCACCCCTCGTGGGTGGCTGTTTTTTGTGTCGAGGTTGAGACGGTGCAGGCCGATTGAGGGCAGGAACCCTGTGATCATATCGCGCGAAAAGCGCGAAAAAGCGGCTTACCGCTCAGATGCTTTTGAGGAATTCGAGGTACTGGCTGGCCCAAGCCTCGCGGCGGTGATGGGCTACGATATGATCCCGATAACCACATCCGAGTTTCTCGCGGTCGATTTCGCCGCTGCGCAGCTTCAGAATCAAATTGCACAACTCCTCCGGCGAGTCGGAGGGATAGGTGAGCGCCCCGCCCGCCAGCCGCAGTTCATCGATAGCCTCACCGCACCGCGAGCCGAACACCACCGGTCGACCGGAGGCCATGTACTCGAACATCTTGGAGGGGAATGCCATCTTGGCGACGCGCACTTCTTTGAGACATTCGAGCAGCACGTCGGCCGCCTTCAAAAAGTACGGGATATTCTCCAGCGGCTGCGTGCCGATCAGGCTGACGTTCTTGAGGCCATAGTCGAGCACCATGCTCTCAAGGGCGTCTTTTTTCTGACCATCGCCAAGGAAAGCAAAGTGGATATCCGGTTGATCGACCAACTGCCGCGCCGCCTCGATAACCGTCTCCAGCGGCCGCACCCAACCCAGCGTGCCGGAATACAATACCAGAAACTTCTCATCCCAGCCGAATTTCCGCCGTATGCCGTTGGAGTCGGCGTTGATGAACTCCCGGCCGACCCCGCTCTTGATGGTGGCGACTTTGGCCCGGGGGATGCCGATCGCCTCCATGTAATTCGAGATGCCGTCGGTGACGGAGACTATACGGTCCGCTTTTCGATAGAGAGCATGGATGATCCGCCGCACCGTTCGCGTAAACAGCGATTGATTGAGATTGCCGAACTCTTCGCCCGACTCCGGCTGGAGGTCGCGCACCTCGATGACAAAAGGACAGCGCATGATTTTGCTTAACAGCCAACCCGCCACCGGTGTGGTCACCGGCGGCGTCGAGGCCAGAATCAGGTCGAATCTGGATTTAACCCTGAACGAATTGATCAGAGTGGTCAGAAGAAAGGTGACAAAACCGACCATCCGCTTGGTCGGTTGCGAGTTGGAGGCCGGCAGGACCCAGCTTCGGTAGACTTTGACCCCGTCCATGTCTTCGGCGCAGAAGAACTTGCCGCGATAGGCTGGCGGCACGATTCCGTCCGGATAGTTAGGAATCGCAGTCATCACCGACACGTCCAGGCCGTTCTGGACGAAATACCGGGCAAACTCATAAAGTCGCCTGACCGCCCCTTTTTCAGGGGGAAAATGTTGGGTCAGGATCAGTATTTTCATACTACCTCGTCGGCAGTCTACCTAATTCAATGAGTGTAGGCAAGTAATTTCTGATAATGACGTTTTTTTTTGGCCGTCGTACCGGCAAAGCACTTGACCTGAGATGCTTCGATCAATAAATTGGCGGCTGATTTAAGAAGGACGAATCAGTTCGATTTGGTGTATAAATCTCAAGTAACATGAAGCTAACCGAGAGGTGTAGAACCATGCGTAGACTTTCCATTATCGTCGTTTTTCTCACGGCGCTGGCCTTCCTTCTGACCGGAAGCCTGCTGGCTCAAGAAGCAGCCAAGAAAGAGGCCAAGGAAACAGCCGCCCCCGAATTCGTGGGCGCCGCCAAGTGCAAGGTTTGCCACAAGGATCAGCACGCCGCCTGGTCGGAGACCGGACACGCAGCCGCCTTCGGCAAGCTTTCGGCTGAAGAGCAGAAGAAGCCGGAGTGCGTGAAATGCCATATCACCGGCACGATGACCGACGGTACCGTGATCCAGAACGTGGAGTGCGAGGCCTGTCACGGCCCCGGCAGTGAGTACAAGTCGGCCAAGATCATGAACAAGAAGATGTGGGAGGCCGACCCTGAGGCGCAAATGAAAATGGCAGTCGAGGCCGGGTTGAACATTCCGGATGAGAAGACCTGCGTCCGGTGCCACACCAAAGAAGGCAACCCCAACTTCAAGGAGTTCAAATTCGCCGAGCGCAAAGGTCTGGTTCATCCCGTGGCGGCCGCGGAAGAAGCTCCGGAGGAAGGCGCCGAGAAAGAAGGCGGCGAATAGCACCGACAATAATCTCGTTTGTGAAGCGACCCGACCGGGTCGCTTCTTTTTTGGTCGGTCAAGCCGGCTCTCAAGCGCTTCGCGCGAATGGTCCGGTGGTATCGATGAGAACGCCCCACAATGTCATTCCCGCGCAGGCGGGAATCTATCCGTTGCTCCCAGAACCTGGATTCCTGCTTTCGCGGGAATGACGATCATAATAAGTATTGTAGGGCAGATTTGTCCGCAGACCTGCCATTGTCGGCGGGTTTGAAAACGAACCTGCCCTACTGGGTCAGTCGCAGGTCAGAAGCCCTGCGGTCCTGACCTCTCATCCTATTTTCTGAGTGGAAAGGTGCGCACCGACACCCACCGGCCGCCGGGCAGCGGCGTGACCATGTCAACGGCCGTGACGTCGAACGACTCATCCGGCAGGTAATCGACAATCTTCTCTTTGACCAGAAGCACCCGATGCAGCGATATCTCGCGCGCCACCGTGACGTGCGGTTGGTAGCTTTTGTACGGTATGGCTACGCCCAGGCATGAATAGAGGCGATAGTACAGCTCGCCAAGGCGCTCGTTTTTCTCCACGTTCCAGTAAATTTTGGGTATGCGCGGGTAGAAGTCGCCGATTGAGGTCAGCTTCACCGGCACTGGGGCGAACCCTTCCGTCTCGGCGCGGATGATGCCGGCCAGTTCATCCAGCGGTCGATCGGTCTCGAACGGATAAATCAGCGTTATGTGCGGACTGATCTGGTTGTACAGCGGATCGTACCGCTCGCGCAGCGGGGTCACGATTCGTTCCAGCCGCTCGGGCAATAACACCACCACGGCGTAAATGCTGTGGCGCTGGTCGTGCGGACTATCTAGGAGGTAACCCCATTCCATCGCTGGTTCCGGTCATTTGAAGAAAACGATCTCTATCCTTCGGTTTTTGGCCCGGCCGGCGGCTGTCTGGTTGGAGGCCACGAAGTTCGCTTCCCCGCGCCCGAAGACTTTGATGCGGCTTTGGTCAACGGCATTATCGACCAGAAAGTCGCGGACGCGATTGGCCCGCTTCACAGACAGTTCGCGGTTGGCCAGAGCGGTGCCGATGTCGTCGGTGTAGCCGTTGATCTCAAGCCGCACCGCCGGCACCAGACTGAGCATCAGCGCCAGTTTTCTCAGCCGTTCACGCGAGTGGGGATCGATCTCGAACGAACCCGAGAGGTAGTCGATATTCAGCACCATCGGCTCGGACAACATAGCCAGATCGATACAGCCGTTGGGATCGACCGCGACGCCGTACAGGGTGTTGGGGCAGTCGTCCAGTCCGTCCGGCACGCCGTCCTTGTCGCTGTCGAGCGGGCAGCCGTCGCCGTCCACCGCCGCCCCCACCGGGTTGTCGGGGCACTTGTCGAGATAATCGGCCATCCCGTCGAAATCGGAATCGGTCGGGCAGCCGTGGATGTCCACGTGACGGCGGGCGCGGAATTCGGTATGGGGGCAATCGTCGACATTGTCGACAACCCCGTCGCCGTCGGAATCGCGCTCACAGCCGAAACGGTCCACCGGCACACCGGCCGGCGTGCCCAGGCAGTGGTCGTCGTCGTCGGGCACACCGTCGCCGTCTTCGTCGGGAAGATCACCCATGGCGGTGGGGGAAGGCGACTCGCGCGGTGTCGTCGCCCAACTCTCCTCGGACTTCCACGACGCCTCGGACAACCCGAATGAATACTCCACCACCAGCACGGCTGAGGCCATGATCCGCCCGCGCGATGAGGTTACTTCATCGGCGAACTCGGCGCCCAGTCCGCTCAGGTAGTCGGCGCGCAGCCGCCAGCATAACGACCATCGTTCGCTGAGCGCCCACTGCAAACCGGTCCGGCCGCCTACGAACAACTCGCTGGCGGCATAATCGACCAGACCGTCGTGGACACCCGGCACCTGGAGTTTGCCACCGGTGAGCGGGTCAAAGACGCGCCAGACCATGAGGCCGCCGCCGATACCGGCCGAAAGGCGCCACTTGTGGCCAATGGACGCCAGATGTCGGTCAAGCATCACGCCCAGCCGGGTGGCGCTGAACCGGGCCGAGCTGTGTTTCTCATCGTCGCTCAGCGATAGTTTGGCTGCCCCCAGCGTGTCGTTGTTGATACGATGTCGCGACAGGTCGAAATGCAGCCGCCAGGAATCACTCAGACGAAACTGTAGCTCGCCGCCGTAAGTCTTCTGAAAAGGAAAGTAGTTCTTGTCATCGCCGGTCAGTCGTGACAGGCCGCCGTGGACGCCTACGGTGTAGCTGTGTTGCGCCGCCCGCCCGGCGCCGGTCGTCAAGAGACAAAGAACGATAATCAAAACACGCTGCATCTTAGTACCTTGTGACGTCACTGTCGTCATCGTCGCCCGCGGCGCGGACTCAGTACACCTGCTTCAGGTCCACCCCGGTGAAATAGTGACGTATAATGGTGTCGAACGTCCATCCTTGCCTGGCCAGCCCGATGGCGCCGCACTGACACATGCCGACGCCGTGTCCGTACCCTCGGCCCTTGAAGGTGACCGCGACCAGTTCCCCTGAGACGTCGCGATCGATCAGCACGTCGAAACGGTCCGACGGCAGGATCAGATCGGGATTGGAAGTGCGTCCGATCACCCACCGGATCCGGTCCTTCTTGAACTGGTAGCTGTCGTCGGTCGTCTTCACGATCAGCGTACGCACCCGGCCGCCGGGAGTGTGTTCGTCGATGACGACGTCGGTGATACGGCCGATCACCATATCGCGGCCGCGGTCGCCGGAGAGATACTGCCCCAGCCGCCCCCGCAGTTGCGGCTCGGTGAAATGTTCGCGCCAGGTGTAGTACTTCGACCAGGAGCAGGCGCCGGAGTCCTCCACCGCCTTGAGGTACGGAATCTCCTTGCGATCCCAGACCGATTCGATGTCGTCGGTCATGCCGCCGCAGGTGGAGTGATAGTAGGCGTTGATGAACTGATCGCCGAAGGTGATCGTCTGACCGGTGGTGGCGTCGATGGACCGGTTGGTCAGTCTGTTCTCCACCGCCATCCCCTGGTAGAGTTGGTCCATGATGCTCGACTTCATGTCGTACGGCTCGCCCGGGTACTGCTGGAGGTGGGCCAGGGCGTAAGTGCGCGCCGCCACCGCCTGAGCTTTCACCGCTTCGATTTCGCTGTCGGCTCGTTCGCCGATCTCCGGCGGCACCACGCCGCGCAGGTAGTCTTCCATGTACACGATATTGATCAACTGCACCGTCTGTCCCTCCGGCAGCAGTTTCATAATGCCGCGGTAGCGCCGGCCGTCCAACTGCATACGGTTGCCTGAGCCGCGCGGGATGATGTTGACCTCGTCGACTCTCTCTTTCAGAGGCGCGCCGTTGCTTTCGACGGTGAGGGTCCGGCCGCGGTTGACGACCGTGACCGCGCGGCTGGAATAGTACACCTCCTGCTGCCCACCTTGAAGGCACTCGATGGCGAACTGGCGGTCGGCGCCGATCGTGATCTCGTTGCGGCTTTCATCGAGCAGCACGCGCACGAACGGCACCCGCATGATGTCGGATGGCGATTCCTCCCGCAGGATCGGCACGGTAGCGCAACTGAAGACCAGCGCCACTACCAGCAGGGCGGTCCCGAGGCGAGCGACCATTTGTATCATCCTTCTCAACGTCATGCTTATCACTTCTTGACCGTCGCCGGCGGGCTGGGCGGTTGGGCGATCCTTCCCAGCACCGGCCGTGCTCCAGCCGAGGTCGTCGTCGCCAACGTTTCCGAACGAAGGCAGGCTTCACCCATCACCGCATAGGCCGCCGCTTCGATGAAGTCGGCCTCGATGCCGAGCTCGTCGGCCATGCGAATCGTCACGCCGGGCAGAAGGCGCCCGAGCCGTTCAACCAGGAAGATGTTGCGCCGTCCGCCGCCGGTCAAATACAAATTCGTCAGGCCGCGATCCCGCCGCATCAGCGGCCGCAGCTTTTTCGCGATAGACTGCACCGTCAATTCGGCCGCCGTCGTGACCAGGTCGGCTTTTTTCAGGCGATGACGCCGACCAAACGCGATTATCGTCTCGGCCATGCCGACCCCGAACCGCTCACGTCCGGTCGAGACCGCGCGACTGCTGAAGAAATCGTCGGCCATCAACAAGGTCAGCAGTTCATCATTGAGACGACCCGAGGCGGCGATGCGACCACCGGCGTCATAAGCTCGACCGAAAAGCCCGACGCACAGGATATCACACAGGCTGTTGCCCGGGCCGCAATCGGCCGCGGACATCTTCAAAGCGTTCCCGGCCGGGAAGTAAAAGTAGTTGGCCATGCCGCCGATGTTGACGATCAGTCGCGATTCCCGCGGATCGGCGAAAAGCCGCTGCATGGCGCCGGTGGTGATGGGAGCGCCTTCGCCTCCGACGGCGATATCGGCTTGTCGAAAATCACCCACCGTAAGGCAGCTGGTGGCGGCGGCGATACGGTCGAGCGACCCCAACTGCATCGTCCCATGCAGCCGGCGACCCAGGCGGCAGACCATTTCGGGGCGATGACGTACCGTCTGTCCGTGCGAAGCTACCACGTGAACCTTCACACCCCGGCGTTGCAGTCGCTGAAGATACGACCGCGCCGTACGCCCGAAGAAATCTCCCAAAAGACCATCCAGTTCGATCAGCTCCTCTATCGTCACCGCCTCGGCGTCGGCCGTTCGGAGCACCAGTTCCCGCAACGCCGGGCGGTACTTCCTCTTCAGTCCTTCCCGGTACATCACCCGCACCGCGCCGCCCGATCGTCGGACCTTCAGCAGCGCCAGATCGAGGCCGTCGGCCGAGGTGCCGGAATTCAGACCCAACAGGGTCAACTGTTTCTTGGCGATCGTTCGGGCCAGGGTCATACATCATGTAATCAACAGACGATTGAGCTGTCCAGCTTGAATTTGATTCCCGAGACGCGACTCAACGAGGATCGCACCTGCGCCCGGTCGACGTCGCCGCGACTGACCGCGTCGCAGAAGAAGTCGTAGGCTCGCATGGCTGCGTCGTGGTCACGACCGATCAGCAGAATGTCGTGGCCGGCCTTGAAGGCGGTTATGGCACGCTCGCCGATGTTGCCCAGCGGCGCCGCCCCCTTCATAGCCAGGTCGTCGGTGATCACGGGGCCGTCGAAGGCCAACATCTGGCGCAACAAGGAGGTGATGATCCTTTTGGAGCCGGTTACGATCTCGCCGCCGAACGCATCCATCCGCAGGTGGGTGGTCATCACCATGTCGGCGCCGTGTTCGATGCCGGCTGCGAACGGAATCATCTCGCGCTGTCGCCAAATGAGTTCGTCGTAGTCGACCACCGGCGTGTCAAAGTGGGGATCGGTCACGGCCGCGCCCAGACCGGGGAAATGCTTGAGGCACGAAAGCAGACCGGACTTCTTGGCCACTTCCACCGCTTTCACCACGAAGGGCGTCACCGTCTCGGCGCTGTCACCGAAACAACGCCCTTCGAGACACTTATTGGCCGAGTGCAGGCGGATGTCGGCCACCGGGGCCAGGTTGAGGTTGATCCCCACCGACTCCATAAAGGCGGCGGCGCGATAGTAGTCCTCGGCGAAGTGTTCCAGGTCGAAGCTCTCGCCGTAGTCGGCGGCGGCCCGGAACTCCGCCGGCGCTTGGCGCAGTCGGCAAACCCGACCGCCTTCCTGATCGACGGCGATGAACGGCGTGGTTCCCCGTTTGTACTGCGAACGGATGAGATCGACGTTGTCGGTGACTTGCTGATGGGTGGCACAGTTGTCTTCAAACAGGATGACCCCTCCGATTTGCTCTTCGGCGATGAAATTCAGGAAATCGTCCGGCGGCCGCGAACCCTTGAAGCCGATCAGGAACAGTTGCCCGACTTGTTTGAGCTTATCCTGCATGTTCTCTGTTACCTTCCTGTTATATCAGTTTCTTGTTTTCTAAATGGAGCAGACCAGGTTTCGTCCCTCGCCTTTGGCCCGATAGAGCGCCTGATCGGTTACCGAGACCAGTTCCTCGTGCGACTTACCGTTTTCCGGGAAAGAACTGACCCCCACCGACACCGTTACCCGGACCCGTTTCCCGGCTCCGACGTCGATCATGGCGGCCTCGATCTGCGAGCGAATCCGCTCGCCGATCCGTTCGGCCTCGCAGCGCGGCGTCTGTGGCAGAATGACGGCGAACTCCTCACCGCCGTAGCGCACGAAAATGTCCACGTCGCGGATGCACTTCTTGATAATCGCCGAGAGGCCGTGCAGCACGACGTTGCCGACCTCATGGCCGTAGCTGTCGTTGAGTTTCTTGAACCAGTCGATGTCCACCATCAACAGCGACAGCGGCAAGTCGTAGCGAACGGCGCGGCGCTTTTCTTCCTCCAGTTTCTGCACAAAGAAACGGTAGTTGTAGGTCTCGGTCAATTGATCGATAATGGTCAACTCCTCGGTGCGTTTGTGCAGTTCGGCGTTTTCCAGAGCCAGAGCCGCCGACCGCGCCACCACCGAGAGCATCTGGACGTGCTTTTCCTTGAAGTGCCCGACCGCGTTCGACTCGGCGGCCAGCACGCCGTTGACCGACCCGTGCGACACCAGCGGGACCAGCATGACCGAGCGGGTGTCGGCCGCCAGCGGCGTGTAGTCGTCGCGCCTGTCGATGTCGTTGATCGATACCGGTTCCCCGGCCTTGCAGACCCGGGCCAGCAGGCCGGCGTTCTCAAGATCAATGGCCTTTAGATGGAAATTATGCCGGCCCCCCTCGGATCGTGCGCGGTAATAACAGCTGCCCCAGCGATCACGAAAGATCAGAGCGTGGCACTGGTACTGCAAGACCTCGCCTACGATGCGCACCACTTCCTTGACCACGCCGTCGGTGTCCAGGATCGAGGCCAGAATACGCGTGTTCTCGTAAATCATCTCCAATTGCGCCTGTGACTTCTCAAGCTCCGAGGTTCGCTTGTTGAGGGTGTTGAACAACTTCAAAAGACGTTTCTCGCTGCGACGCATGTAGTCCGAGGCGTAGGAGATGGCCGCGAAAAACACCACCACCATGCCCATCCGAATCGACAGATCGAACATCGCCTCGAGATTCAGAGTAGCGAAGCTCACCGCCAGATAACTGCCGACGGTGATAGCCGCCACCGCACCGGCCGCCCAGAAGGTCAGCACGTAGGCGGCCACCGACACCGTCATATAATACAGCAGGTAAAACGAGGAGTTGATGCCGCCGGTGAACATGATCAGGGTCGGGATCAGGATCAGGTCGTAGATGATGGTCGAGAGGTAGGCCAGCTTGAGGTCGAAACGGCCCATCACGGCGGCGTACAGCACGGCCAGATGGATCACAAAAGTACCCAGCACGATCTGAAACAGCAACCCTTCGTGGCCGTTATAGCTGCGCAGAACGAACCAGCCCAGCACCGCCAGCATCATCACCCGGGTCAACAGATAGACTCGGTCGACTCGCGGCAGGAGGGTTTTATGTCGGTCCAGAAACAGTTTCATGAGCGAAATCCGCGTTATTCAGCATTATCGGCCGATTTCCGCTTATGTTGACGGGAAACGCCGAGATGGAGCGACTAGGCCGAGATCGGTCGCGGGGAAAACAGCTTTCTGACGGAGAGCGACAGCACGCCCAGAGCGAAGGCCAGAAGCACAACATCGGTGCACAGCAGGAGCGTGTTGCCGTCGGGGATGTAGCGGACCACCAGGTAGTAGATCAGGGCGGCTATAGTGGTGGCGATCATGATGACCGCCGGAATCAGCACGAACCAACTGGGCCGGCCGGCCCGATGCAGCCAGACGGTGACGGCTATCAAAGTCAAAGCGGCCAGAAGCTGGTTGGTGGCGCCGAACAGCGGCCAGATCAGCATGTAGCCGTTGGTCCGGGCGATTACCAGCATCAGGACCACCGACAAACCGGAGTTGAACCAGAATTTCCGCATGTACCAGGGGGGGTTGGCCAGGGTCGTCTTCCACAGTTCCTCGAAGAGGTAGCGGTTGAGCCGGACGGCCGAGTCGAGGGTGGTAATCAAAAACCCCTCCACCGCCAGGATGCCGAAGACGGCGCCGTACGGCAGCGGCAGACCCAGCGAGGAGCTGAGCAGATGGCCGACCGAGAGGGCAAAGGCCAAAATCGGGTTGCCGTTGCCGACTTCGGGCCAGACGATAGTCAAGTATTCGCCGTAGCTGAGACTGGAGCCGATAGCGATCAGCACCAGTACGGCCAAAAGCCCCTCCAACAGCATGCCACCGTAGCCGACCGTGCGCGCCTGATGTTCGGTGGCCAGTTGTTTCGAGGAGGTGCCGCCGGCCACCAGGGCGTGAAACCCGGAAATCGCCCCGCAGGCGATAGTGATGAACAAAAACGGCCAAACCGGACCCATCTTGGCGGCGCCCACGGCGTAGTTGGTGACCGGCGCATTAACGGTCAGCCCGCCCAGGCCGCCCACCACCACCCCGACAGTCATGGCCGCGATCGAGCCATACAGTATCTGTACGTTGACGAAATCGCGCGCCTGCAAAATCAGCCATACCGGCGCTTCACAGGCGAAGAAAGCGTAGACGGATATAATCACCATCCACCACGGCGGCGACAGCGTCAGGGGCAACTGAAAACCGATGTAGATCGAGACGGCGCACACGACGGTCGCCAGAGCATAAGCGCCCACAGTGGGGATGCCTCGCCTGGTCACCAGCCAGCCCAGAAGCGGCGCCAGCATGGTGATGACGATCACCGACGAGGAGGCGATCCCGCCGATTATTCCGTGCGTCTGCCCGTCCTTGACGGTCGTGCGCAAAAGGGTCTGTCCTTCCTCGAGTCCCAGCTTGTCCAGGGGATACAGCGAGGTGAGCGAGATGGCCGTCAGCGACAAAAAGGCAGAGGTGACCAGGATAATCAGGATGATGGTGAAGCTGATAAACAGCACGAAGCCGGTTTGGCCCAGCGATTTTCGCGCAATCTCGGCCATTGAACTGCCGCGCTCTCTGATTGACGCGAACAGGGCTGAGAAATCGTGCACGGCGCCGAAAAAAATCGCTCCCAGCACCACCCACAGCCAGGCCGGTCCGATGCCGTATAGAATGCCCAGGGTCGGCCCGACGATCGGCCCCGCTCCGGCGATGGTGGCGTAATGATGCGCGAACAGCACCGACGGGCGGGTAGGCACGAAGTCCTTGCCGTCGTTGATCTCGCAAGCCGGCGTGGGGCGGTCTTTCTGCTCCCCTATCGAGCGTGCTATGAAACGACCGTAAAATCGGTACGCCAGAATATAGCAGATTAGAGCGGCGAGGAAGTATACCAGTACGTTCATGCTGTCGACTCCGTGAGCGGTGCGATCCGGGCGGCCGGTTCACTCGTTGCCACCGCCCGCCTCCATACGGAATAAACGCTGTAAGTCTTCGTTCTGCAAACAGATTTGTGGGACATTTAGGTGACCCGGACGTTTGGGTTTGTTGAAAAAGTCCCCATGAACGTCATCCCGAGCCGGCTGGAGGCAGATCGCCGTGAGCGGCAGATGTCCACATCTGCCGCGGAAGAACCCACCCCAGCCTTCGGCCACCCCTCCCAAAAGGGGACGAGAGACAACGATACCCCACCCAGAGCGGAGCGTCGGGTGAGTTCGGAATCACCTGCCGCCGCAGTTTCCGAAGTACAAACTGTTACGTATGTGGCGAGGCCCGTACGGCTGCATCCCTGTGATGCGGCCACGCGTGTAGCGCGAAGAACACGGCTTGCCCGTGGCCCTAATCCTCAAACAAATCGTCAAAGCGTTTCTTGCGGACTTCCTTGGGGTCTTGTTGCGAAGTGATCCCGCCGGGACGTTTCACCACATCGCGCATCTGGAAGAATTCACAGAAGTTGTTTTTCTCTTTGTTGACGATGTTGGTCTCGACCGGCTCCTTGCACTGAAACCTCCGCTCCGGCACCCAGTGGCGGCAGCCGCGGCAGCAGCGCAGATCGGCCAGGCAGTTTTCGCAACTATCGGAGCGCGTCACACCCCCCTCGATGCCGGTGGGGCGACCACAGTTCCAGCAGATCAATCCTTCCGTTACCATATCCGACTCCATTTTTGTCTGGGACAATATAAGGGGCGGACGACAGGTTGGCAAGCAAGCGAGTCAGGTGCGGCGAGTTCATGTTACCCTTCGACTGCGGTCACGGTAACATACATGTTTCCTCGCGTCTTGGTAATTGTGTCCGCTGAATCTTCAGGTTCAGCGGGGTCGGTGGCCTAATCTGAAGATTCGGCCACCACAACAAAATGGACCCACGCCGGCGGGAATGACAACTTGGGAAGCTCCGCGCGTCCGTTGGTCTGGTGGCCTTGTTCAGAATGCGGGCTCGGGTCTGGCTGCCTGATCGTTTCATAACCTCTCGCATTAGTTAGCGATCACATCGCTTAATCAATCCGTCGAACCTGTCAAGGCTCGAATCCCTTAGCGGTAGTAGGAGAGACTAAGAAGGGCCACCGCCTCAAGATCGCCGCCGCGAGCCGGAATGGCGCCAGAAACAACAAGAAACGGGACAGATTCAGACTTCTATGCTTTTTACAGCTTGGTGAATGGTAACATGCAAACATTCTGACGATTGTGCTCTTTTTCACTTGACGCAGATTGCCTTGTCTACTATAATTAAACCATAGAATCGATAAAACCGATAAAGTCCATAGTCCTAATCATGGCGACCAGGAGAGACCATATCTCAACACCGAGCTTAAAGGAACTACTGACGACCGGTGAGGCGGCCTCGCTTTGCTCAGTGACACCCGACACCGTGCTCAAATGGATCAGGGCGGGCAAGATCACGGCCAGGCGCACGCCCGGTGGGCATCATCGGATCTCGCGTTCTGCCTTGCCGGCGCTCACCGACAAAGTAGAGCGTCCCGAAGTTGAGGCGCCCGACGTTTCCAGTTTCAAGTACTGTTGGGAATTCTACGCCAAGAACGGACGGATACCGTCGGGTTGCCGTCGCTGCATCGTCTATCGTTCGCGATCTCGGCGCTGCTATGAGATGAATCAACTCCCGGCCGAGATGGGTTTCACCGGTTTGCACTGCAAGTCGACCTGCGAGGAGTGTGATTACTATCAACTGGTGCACGGTCGCCGTCTCAATGTTCTGGTGGTGACCGACCACAAGCGGCTTCGTTCCAAGCTGGAGCACAGCGAAGCGGCGGCCGATTACAGCCTGGCGTTCTCCGATTGCGAGTACCGCTGTTCCATGCAGGTCGAGAAGTTTCGGCCCGACTACATCGTCGTTGATTGCTCTATGGGTGTGGAACGTTCCTACGAATTCGCCAAACTCCTGTACGAGGATCCCCGCCTTCCCTTTGTGCGGGTGGTGCTGGTCGCCGAGGGCATCCCGTTGCCCGAAGAGTGCGACAAACTGGTTTATGCCGTTATACAGAAGCCGTTTTCAGCGGCCGTGCTCTCCAACCTGGTCCAGGGCGACAAATCCCGACACCGGAATGACAGCGGAGGCGCGAACCGTCGCGATTAAACGGCGTCATGAGAAGGAGGACAAAGACAAAGAGGCCGGATAGCGAACAGAAACATCGGGGTTGAAAAAAGAGGCGGCTCGACGGGTACACTTTCCAGCTAAGGACCCGTCAAGCCATCGCGCGAAACAGCCGACCGATCCTGAGATCGGCAGCCGTTCACGTTAGCCTTCTAATAAAGGTGGAAACGCCTTTCCGTCAAGGGAAAAGCTTCCACCGTTCATCCCCTGACATCAATCGTACCATCAGCCATTGTAACACTTGTGTTGCTTTGGGACATAATCAGGAGGTGCTCTCATGCCAGGTGATGCTCCGAAGACCGAACCACTCGAGAATGAAGACGGGTTCTTGAAGGAAATCTCGACCTGGTCGCGGGAACTCGCGGAAGAGTTGGCCCAAAAGAACAACATCGGACCGCTGATCGAGGATCATTGGAAAATCATCGAATATGTACAGGAGTTCTACACCACCTACGGACGTGGACCGTCCATTGTCGGTATCGCCAAGCATACCGGGTTCAACTCATCGTACATTTGCCACCTATTTCCGTGCGGCGTGGCCAAAGGCGCCTACCGTCTGGCCGGTCTGCCGCGACCGCCGGGTTGCACTTGATTTCAAGCAGTCACGGCTTGGGTGGAATTGAAAAGCGAAAAACCGACCGGCTCATCCCAAAGAGCGATCTGAGAAAGGAGTCCTAGTTTGAGTTACTTCGTACTGGGCATAATGCCGTACATCACCATTGCCATCTTTGTGCTCGGGATGATTAACCGCTTCTATGTCTGGTCCAGGACGCCGCAACCGGGGGCCATTACCCTGTTTCCGGCACCGTCTCCGGGGGCGGGCACGTTTTGGAGTGTCGTCAGAGAGTCGCTGTTGTTTCCCGGTCTCTTCCGGGGCGACAAGGCCCTGTGGGCTTTTGCCTGGATCTTTCACGTTACGCTGGCCCTGATCGCGGTTGGTCACGTCCGCGTGTTCACCGATTTCCCGCGGTTGTGGGCGGCGCTGGGGATCGACGCCGATCGCATGAGCGCCGTCAGCGGCGGAGCGGCCGGGATCGTAATCGCGGTTTTTGCGGTTCTCTTGGTCTTGCGCCGAGCCGCCGTCGTCCGGGTGCGCGAGGTGACGAATTTCTCGGATATACTCGCTCTGTTGCTCGTAGTCTCGATTCTGGTCACCGGCAACTGGATGCGATTCGGCGAACACTTCGACCTCAGCGTCACTCGCACGTATTTCTACCAGTTGTCGACATTCTCGGTTTCGGCTTCGTCGCTGCCGGCGGCCGGGATGTTTACCGTTCATTTCCTGCTGGCTCAGATGCTCATCATATTCATCCCCTTCAGCAAGATCATGCATTTCGGGGGAATTTTCTTCACTCAAACGGTTATTCAGAAGGCTTAGTAAGGAGGTTGCACAATGCCACGAGAATCCGCCACGAATTCGCAGCCGACCACAGCCGCCCCTCCGAAGCCGAAAGCGGACAAAGTTGCCGGGCCGGGTTTAAGGCAGGCTGTGATCGACGCCTGCAAAGGCATCGACAACGGTCCCCGAGTGCTGAAGCTCTATATGCAGATGTGCGCCCGCTGCGGGACCTGCGCCGACGTCTGCCCGGTTTACCGAGGCGAGCCGTCCGAACTGCGCAACCCGGCCAGGCGAACCGACCTGATTCGCTCGGTTTTCAAGAAACACAAAACCACTTCCGGTAGACTGTTCGGCAAGATGGTTGGCGCCGAGGATTTCGACGGCGATATGCAGAAGTTCGTCGACGCTTTTTACGAGTGCACCGGCTGTCGTCGCTGCGCCAGTTACTGTCCCATGGGTATCGACAACTCGGTGGTCACCCGCAAGGGTCGCGCCATCGCCGACTCACTCGGTCACACACCGGAGCGGCTGCTTAAGGTCATCGAGATTTCACTGGAGACCGGCAACACCGACGGCGCCAACGAAGCCGCTTTCAGGGAGACGGTTCGTTTTCTCGAGGAAGAAATCAGGGAGCAATGCGGTATCGACGTCAAACTCCCCTACGACGTGGTCGGGGCCGACGTGTTCTTCGTTCCGCCGTCCGGGGACCTGTTGGTGAACCCGGAAGCGGTGATGGGCATCGGCAAAGTGTTCCACAAGTTGGGGGTGTCGTGGACCATGAGTTCAAGGGCGTTCGACGGCGCCAACTACGGTTTGTTCACCGGCAACGATGCATCGATGAAGGAGGACAACAAACTATATGTCGAGGAAGCCAAGCGCCTCAGGTGCAAGACGCTCATGATGGGTGAGTGCGGCCATGCCCACCGCATCATGAAGTTCATGATGGAAAAGGCCAACTGGTGGGGCAAGCTGCCGTTCGAGATCACCAACGTGCTGCAGTACACGGCCGCGATGGTCGGGGACGGCACCGTCAAGTTCGACAAGAGCAAGAACCCCGACCCGGTGACCTATCACGACCCATGCAACTTCGGACGAAGTTGCGGCATCACCGAGGAACCGCGCGTCATCATGAAAGCGGCCTGCGCCGACTTCCGGGAGATGACGCCCAACCGGCATCTCAACTGGTGCTGCGGCGGCGGGGGCGGTTTGTCGGCCATGGATGAGATTCGCGAGTTCCGGATGAACGTGTCCGGCAAAATGAAGCTCAAACAGATCGATGAGACCAGCGCCAGGTTCTGCGCCGCCCCATGCTCCAACTGCAAACGACAGTTAGCGCAACTGATGGAGCATCACCGGCGTGATGTCACCATCGGCGGGGTACACGACGTGGTGTTCAACGCCATCGTAATGTAGCGCATTCGCTATTACACATGTGGCCGGGCGGCGGTAACGGCCGCCCGGCCGTTGTTACTTTACAGTAGGTTATCCCAGCGCCCCTAATCCTCCCACACCGGGTCGGCGATTTTGCCGATGAACAGGATCGCGCCGGAGACATCCTCGTGAATCACTGCCAGGAACGGGCGATTGAAAACGAACTCCGCCGGCATACTGACTATTAAAATCTCCACGATAGTCACGGCGGCCGCCTCAGTACCCTCTTCATCAACCTGCACGAACGCCTTTTGCCTGACGCTCGATATGCAGGTCTTCTCGGCCGGGAACATATTGCTGAAATCGGCTGCGAAGGGTGTGAAGGCGATCTCCATGCCGAGCCCCATGAGGATTTGGGTCAGATCGACCTCGAATGCAAACCTGAACTTCGGCAACCACACGTCGAATCTGTCTACACGAAGCCCATTAAGCCACAGATTCCAGTTGTCCAGGGTGAAGTTGTCGATAAGGTCTTCTATGCTCCACGTTGAATCCCCCCAAGGATTGGGCGCAATTACGGTCATGCGGAAATCACCGCGTCCGTATGGCAGGCTAACGGCCTGGATCTGCTCGTCCTGATAGTAGGTCGCATTATCCTCGGGCGGAATCCTGCCCCCGTCGGCGAGACTGTCGCCGCCCTCCGTGCCCCACGACATCAACTGACAAGCGGTTTCGGCGCCATCAGCCAGGTAGAACGGGGCAATCTGGGTGTTCTCAGGGTCGAACGGGAATCTCCAGTTACCCTTGAAGTAGATTGCATTCATCAGGATACCGGCGAGGTCAGGATTCAACGGAGGTGTTACGATGAATGGAATCTTGCCGTTAGTGGCCTCGCGGCACCAGGCGTTAATGGTGTCAGCCGCCCAATCCGCCCCAAAGTCTATCTCCTCAATTCGGGCGTCAAAGTATTCATCAGCGATATCGAGGAATTCGCGCTTTACCGGCAACCCCTGTCGCGACCAGAACGAGTTGCCGATCTTGATTCTGATCTCCGGATCAGTCAACGACAGGATTCGGGTTACATCGCGGTAGGCCTCATTCATCTCCTGGACCGACAGTCCGGCCATCTGCAAAGTTGAACCGATGGCCTCGCGGGTGTCACCGTTGGCGCCGTTATAGCAAACGCCGAGAGCATAAGAAACCGAAAGAGGCGATATGAAGATGTTCTCCGTGGAGGCGGTGTTGTCGGCCACCTCGCGAAAGAGGTTCAGGCCGAACTTGTTGGCCGATTCCAGAAGACTCGTCTCGTTTTGGGTTAACTCGGCCGGGGACCGCAGCAGCGGCTCCGGCGTCGGTTGGGATTGGTTCGGCTGGCTCGATTCGCTACACGTCATCGTCAGGGCGCAGGACAGAACGAGCGCAACCGAAAAGAAAAACATCTTCATGACTTCTCTCCGTGCTAAGCTTGAAAGTACCACACTCAATATGCAGTATCGGCTGTCTTATGTCAACGTTTTCGATCCTTAAAACAGGGACGAGTGAGGCGGGACTTTGTTTAGTGTGACCGATGGGCGAAGCTGCTCCGGTTCGTGAGGCACGTCAGTGCAGCTTCTTGTCCGATTTTCCTCCGGAGAGGGGTGGCCAAAGTTCCTGTAAAGAGCGTACGTGGTCGCCAGCACGATCCGCTCGCGGTCATTGGCGATAAACTCGCCGCACAATTTCTCGCTGGTCCCTTCGGTGTAGCGGTTGGCGGTATCGACAAAGTTGCCCCCCGCCTCGACGATGGCGTCGTAGATTTTCTTGCCTTCGGCCTTACCCTCTCCCCAGCCCCATTCTTCGCCAAAGATTATCATGCCCATACAGATTTCCGACACCTTCGGCCACTCTTGCCTAACAGGTTGTATGGCATCAGCCGAACCTCCCTGCAAGATGCGAAATCCAATCCGGAGATTTGTCACAGTATACGGATTTGGTGTCGAGGAGAGCACTCGTTTGTGGTCGTGGTTCTAACCTCGGTCAAAGCCACTTGGTATGACGCTGTGTCTTGACTTCTGGAATATCAACCTTCACCGGCGACGGCTTCGGATTGCCTGTAGTCGGCTTTGTCTTCAGCCGGTGCGTGGGAGGTGCAATCGCCCGGCCACCAGGGCAAATCGTCGAAACAGCTCCTGAGCGAAGAATCCGACATGTTCTGGATCATGTTACGCTGCAGAACCGATTGATCCGGTTCCTTTAGGCCCATCTGCCACTCCGTATCTCTGAGGATCTCCGCCCACTGGCAAAGCCGCGCCGTGTCAGCGATTCCCGGCGGCGAGCCAATAGCCAACACGCGGCCCGTCACACGACCCCATTTCAACATGGAGCGGACAGTCTGGGACGTCAGAGACAGGCCGCATGTGCAGTTGTCTTCACCATCGGAGAGAACTATGATATGGCGACTCACGTTTTCGGGCGAGGTGGACCATAGGTCAAATCCACCCGGTCCGAGCGCCGTAATGAGGGCATTCCCGGTAGCGGTGGAGTCCTCGCTTTTTGGCACCTCCTTGTACTTCTCCAAAGATGTCGATATTTGTTTTTTCTTGGCACCGTTCAGGTCCCCCAGAGTTGTAATTGTGCCGTCCACGGTGTCGAAGTACGGATTGCTGCAGATGTAGATAAGACCAACCTTTACATCTACCGAGTTACCGAGCGCCAACAGTGTGTCTACCATTAAACTGCAGGCACGGCGAGCCATTTCTCGCTTTGAGTCATTTGCGCTGCCCGAGTAGTCGATGGCGAAGAGCACGTGCACCCGACTGACGGTTGACTCCTCCAGAGAGTCTCGATCGGCTATACTTGCTGATTCGGTACTGTCGGACCCATCTACTATAGCCGTGATTCCAGGCGGCAAGGAGTCATAGAAGAAACAGTCTGTTTCAGATCCATCCGGATCGAAAAGACCGTTGCGATTGAGGTCTTCACTACCGTCCCACCAATTGTCGTTATCATTATCGAAATCGTTCTCTTTTCGAGTGAATTCGTCTTTGTCGAAATTGGGTTTCAGCACTTCGAGTGGTACGTTGTTTTGCGTGAAAACGTATCCCCTGATATCGTTCTTATCACGCACACCATCATGGTCTGAATCCGCGGTGTCTTTATGGCAGAAAAAACGATGCTCTTCGTCAAAATCCACAACCGAGTCTATATCACTGTCCAGCTTGATGCTCGGTTCATCTTGTCGAGTGTAGGGAGCATCCGCCGGACATATCCAAGTATCAACGGCATTTTTCAGCCACTCGTCGTAAGTAATGGGAGTCGTCAATACTGCCGGTGTATCCGGTTTCCGGAATTTGTATGGTGGGTCAGCGGCGGGGTCGAGAATGTGTACTCTATTGATAGTCTTGCCCGTAGCTTTCTCTTTGTTGATTTGGTAACCACTCATCACGCACGCGTGCAAGTAGCCGGTCTTGGATTTTTTCATCGTCAATATGGGACGTCCTAGGTCAAGCCATTGGTGGAGTTGTTCAAACGTGGGTTTGTGCGAGCTGTCTAGATACTCCACTCCGGAGGAATCGTCCTGGAGCGCCCAATTGAGGATGGCAGACACCTCCACGGGAGACCAAACACCTCGATTGTGAGCCAGGTTGCCGCCTTCGACTGTGTCGCATACAAATCTAACCATAGCGGTGTCGAGCCAGTTCCGATTAAGCTCGTTTTCAGTCGGCTCCAGCATAATACGCCATTCCAGCTTCTGCGGCAGCTCAACTTGATCGAAATAGGCGATTCGATCCTGACTGAGGGGCTTGTCATAATACGCTGCAATCATGGAGATGGATGCCCGAGCACAGTTCATCGAGCCGTGTTCCATCTTCTGCGGTTTCCTGTCCTGGTGCGCTGTATCCCACTGAGTCACTGCTGTACTATCCCACTCTGAAAGGCAACCATGCAGGCACAACATGCGAGTGTCTTTCTTTTGGTATCGATGTGGTATGCGACGGAGAATCTTGCTCTTCACTGGCACTTCGGCTTCGGCACCGTGCTGTTTGCCGGAACCAAGCTGGTGCAGTTCAACTATTTCGGAGTACTCGCTCGGATGCCCGGCCACGTCAAAGGCTTTCACGCGAGCGTAAACTGTAGTATCAGGCAGACGACAATCAGGCGTGTAATGGAGTTTGCGGACGAGCTGCTGAACGACAATGTTCTCGAACGAGGAATCGGTGGCCAATTCAATCAGGTGCGCTGAGTCATGGTCATGCGGCGTCCAACTGATTGTCACTTGCCCTGATGCGTCACCACTGCCATCAATCAGACCGACACCAGTTGGTTTGGGTATTTTGTTCTGACTCCCCTTGGTGACGTCTCCCGGCAAGAACATCACCCAGTCTTCATAATCGTCCGGCAAAACCCCGGGAAGCAGTCCCAGGGAACACCCCTGCTTGACGATGAAACTGGAATGGTGAATCCCCGTGCTCGGCATCATGGTTACAAACCAACGCTTTTTCCAGACCTGCAACACTTTTTCCGTCATCGCTGCTGGTGGAGGAAGACCGCCCCAGGCCACGAAATCGATAAGCTCCGTGTCGGATGCGGTCGTCCATCGGCTTGTGATAAAACTCGGCCGGTTGCCCATCTGGGAGGCATATTTAACACCGATGTGCAATGTCTGGAAGGCGTCGTCTGTCGATGTCCCTGCTGCGCTATCTATCGGCAAGTCCATCTGGAGCACTACGAATCCTCTGGCAGGTACCTCCAGGTCTTTGTCCAATTTGTACACCTGTTCTTCACCTAAGAGAATCCACTGTCCATGCGGGCTCACGGTACGGTGCGACGGATTGTATAGCTCGATCCACGGCGCCTCTCCCTCGGCAGGGTATGGAAGAACTTCCGTCAGCCGCAGCGGCGCCGAAACAGAAGTTCTCACCGGGGTTTTAACCGGGGGCTTGGGCAATATTGTACCCCCTTTTGCACAACCCATAAACTGGCACATTACCACAACCGTCAGGACTAAAGCAATCACCCGGATTGAAACAGCGGACCGATTCATGGCTGACCTCCAATGTCAAAACGGCAGCACCTACGTTAAGCCTCTCGGGTAGGTTGTTCAACGATGGCGTCAGACTAGGAAGCAAGAGCAGACAAGAGGTCCCTGGCTTTCAATGATGGTTCACTACCCGCAGAACGATAAGGTCCGGCGGAAGATTTGTCAAGCACTTTGCTGATTGGAACCCGCCCCCCCAAACCTCCCGCTTGCCCTTGTTCGTTCTACTCACTATCTTGCCTCGCAACGACCGCCGGGTCATTAAGCAGAAAGTGAGCCCAGAGCATTGCCCAAAGTCAAAACCGCCGTGGTCGGGGTCGGGTCGCTGGGGCGGCACCATCTGAAGTGGTACGCCCAACTGGCCAACTCTGAACTGGTCGGGCTGTATGACATCGACCGCGAAAAAGCGGCGAAATTCGCCGCCGAGTACAACGTGACCGCGTTCGAGTCATTGGGACAACTGGCTGAGCAGGCCGAGGCCGTCTCGGTGGTGGTGCCGACCACGGACCACTATGCCGTCGCCTCGGAGTTGATCGAGCGCTCCGTGCCCTGCCTGATCGAAAAACCGGTCAGTTCCACCTACGATGAAGCGCGCAAGCTGATCGACCTGGCCGGCAAGCACAAGGTCAAGGTCGCGGTGGGACAGATCGAGCGCTTCAACCCGGCCGTGCGGGCGCTTGAGGGGATCGAGGTGCGACCGTCCTTTATCGAGGCGCATCGGTTGGCCGCGTTCGATCCGCGCGGCACCGACGTGGCGGTGGTGCTCGATTTGATGATTCACGATATTGATCTGGCGCTGATGTTTATCAAGTCGCCGATCGAGTCGATCCAGGCCTCCGCCGTGGCGGTGATCTCGGAGTTGCCCGATATCGCCAACGCCCGCCTCACTTTTGAGAACGGCGCCGTGGCCAACCTGACCGCCTCGCGCATCTCGCTGCACGCCATGCGCAAGCTGCGGATTTTCCAGAAGTCCGGCTACTATTCGCTCGATCTGGCCGCCCGGCAGGCCGACCTGTATCGCCTGGCCGAGAGCGGCGAGCCGGCCGAGGGTTTGCGGCTGCCGCTGGGGAAATCCGGCCGCGACGTCATCTACCTTAAGAAACAGGATCAGGGTGTCGACATGCTCGGGACCGAGTTGGAGCAGTTCCTCAATGCGATCATTACCGATACCGACGTGGCAGTGCCGCTTCAGGAGGGTGCGGAGGCTTTAAGGGTGGCGCTCGAAGTCCAACGGATCGGCAAAGAGTCGGCCGAGCGCATGATGGCGCGGGATTAGCGGCCGATGTCATCACCGACCTTTTTTCTATCGGCCGGGGACCCCTCGGGGGACAACGCCTCGGCCCGGTTGGTGAGCAGTCTGCGCACGGAGATGCCCGATCTCTCGCTGCTCGGACTGGGGGGCGCGCGTCTTCGCTTCCTCGGCCAGGAGCAGTTGGCCGAGCCGTCCGACCTGGCCGTACTTGGATTCTGGGAGGTGGCGAAACGATTTCGCTTCTTTCAGAAGCTGCTGAAGCGCTGTGTCGACGAAATCCATTCACGCCGTCCCAACTGCATCATCCTGGTCGATTACCCCGGTTTCAATCTGCGGCTGGCGAAGAGGGTCCGGCCGCTGGGGATTCCGATCGTTTACTATATTTCGCCGCAGGTTTGGGCCTGGGGCAAGCGGCGGCTGGGTCTGATTCGTGAATGTGTCGACCTCATGCTCTCGATCCTGCCGTTTGAACATTCATTCTTTGCCGCCCATGATATCAAGAGCCACTTCGTCGGTCACTATCTGCTGGAGGATATCCCGGCGGAGTATATCGCCTCCCAGCCGCCGACGGATGGTCACCTGGCGCTTCTACCCGGATCGCGCCGTCAGGAGGTCGAGCGGATGTTGCCTGCTATGTTGGAGACGGCGTATCGCTTCAGCATGAAGCAGGGTCGGCGGGCCGTGGTCGCAGCGGTGACAGACTGCTGCGACTACGAGGCTATGATGCGCCCTCATCAAGGCGGCGAGGTGGTTCTGGTCTACGACGACGCCCGTCGGGTCGTTCACGACAGCCGTCTGGTGCTGACCGCATCCGGCACGGCCACTTTGGAGACGGCGGTCATCGGACGGCCGATGGTGGTGTTGTATAAAACCGGGTTCATCACTTATCAGATCGCGAAACGTCTGATAAAGATTGACAACATCGCGCTGGTGAACCTTGTTCTGGGTGACACCGTGGCGCCGGAACTGATTCAACATGGTGCAACCCCGGACAAGATGCTGGCCGAACTGGAGAAACTCTGCAATGACGATGACCGTTACCGCGCCATGCGCGCCAGGCTCAACGAAGCGCCCGCGCTGTTGGGCGGAACGGGCGCCTCGCAGCGGGCGGCTGAGATGATAATCCGGACGGTCGAAGAACTGGGCGCATTATAGGAACCCGACATGGTGACAGCGCCGCCGGCGCCACGGCAGCTATCACCGATATGGAAATCATGCTGACACTCTACAAGCTTCTTTCATACATCGTTTACGGATGGATCCATCTGATCGGACGGAACCGCGCCAAACGCGGCGAACCGCTGTGGCAGGGGCGACTCGGTCTGATCGAGCCGCGCGACCCGACCGAAATATGGCTGCACGCCGCCTCGGTGGGAGAGATACGCGTCATCAGTTATCTGGTCGACTACCTGTTGACGAGACATCCGGGTTTACGGATCCACGTCACCACCATGACGCAAGCAGGTTATCGCACGGCGAAGGGTCTTATGAACGACGGGGTCACCGTCACGTTTTTCCCGCTTGATGCGCCGCCGTCGATACGGCGCACGCTGGAGCGGATCAACCCCCGAGTGCTGGTCATTGCCGAGACCGAAATCTGGCCGAATCTGATCGTCGCGGCCACGAAGCGAGACATCCCGATAGTACAGATCAACGGCCGCATGTCACAGCCCGCCTTCAAGCGCTACCGATACCTTCGCTCTATGCTGGGCGGCTTGATCAATCGGTACCAGCGCTGGTTCATCAAGACCGATCTCGACGCCGAACGCTACCGTCGGCTGGGGTTGAACGGCAGCAAATTGGAAATCGCCGGCGACATGAAGTTCGATGCGCCGCTGCGACGACTGTCGGCCGAGCAGATTCGCCGGGTGCGCTCGCGGGCCGGAGCCGGGCCGGACGATTTCCTCCTGGCGGCCGGATCGACCCGCCCCGGCGAAGAGGCCATGCTGGCTGAACTCTACGCAACGCTGTCGGCCAGATTCGACGGTTTTAGGATGGTCATCGCTCCGCGCCACGTCGAAAGAGTCAACGAGATCACATCCGAACTTGACAAGATGAATCTGAAGTGGCGTCTTTACGGCGCCGGGAGTCCGTCCGATCAACCGTCGGACTCCGGTGGCGGTCTGGTCCTGGTGGATACGGTGGGTCAACTCAACGATATTTACATTGCCGCTGACTTGGCTTTTGTCGGCGGCACCCTGGCGCCGATAGGCGGCCACAACCTTCTGGAGCCGGTCTGGGGACAAACGCCGGTGCTGTACGGACCGCACATCGACAACGTGCGCGAGGCGGCGGAGTATATCGTTGAACATAATTATGGCCTGCCGGTTAACGACGCCGCGCATTTGACCGCAATGGTGGAGCAGGTTTACCTGGGTCGCCTGAAGTTCGCGGTCAAAGAGGAAACCGATCTGACCGCTTCCACCACCGCCCGTATCGGGAATTACCTGCTGGAGATGCTTGGCCATGCTTGAGCGACTCTGGAAGAAAATCCTGCGGCGGCGTAGCCTCTCGTTCTGGGCCTTGCCGGCGGTCCTGCTGTGGTTGGCCTCACTGGTCTACCGAATGGCCGCGGCGATAACACGGCGCCTGGACACAGGGCGGGTGAGGGCGAGTGTGCCGATAATTTCGGTCGGCAATATCACTGTCGGCGGCAGCGGCAAAACCACCATTGTCGAACTACTGGCGCGCCTGTTGCTGGACGAAGGGGTCCGCGTCGGGATCGTCTCCTCCGGCTACGGCCGTTCCCACGACGAATCCCTGGCCGAACCGGGCTACCGCATTCAGAACATGGACAGCCGCCGCACCGGTGACGAAGTCCGCCACCTGGCCGATCTGTTGCCGGAGGCCTACTTCGCGGTCGACCGCTCCAAATCACGAGCCGCTTTGCGCCTGGCCGAGACCGGAGAAGTGGACGTGGTCATCGTCGACGACGGCTTCCAGCACCGACGGCTGGAGCGCGACCTGGACATTGTAACCTACGATGCCGCCGTCGAAAACCGTCACCTGAAGCTGTTCCCCCTGGGTATCCTGCGCGAACCGGCGACGGCCCTGGCCCGGGCCGATATCGTCATCATCACCCGGGCCAACCTGGCCGAGGATTGGGATGCTATGCAGGAGCGGCTCGAACGGTTCTCTCCCCAAGCCGAGGTCTACCGGGCTCAGTTTGTCGCCACCGAACTGGTCGGTCGCGATCGACGGTTGCCGACCAAGTACCTCGAGGACAAGTCGGTGCTGCTTTTTGCCGGGATCGGCAACTTCCGGCCGCTGGTGCGACAGGTGACGGCGTTGTGCTCCGATCTGGATGAAGCCATGGAACTGTCGGATCATCAGCGCTACGACCAGCAACTGATGGAAAAGATCAAAGCGACGGCCGACCGCCACGACTCCAACGTTATCCTGACTACCGGCAAGGACTGGGTCAAGCTGGGCGACTTTGCATTCGGTCGCGAAATATATTATCTTGCCCAGACGATTGACCTTGATCCGGGAGAAGAGAAACTGATCCGCGATGTGATGGACAGACTGGGTCTAACGAGGCAACCACGCTGATGGAACACCGCTACGATTTTCTGGTGATCGGCAGCGGCATTGCCGGTCTGTTTTACGCCCTGAAGGTCGTCCGGCACAACCCGAAAGCCAAAGTGGCCATCCTGACCAAGAAGGGGGAGACCGACACCAGCACCAACCGCGCCCAAGGCGGCATCGCCGCCGTGCTGGCCGGGACCGACTCGTTCGAGGCGCACGTTGACGATACCCTGACGGCCGGGGCCGGGCTATGCCGCCGCGACGTGGTCGAGCGGATTGTCGAGAGGGCGCCGGCGGTCATTGAGGAGTTGATCGAACTGGGGGTGCGCTTCACCCGCGGCGAAAAGGAACTGCATCTCGGCCGCGAGGGAGGTCACTCGGCGCCGCGCGTGGTGCACGCGGCCGACCTGACTGGTCGCGAGATCGAGCGGGCACTATTGAAAGCCTGTCGCAGCACCGGCAGTATCGACATTTACCGTGATCACATGGTGCTCGACTTGATCACCTACCGCGAAAGCGGTCAGGAAATCTGCAGCGGAGGTTTTGTCTTCTCGGAGCCGACCAGAGCTTTCGACATGTTCCTGGCGCCGGTCACCATGCTGGCCACCGGCGGGTTGGGACAGGTGTACTATCACACCACCAATCCCAAAATAGCCACCGGCGACGGTCAGGCTATCGCCTGGCGGGCCGGGGTCCCGCTCGGCAACCTGGAGTTCATCCAGTTTCATCCGACCGCCCTGTTTAATCCGGGACGCTGGCCGTTTTTGATTTCGGAGGCGGTGCGCGGCGAGGGTGGCCGTCTCAAGTCGGTCGACGGCCGGTTCATCATGGACGGCGCTCATCCCGACAAAGACCTGGCGCCGCGCGACATCGTAGCCAGGGCTATCGATGCCGAACTGAAAGCGAGCGGTGAGGATTATGTCCTTTTGGATATCAGCCATCTGGACAGCGCCTTTACCAAGAAGCGCTTCCCCAACATCTACCGCCAGTGTCTCAGGCGCGGTTTCGACATCACCAAGCGTCCGATACCGGTGGTCCCGTCGGCCCACTACTCGTGCGGCGGCGTGGTTTCCACTGTCCATGGTGAGACGGCTTTACCCGGCCTGTATACGGCGGGCGAGGTGGCCATGACCGGCATGCACGGCGCCAACCGCCTGGCCTCCAACTCGCTGTTGGAGGCGGTCGTGATGGCCGAGCTCGCGGCCGCGAAGTCGTGCGACTATGCCAAACATTCGCAACTGCCTGCGAATATACCGACCGATTCACCCCTTCATTCGTCACTCAAACAGCCGCGCCAACAGATTCTGGTAGCCCACGACCGCCGACAACTCAACAATGTTATGTCTGACTTCGTGGGGATCGTTCGCACCACCGACCACCTCAAACTGGCCGAGGAACGAATCCGGCAGTTGGTGCATGCCGTGGAGGAGTACTACCTGGCCACCCCGGCCACCAACGCCGTCGTCGAGTTGCGCAATCTCACGAGCGTGGCGGAGTTGATCGTCCGGTCCGCCCTGCACCGAAAGGAGTCGCGCGGCCTGCACTACCTCAAAGATCACCCCAAGACCGGCAAGAGAAAACCGAAGGACACCATCATCAAAGGAAAGTCGAACGATGAGCAATAGCGCCGCCGGCCATGAGATGATCCTGATTCTGGACTTCGGGTCGCAATACACGCAGTTGATCGCCCGACGTATCAGAGAAGCCAAAGTGTACTGTGAGATCACACCGTACAACGTCGACCGCGCAGCCTACGCCGACAAGGACGTGCGCGGCTATGTTCTGTCGGGCGGGCCGGCTTCGCTCAGTGACAAGGATGCTCCGAGGATGGACGGCGCCTTTTTCGACACCGACAAACCAATCCTGGGTATCTGCTACGGGATGCAACTGGCGGCTGAGCATTTCGGCGGCGATCTGGCGCCGTCGCACCATCGTGAATACGGCCGGGCTCATCTTGAAGTGTTGGACAGCCAAGCCCTGTTCTCCGGCATCCCCAGGCGCAGTCAGGTTTGGATGTCGCACGGCGACTCGATCACCCGGCTGCCGGACGGGTTCAGCACCATCGCTTCCACCGACAGTCTGCCGGTGGCCGCCATCGCCGATCACGACCGCAGGATATACGGTTTGCAGTTCCATCCCGAGGTGCATCACACCACCGAAGGGAAGTACATCTTGCAGAACTTTCTCTTCGACATCTGCGACCTGAAGGGCGACTGGACGCCGGAGTCGTTTGTCGAAAGCGCGGTCGCCGCCATCCGCGAAACGGTGGGGGACGGACGGGTCCTGCTGGGCATCTCGGGCGGCGTCGACTCGACCACCGCCGCCATGCTCTTGTCGAAAGCGATCGGCGACAACCTCTACGCCGTCTTCGTCGACAACGGACTGCTGCGCAAGAACGAATTTCGCGACGTGGTCGACATGCTCAGCCGGCTGGGTATCAACCTGCACCCGGTGGACGCGTCGGCCTTGTTCCTCGAACGGCTGGCCGGCGTCACCGACCCGGAGAAAAAACGGAAGGTCATCGGCCCGACCTTCATCGATGTCTTCGAAGCCGAGGCCGAGAAAATCGGACGGATCGACTATCTGGCGCAGGGGACGCTCTACCCGGACGTGATCGAATCGGTTTCGTTCAAGGGTCCGTCGGCCACTATCAAGTCGCATCACAATGTCGGCGGCCTCAAGGAGCGCATGAAGCTCAAACTGATCGAACCGCTGCGCGAACTGTTCAAGGACGAGGTGCGCGCGCTGGGACGGATCCTCGGGCTGCCGGAACAGTTCATCGGCCGCCACCCTTTCCCCGGTCCGGGGCTGGCCGTGCGCATACTCGGCGAGGTCACCAAAGAGCGCTGCGATCTGCTGCGGGAGGTGGACGCCGTATTCATCGAAGAGCTTCATCGTCACGATATCTACAACGACATCTGGCAGGCCTTCGCGGTGCTGTTGCCGGTCAAGGCGGTCGGCGTGATGGGTGACGAACGGACTTATGAGAACGTTGTGGCGTTGCGCGCGGTTACGTCCACCGACGCCATGACGGCCGACTGGTCCCGCATCGATTACGACATCCTGGCCACCATCTCCAACCGCATCATCCGCACCGTCAAAGGGGTCAACCGCGTCACGTACGATATTTCGTCCAAGCCACCGGCGACGATAGAGTGGGAGTAGTCTTGTAGGTCAGGATCCTTGCGATCCTGACAATACGTCATCCTGAGCGCAGCCGATGGATGACGCGGTCAAGCCACCCGGACAAGCCGGGTACGGTCAAGCCGCAATTCTCGCGCTGCACGCGCCACGTGCTGATGCAGATGATCGAAACCCGGACGAACGTCCGGGCCAGCCACTCGTTGTAAATGAGACTTCGACCGGTTCCTGTCACCCCGGCGAAAGCCGGGGTCTATCTTCCGTTTTTGTAGGTCAGGTCTCTTCGAGACCTGACAGCATTGCGTCAGGACCACAAGGGTCCCGCCCTTGTATCTTGTCATCAGTCCAAGTTTATTGGAGCGGATCGGGATGAATCGGTTCCTGCCCTCAGCCTGAGAGGCTGCTTTGTAGATTAGATCGCCCGATCCGTTCACGGGATTGCCGCACTCCGAACGGTAACAGAGGCGTTCGTCGCTGACGAACAGCCTGCATTCACAAGGTTGGAGAACAGCATCCTACATGGTAACGGTATGGTAGGCAAGGAGGCGATCATGAGCAAGCATGTTGTGACAGTTGGTATCGACGTCGGCGCCGGGGAGCTCTGGGCCGCCGTGGCGGGTCGCAAACCCCGTTCGTTTGCACACAACCGGACCGGGATAGGAGCACTCCATCGCTGGGTGTCCCGCCAGGCCTAAGGAGCGGTGGTGCACTACTGTCTGGAGGCGACCGGGGTGTACGGCGTTCATGTCGCCAGCCAGTTGGTGTGGCTGGCCGAGGTTAGGGTCAGTATCATAAACCCGGCGGTGATCGCGGCGTTTGGGCGGACCCAGTCGAAACGCAGCAAGACCGATCAGATCGACGCCGAGTTGATTCGGCGCTACGCCGAGCAGAACCAGCCGGCCTTGTGGCGTCCGGACAGCAAGGCGCTGCGGCAACTGGCGCTGTTGGTGGCTCAGGCTGACGCCCTCAAGAGCATCCTGCTGCAATGGAATAACCGCGGTCACAGCCATCAGTTTGTCCTCGATCTTCCTACCGAGGTGTCTCAGACCCAACGGACTGTGGGCCGCTCGCTGCAGCGACAACTGGCCAAAATCGAACGCGCCATCGACAACTTGTGTGCGGCCGATCCCGAGTTAGCCCAGCAGATCGCCCTTCTGGAAACGATTCCGGGGATCGCCCGACGCTCCGCCACCCAGCTGCTCGCCTACGGCGGCAGCCGCTGGCAAAGATACTCGGCCCGCGCCATGACCGCCCAGGCCGGATTGGCGCCCCGCCATCATCGCTCCGGAAGTTCCATCGACAAGAAACAGCACATCGACAAACAAGGAGACGCCCGTTTGCGCAAAGCCCTCTACATGCCTGCCCTGGTCGGCGGCACTCATAACCCGGCCCTCAAGAAACACTACCAAAGACTATGCGACCACGGCAAACTCAAGAAGGTCGCGCTCGTGGCATGCATGAGAAAACTATTGGTCATTGCCCGAGCCGTTCTGATAGCAAAAAGACCCTTCAACCCGGTCTTAAAACCCTTGACATGAAAGACGGTATCTACAGATCAAAGCCCCACCCGGCCTAACATCGTCAGCGCTTCGATGCGGGTCGCGGTTTTGCGCATCATGCCGCGGATAGCCGACGTCACGATTCGGCTGCCCGGCTTTTTGATGCCGCGCATGGTCAAACAAAGGTGTTCGGCTTCGACCACCACCAGGACGC
>Ga0214473_10000629_pt1 | contig 49089 bp, 47 predicted proteins | sample RVTome_7_FD_203509 | JGI IMG/M metagenome (GOLD analysis project Ga0214473, IMG submission 203509) | Soil microbial communities from uranium-contaminated site in the Upper Colorado River Basin, Wyoming, United States - RVT98D197 | ecosystem: Environmental > Terrestrial > Soil > Contaminated >...
GCCGGCCATACTTGTCCACACCATGCTCTTTCAATGACATCCAGACTTTCAAAGCCTTGAAACTCCTGGAGAGCTCGATACCGTACTCGTTGAACGGAGTGGGTCCGGCGGACGTCCCCCGCTTCGTTCGTGCCAGGTAGGCGGGGACGAGGGAGAACGTTCCGCGATGAACGGGCTCGCTCCGCACCAGCGTGCAGCCCACGTCGTAGGGTATGTACATCCACTTGTGGAGATCGAAAGCCACCGAGTCGGCACGCTCCATTCCTTTGACCAGTTCCCGAAGGCGGGGCGAAAGGGCGGCGAGGGCGCCGAAAGCGCCGTCCACGTGAAGCCAGAGGTCTTCTTTCTGGCAGAGATCGGCCAACCCATCGAGATCGTCGATGGCACCCGTGTTGATGGTACCGGCGTTTCCGACGACGCAGAAGGGCTTCAAGCCCTCTTCTCGATCCGCCTGGATGGCGGCGGCGAGCGCCTTGATGTCCACGGAGAAATCCTCTCGCGTCTTCACCAGGCGGAGAGATTGGCTACCCAGCCCCAGTATCTCTGCTGCTTTTACCACCGACGAGTGTGTTTCCATCGACGAGTAAAGTGTCATCCTTCTCGAAATGCCTTGCAGCCCCTCCCGCCTCACGTCGACGTCGGCCTTGCTATGACGGGCCACCGCCAGCCCGACCAGGTTAGCCATGGACCCTCCGTTGACCAGCAAGCCGCTCGCCTGGGACGGATAGCCGAGCATTTCCTTCGCCCAGTCGATCACTTGTCTCTCCACCAGAGTGGAGGCCTGGTCGAAACCGCCGCAATTGGGATTCATTCCTGCCGCCAGCATCTCGGCCAGCATGCCGAAGGGCGTTCCCGTACCGATAACCCATCCCCAGAACCGGGGATGGATATTTCCGGTCGGGTATGGGAGTACGTTTTTCCGGAAGTCGCGATAAACGTCACTCGGCTTGGCCGGGGAGCGGGGGAGCGGTTCCTGGAAGGCGGCACGAACGTCTTCCGGCATGGGACTCCAGACCGGACGTTCCCGAACCGTCTGCAAGTAGGAAAGCATGTCGTCGATCATTTGACGGCCCAAGGATCGAAGCTCGTCCCAGTCCTGCGGATCCAGTGATTCTTCGGGATAGCCGGAATTGTGGTCGGGACTCATTCCATCACCCTTTCTCTGGCGAAGTAGAGGGATTGTGTTGCGTGCATTACCTACCTATCGGTGACAGGGACGGCGCACCCTCACCGACATCGTCCAACACTGGGGTGGGATGTCGGCTCAGAGAAGCGGCAGGTGCCCCCGGGTGAAGGTCTCTGACCAGGGCGTGGGCTGCAGAGAGACCGGGTGAAGCTTGACGACGGTCCTGGTGCCGCGAGCGTAAACGAGCTTCCCTTCCGAGCTGGTGCAGACGAAACCGTACACGCAACTCGACTCCCCGAGCCTTTCCACCCAGATGTGAATCACCATCTCGCCCATGCCGCGGAAAGGCGCGGTGAACTTCGCCTGGACCTCGCGCACCACCTGAAATTGATCCGGGTTCTCATCCAAGGCGACACCCCACGGTTCGCCAAGAGTCCGGTAGAAGGCGACCATGGCGCGCTCGACATGAACGATGAAACGGGAGTTGTGGAGCAACTGCAATGAGTCGAGCTCATCGAGGTGGACGGGGCTTCGGTAGATGAACGTCGGCCGAGAGGGAATGGTACCCGGGTCGGATCCTACACTACCTTCGGTCATGGAACCCCTCCAGAAATTATAGCATCCACTTTTCTCTTGGAGGATGCTCGTTTCGTGCGGTGGCAGCGACTTCGTCTAGATGACCCCCAATCTCCCAATCCCGACTCCTCTGGAAACCTCTGGGGGGAAGCGGGATAATAACAAGCGAGCGGGACGACATCGAGTGGAAAGGGGTCGGCGCCTGAAAATCGTGGCACTGATGGTCCTGGCGGCGGCGTTGCTCGCGGTAGCCATGGCGAGCTCGGAAAGCCCGTCGTGGCAGGATGCATCCAGGAAGTGGAAGTATCCCGAGGCGCGCAAGTCCGACGTGGTGGAGGACTATCACGGCACAAGAGTCCACGACCCTTATCGGTGGATGGAGGACCCCGAGGCGCCGGAGACGGCGGCCTGGGTCGAGGCTCAGAACGAGCTCACTCGCCGGTACATCGACGCCGCTCCTGCCAGAAAGGACATCGAAGCGCGACTGACCGAGCTTTGGAACTATCCGAAGTACGAGCCCCCAGAGAAGAAGGGTGATCGGTACTTTTTTTCGAAGAACGACGGCCTTCAAAACCAGGCGGTGCTGTACATGGTGAAGGAGCTGGGAGGAGAGCCCATCGAGATCCTCGATCCCAATCGGCTGAGCGAGGACGGTACGGTAGCGATCACCAATCGAGCCTTCAGCAAGGACGGTGCGCTACTCGCTTATGGCCTCTCGCGAAGCGGGAGCGACTGGCAGGAGATCCGCGTCCGGCGGGTCGATACGGGCGACGACTACCCGGATGTCATTCGATGGGCCAAGTTCGCCGGAATCGCCTGGAAGCACGACCAGAGCGGGTTCTTCTACAATCGTTTTCCCGCGCCGGGGACGGTTCCTCCCGAAGATCAGAACAACTTCAGTCGTGTTTACTGGCACCGGTTGGGTACGCCCCAGGAAGAAGACACGCTGATCTTCGAGATGCCGAACCAGAAGGAGCTGGGGTTTCAGCCTTTCATCACTGACGATGGTGTGTACCTAGGCCTCTACGTCTACCACGGCACCGACGATCGAAATGGAATCTACCTTCGCAAAGTGGAGAGTGAGGAAAACTTTGTCCGCTCGCTCGAGGTCGGAGAAGCGAAATTCCAGCCGGTCGGGAGCTCGGGGTCGACGTTCTACTTTCTCACCGATTTGCAAGCGCCGCGTGGGCGTGTCATCGCCATCGATCTGCAGAATAGCGAGCGCCGAGTCTGGAAGACGATTCTGCCCGAGGGTGCAGATGTCATCGGCTCGGCCACCATCGTGAATCACCAGCTCGTCGTCCAGTACATGCATAACGCTCACGAGAAGCTGCGGTTGTACTCTCTCGGCGGCGAGCTCGTTCGGGAGATCGAGTTACCCACCATGGGAGCGATTGCGGGAGTTACCGGTGAGCCCAATGACACCGAGATGTTCTTCGGATTCACGTCGTTCGTTTATCCCACGACGATCTATCGCTATGATTTCGCAGCGAGCGAGCTCGAGGTGTTCCGTCAGTCGGAAGTCAACTTCGATCCCTCCGTATATGAAACCAAGCAAGTGTTCTATCTGTCTAAGGATGGCACCAAAGTGTCGATGTTTCTGACCCACAAGAAGGGGCTGCAGCTCGACGGCGAGAATCCGACCCTTCTCTATGGCTACGGAGGATTCAATATCAGCATGACGCCGAGCTTTTCGGTCTCTCGACTCATCTGGTTGGAGCACGGCGGAGTGTACGCGGTGGCGAACCTGCGAGGCGGGAGCGAGTACGGAGAGGAGTGGCATCAGGCGGGGATGCTGGAGCGCAAACAAAACGTCTTCGATGATTTCATCGCCGCCGCCGAGTGGCTCATAGACACGAAATACACGAAGAGGGGGCGTCTTGGGATCACCGGCGGCTCGAACGGGGGGCTCCTGGTGACGGCTTGCTTACTGCAGCGGCCGGATCTCTTCGGGGCGGTGGTGGCGGCAGTGCCTGTGACCGATATGTTGCGCTACCACAACTGGACGGTAGGGCGGTATTGGGTTTCCGAGTACGGAAACGCCGAGGCCAACCCCGAGCATTTCCGGTTTCTCTATACCTACTCGCCCCTGCACAACGTGAAGGCGGGGGCAACTTATCCACCCATTCTGGTGACGACCGCCGACACCGACGATCGGGTCGTGCCGGCGCACGCCAAGAAGTTCGTGGCAACCTTGCAAGCCGCCGATTCCGGAATCCATCCGATTCTGCTACGGGTGGAGACCAAAGCCGGTCACGGCGGCGGAAAGCCTACCGCCAAAGTCATCGAGGAGGCGGCCGATGTCTATGCGTTCTTGCTCAGGACGCTCGGGGCGAGTCCTTCGAACTAAGATCGACGGTCAACCTTTTGGAGGCGGTATAATCCGGTTGGACCGGAAGAGGGAAACGAGAGCATGACTGCCGACAAGACCAGAACGGAGCGCGACAGCCTGGGTCCCGTCGAGGTGCCGTCGGAGCGGCTTTGGGGAGCGCAGACCCAGCGTTCGCTGATGAACTTCGACATCTCCTCCGAAAAAATGCCTCCCGCTCTCATTCATGCCCTGGTGCTGGTGAAGAGGGCGGCTGCCCTGGTGAACGTGGAGCTCGGCCTGCTCGATGAGAAGAAAGGGAAGGCTATTGTTGCCGCGGCGGATGAAGTGCGTGAGGGACGGCACGAGGAGGAGTTTCCTCTCGTCGTGTGGCAGACGGGGAGTGGAACCCAAACCAACATGAACGCCAACGAGGTGCTCGCCAACCGGGCCAGCGAGATTCTTGGCGGGAAACGGGGCCAAGAACGCCTGGTGCATCCGAACGACGACGTGAACATGAGCCAGTCGTCGAACGACGTCTACCCGACCGCCATGCACGTGGCTGCGGTGGAGGCGTTCCGCTCGCGGGTCATTCCCGCCGTCACCGCCCTGCGCGATGCCTTGGCCGAGAGATCCGATGCTTTTCGTGACATCGTAAAGATCGGACGCACCCACCTGCAAGACGCCACTCCCCTCACTCTGGGTCAGGAGTTTTCAGGGTACGCCAGTCAGCTCGATCATGGTATCGGGCATCTCCAGGCGGCTCTTCCTCATCTCTACGAGTTGGCTCTGGGGGGGACGGCGGTGGGAACCGGGATCAACGCCCACCCCGAGTTCGCGGTTCGCGCCGCCAAGAAGATCGCGGAGCTCACCGGCCATCCGTTCGTCACTGCTCCCAACAAGTTCGAGGCTCTTGCCTCCCATGACGCCATGGTGCATGCCCATGGAGCCTTGAAGACGGTTGCCGCTTCGCTGACCAAGATAGCCAACGACGTCCGTTGGCTGGCTTCTGGACCGCGCAGCGGCATTGGAGAGATCGCCATCCCGGAGAATGAACCGGGAAGCTCCATCATGCCGGGTAAGGTGAATCCCACTCAGTCCGAGGCCATCACCATGCTGGCGGCGCAGGTGATGGGCAACGATGTAGCGGTCGGCATCGGCGGCGCCTCCGGGAACTTCGAGCTCAACGTATTCAAGCCCCTCATCGCCCACAACTTCCTCCAAAGCGCGCGCCTGATCGCCGATGGCTGCGATGGTTTTCGGAAGCACTGCGTGGTGGGCATCGAAGCGAATCGAGAGAAGATACAGCAGAACCTCGAGAACTCCCTCATGCTGGTCACCGCTCTCAATCCCCACATTGGTTATGACAAGGCCGCCAAGATCGCCAAACTGGCCCACGAAAAGGGGACGACCCTGCGCGAAGCTGCGCTCGAGCTGGGCCTGGTTACCTCCGAGCAGTTCGACGAGTGGGTCCGGCCGGAGAAGATGGTCGGGCGCAAGAAGGACTCTTAGGCCGGCCGCTTCCGGATGTCCCACCCCGATCTCCGCGAAGTTACTCCTTTTCGTCCTTGAACCGCAGCACTTTCCGAAGTGGCGAAAGGTTGATCTCGTCGAATACGGTCTCTCCCCGGGAGTGAAGCACGAAGGATACCAACCGGGCGATTTCTTCCGGGAGCAGGGCGTTGTCTTTTTCGTCCCCGGGGGCGAACGGCAAATTCGTGAAAAAGCCCGTTCTCACCATTCCCGGATTGACGACGCAAACCCGTATCCCGCTTCGCGAGCTCTCCTGGCGCAGGGATCGTGCAAAGGCTCTGAGAGCCGACTTGCTGGCCGAATAGACCGCTCCCCGTCGGCCCCCACTGAGGGCGGCTTCCGATCCTATGAAGACCACGTCGCCCCGCCCCCGCTCCTTCATTCCGGGAAGCAAGGCTCGCACCAGGTAGGCCTGGCTGGTGAAATTCAAATCCACTAAGGAGCGGATCTGTTGGTAGGAGAACTCCTCCAGAGAGCCAAACTGACCCCTCCCCGCGTTGCAGACGACGGCATCGATCCCGCTATGCTGGCGAGACAGGTCCTTGAGCCGCTGGGGCAGGGCTTCCAGATCCGCCAGGTCGATTTCCACCGGAAGGAAGCCTTCGCCGTTCCATGCGAACTTGCCGAAATCGCGGGCCACACCGATGACCCGATGCCCCTCTTCCAAGAGACGCAGGCAAATGGCACGACCGATCCCGGCGCTCGCCCCGCTGACCAGAACCGTTCTCGAGGTTTCGGTCACGAGGCCTCGATCCCGGCGAGCTCGGCGGGAAAGAAGATCTCTTCCCGAATGTAAGGCAGCAGCTCCCGGATGCAGAAGCTCATCATCTCCCGCTCCATCCCCTTGCGGTAGGAGACCATGCGCCCTCTGACCTCCATAGGTCCTGCGAAGAGGCGCTCCTCCGGATAGAGCCGCGTCACCTCTTCGAAATAGGGTTTGGGCAGGCGAAAGGGACCCAGGCTCACCGAGTGAAGCTGGTCCGCCCGCAGGCGTTCGAACACCTCGGCAAAGAGACGCCGGTACTGCTCATGGTAGTCCTCGGTGAAGATCATGGGGTCGAACCGGAGTCCGATGTTCCACCCTCGTTTCTGAACCGCTTCCATCGCCTGGAGTCGCTGCTCGAGGGGTGGGACCTTGTGCTCGAGCGCGCGGCTGGTGAGGGCAGGCGTCAGGCTGAAGGCCACGATGCAATTGGGCAGAGGCTTGGCCTCCAGCAGCAACTTCATCTGCGTGCTCTTGGTGCGGAGCTCCAGCCAGGCCTGGGGGTGCTCGGCGAAGAAGGGATAGAAGCTTTCCAGAAACCGAGTGACCGGCTCCAGGGCCAAGCTGTCGCAGTCGTAGCCCGAGAAGAAGTACGCTTCCTTGGTCGGAGCTTCGCTTAGCTTGGTCTCGATGGCTTCTTGGAAATCTTCGTAGTTCACGAACAACACGTAATGAGCTGAACGGTACATGCCCTGTAGGAAGCAGTAGCGACAGTCATAGACGCAGTTCAGCATGTGGGAAAAGTAGAAGTTGCGCCGACCTCCCACCCCGTAGCCATCGGGCGCGGGCAGAACCAAGCGACCGAACTTGCGAGCCAGAATGAGGGCGGGCCGTTTCTTCTGCAGGCGGAAGCTCTGCGCCTTGCGATTGAAGATCTCACCGTAGCGGCCGATGGGGATGCGCGCGGCAGCAGGGAATCGAGAGCAGATCTCCTTGGTGCGAGGGTGCTCCGCCACGTCGTCCTCGATGTAGAGAGTATCGACCACGTTAGAGGAGTCTCACCGGGAGCGATTCGATGCGGGCCTGGATGGCGCCCAGGACCTCTTTGCCGGTCTTCTGGCGCTCCAGCTCTCGGTCGAAGATCTCCTTTTCGGGGGCCAAGGCTTGCCAGCGTTGGAGTAACCGATGCAAGCGGCGTTGTTCGGACACGGTGAAGTGCCAACGGTCCAGCAGCTTCTCCAGCTCGGGATGATCTTTGCTTAGGGCGGCCAACTCGGCCGCCAGCCCAGCCGTCGCTTGCACCACCGCGTCGATCTCCGGAAAACGGGATTCCAGAAGCTCGTCCACCTGACGGGTCGACAACCAACGCGGCGGCACGCTCCAATTATCGGAGATGATCTTGAAGCATTGGACCAACTCCGAAGTGGAGAACCGGCACGCCGACTCGTAGAAGCCCGCCGCTTCCATTTCGAAGACCCAGTCGTCCTTGAAGTCTTCCTCCACCTTGTCCACCGTCAGCACCGGCGCGCGCGGGGAGGGGACTTCGAGAACGGGGGGAGGGTACCAGCTCCGGCCGGTCGCCCGATCCGTGATTTGTTGGGCCAGGATGCCTTCTCCAAGCAAAAGGTCCCGGTGACCGCCCATGCCCACGTTGATCCAGACTCCGTTGGGTTGGTTGCCGGTCCACGCCTGGAGATAGCCGGTGGCGGCGGCGGCCGCCGCCTTCCCAACTCCCGAGACGATGAGGGCCATCTCGTCCTTCTGATAGATCCTGAAGCCGCGAGCTTCCCCGGCCGGCTTGAGCCTGTAGTACGAGATGAGAGGCTTGGCTTCCGCGGGAAGAGCCACCACCAACCGGATCATGAGGCCACCCTCAGGTCGAGGAGGCGCGCGTAGCCGTCTCGCTTTTTCTGATAGAGGGCAGCCTCCTCCCATTTTTTTCGTTTGCGCGCCCCGGACAAATACAGGTCGATTTTCTCGATGAGCATTCTTGCCGCCGCCCTTCGATCCGTTGGCGACAACGTCCCGGAGGTCAGCAATTTTTCCAGAGCGCGGATCCGAAAGCGGTCCATACCCCAGTAGCGGCGGGAAAGCTGATCGGAGTGCCCCCCGTATTTGATGAGGAGAGGCTCTTCCAAGTAGAGGACCGGGAAGAGAGAGGAAACACGGAGCCAGAGGTCGTAGTCCTCACAGGCAGGCAAGGACTCGTCGAAAAGACCCGTTCTTTCGAGAACGCGTCGATGGAGGATGACCGACGAGGGAGAGATAGTGCAGAGGGGAAGGCACTTGGAGAAGATGCGACCCCCGCACTTGGCGTGCTTCTTCATCGGGTTGACTCGTTTACCCAGACGCATCCAGACCTCATTGGTGTGACAGAGGAGGAGATCGGTACTCTCGGCGAGAGAGTTCATCTGTTTTTCCAGCTTCCCAGGAAGCCATTCATCGTCGGAGTCCAGAAAGGCCAGCCATTCGCCCCGGGCCTCCTGAATACCGTGGTTTCGAGCCGCCGCGACGCCCCGATTCTCCTGGCGCAGGTACCGCACATCGGAGAAGTCTCGCCGGACGAGGCGCTCCGTTTCGTCCGTCGAGCCATCATCCACCACCATCACCTCATCCGGCCGGCGGGTCTGGCCCAAGACGGAAGCCAAGGCACGAGGCAGGAGTCCCCTGCGGTTATAGGTCGGGAGGATCACTGAGACTGCGGCTTGGCCCATGTCAATGTCCGCTGGGAAGGATAGTTCGGGTAGGCGTCCAGCTCAACCGGCCCCTGGCAGCTCAGAGTCCCTGCGCCTTGAACCAGGCACGCCAGCACTTTAGAATGTCTCCGGATCGAAGTCCCATGATCGGGCGCACGCTTTCCCATTACAGGATCTTGGAAGAATTGAACCGGGGCGGTATGGGCGTGATCTACCGTGCGCTGGACGTGAAGCTCGACCGGGAGGTTGCCCTCAAGGTGCTGCCGGCCGAGCTGGTGGAAGACGAAGACCGCAAGCGTCGCTTCGTGCGGGAAGCCAAGGCGGCGGCCGCCCTCGAGCATCCCCACATCGGCGTGATCTACGAGATCGACGAAGCCGAGGGCGTGACCTTCATCGCCATGGAGCTCATCCGCGGCGAGACGCTGGCCGAGCGGATCCGGAAGGAGCAGCTCTCCGTCCCTCGGGCCCTCGACCTGGCCATCGAGGTGGCGGAAGGACTCTCCCTGGCGCACGACAAGGGTATCGTTCACCGCGATCTCAAGCCTGGCAACGTCATGCTCACCGAGGACGGCCACGCGAAGATCATCGACTTCGGCCTAGCCAAGCTGGTGGAGTTCTTCGGTCGAGGCTCGAGCGAGGCAGGGACCGTCACCAAGCGGGGGACCGATTCGGGGAAGATCATGGGAACGGTGACCTACATGTCGCCGGAGCAGGCTCGGGGAGTCAAGGTGGATCACCGGAGCGACGTCTTCAGCTTCGGTATCGTTCTCTACGAGATGCTGAGCGGGAAACCGCCCTTCCAGGGTGCCACGGCGATGGACACGCTCCACGCCATCATGAGACAACCCACTCCGCCTCTCAGCGCCATCGGGGCGGACGCGCCGCAAGAAGCGGCCAGCGAAATCCGAAGGGTGCTCGACAAGTGTCTGGCGAAAGAGCCGGCCGAGCGATACCAGACCATGAAAGACGCGGTGGTGGATCTCCGCACGGCGCGCCGTCGCCTGGAGTCGGGCACCGTCTCTGCCGTTTCGGGAGTGTATCCCGCTGCCGCCGGGCCGCGTCGTTCTGGCCGGGGCTGGCTGTATGCAGGAGGCACGGCAGCCCTTCTGGTGCTGGGTGCGGCCCTGGCGTTCCTCCTCCGGCCGGCGTGGCGAGACGAGCCGGCCGGCGCACCCTCGAAGCCCTCGCTTGCCGTGCTCTATTTTGAGAACAACACCGGCGAGCCCGAGCTCGATTGGCTTCGCACGGCGCTCACCGACATGCTGGTGACTGACTTGTCCCAATCACCCGAGATCGAGGTCCTGACCACCGATCGCCTCTACCAGATCTTGAAGGACATGAACCGGCTGGACGAACGCATCACATCGTTCGATGTCGTTCAGGAAGTGGCGGAGCGTGGAAACGTGGAGAGCGTCTTGCTGGGGAGCTTCGTCAAAGCCGGGGAGAACATTCGGATCAGCGTGAGGCTCCAAGAAGTCCAAAGCGGGAGGGTCTTGACGACCGAAAGAGTCGAGGGTGTGGGAGAGTCGAGCATCTTTCCCATGGTCGATGACCTGACGCGGCGCATCAAGGCCCGGTTCGAGATCCCGCAGACGGCCGATGCCGAGCTGGATCGCGATCTGAACGAAGTATCCACTTCTTCCATCGAGGCCTATCGGAATTATGCGGAAGGGATCAATCTCTTCGAGAGGGGTAAGCAGGTCGAGGCGGTCTCCTATTTGGAAAAGGCGGTGGAGCTGGATCCACAGTTCGCCATGGCGATGGGGAAGCTCGCCGCCATCTATTCCAATCTAGGCCACATGAAGGAGGCGCAAGGGTATCGGGAGCGCGCCTTCCAGAATCGAGATCGACTGTCGGCGCGTGAAAGGTATTACATCGAGGGGCATTATTACTGGCCGCACTACGATCAATACGCTCGAACCATCGAGGCGTTCAAGAAGGCGGTGGAGATCTACCCGAACCACGGCTCGGCACGGAACAACCTGGCTTTTTGCTACCTCTTCATGGAGCGCTACGACGAGTCGATTGCCAACTACAAAGAGCTGACCGATCGGAGCTACGGTTTCTTCGGAGCCTATGACGGGTTGGCGTGGGCGTATTTTGCCAAAGGGGATCTGGAAAGCGGGGAGAGGGTCATTCTCGAATACCTGGAGCGGAACCCGGAGAGCGGAGTCGGGCATCGCTTCTTTGGGGATCACCTGGTCCGCGCCGGGCGCCTGGACGAGGCGCTTGCCGCCTACGACAAGGCCGACTCGCTGGATCCGGACGCGGGGCTGATAGCCAACGGCCGTTGGCAGGTTCACGTTCTCCGGGAGGAATGGGAAAGGGCAGAGGTGGAGGCGCGAAAGCTTGCCGGCGCAGACGATGTGTTCTGGAAATGGCTGGGCTCGATGCACCTCGCCACCGGGGATCTCTACCGCGGACGTTCACAGAATGCGCTTTCATTCTTTAGACGGGCGGTGGAAGCCTATCCGGAGCCCGATCCGGTCCGGAGCGGTGCCTGGGCGGCCTCGGCTGGCCTGCGGCTCGAAAGGGGCGACGCGGCAGGGGCTCTGGAAGACGCGAAGCGGGCGGAGCAAGAAGGGGGCACGAGCGCCGGTCGCTATGGGGGAGTTCTCTTGTCCGTCTTGGCGCTCGCCAGGTTGGATCGTTGGGAGGAGGCGGATCGGGCGGCGGAAGAGATCCGACGCTTGACGGAATCGATTCCCAGCGAGCGCTGGAAGAGAACGTACGGACACCTCACCGGTGTTTTCTCGCTTTTTCGCGGTAATGCGCGAGAGGCGATCGAGAAGTTGACCGCTGCCGCAGCACTGCTTCCGGCACGCGCGGCGCCCCATCTCGCCGATTCCAATGAGCACGCGCCGCTGTGGTTCGACCTGGCGTCGGCCCACATGGCGAACGGCGACAACGAAGAAGCGGCGAAGTGGTTTCTGCGCGTCGTTAGTAGCACGACCGAGCATATCAATTGGCCCATTCCGTACGTGCGGAGTCTCTACTTCCTCGGAAAGATTCACGAGGAGCGCGGTGAGCAGGACAAGGCCCGTGAGTACTACCAGCGTTTCGTGGATTTCTGGGGAGAGGGCGATCTCGATCCGGAGCGGGTCGAGGAAGCTAGAGGCAAGCTAGCGAGCTGAGCCAGCTGAGGTCGGATTGACATCAAGAAACGCCTGACGGCATGGCAACTCGGCCCGGACGACTTGGAGAGAATGGCGGAAGTGAGTGGGAATCGAACCGGCAGAGCGGTCTTTCAAGGCGGCGCGCTCGAAACGGCTCCCTCGAGCAGCGAACCTCAGCAGCAGCCCGAGTCGGCTTCTTCCCGCGCCGCCGCGAGCCGGGCATCCTGGGCGCGTCTGCTGCGAAAAGTCTTCGAAGTGGGTCCACTTCTGTGCCCCAGATGAGGCGCCGAAATGAAGCTCCTGGCCGTGATCACTGAGCCCCACGTCGTCGACCTCATCCTCTCTTCGGCTGGCCATCGACCAGGGCTCAGCCCGTTGGGTATTTTGGATGGCAGCCGCCATGATGTTGGCGCTATTTACCGTGGCGACACCGAAACGTCACGCCGGCAACGAGGCGGCCAAGCTGCCGTCAAGTCGTGACGAGAGGGAGTTGACAAGGAAGCTTCCAGAAGCTACTTTGTGGTATGCGAGCCGTCGGCCTCAAGGTGCTCAAGAACAAGCTCAGCGAGTACGTGCGTCTCGCCGCGGCCGGTGAAACGGTCCTGGTCACGGACCGGGACCAAGTTGTGGCGGAGCTCGTGCCGCCGCGAGCGGGCCGAAGCCCCCTCCTTGCCGATGCCTTCTTGGGAGAAGCGGTCCGGAGGGGCTGGATTACGCCCCCCAGCATCGTGGCAACAGAGCCTCCACCTCGAGACCCGGTCGCCCCGCTCGATGAGATCCTCCATGGTCTCGATCAAGATCGGGCGGACCGTTGATCTATCTCGACACTTCTGTCGCACTGGCGCACTTGCTCGGCGAAAACCGTTCGCCACCTGCCTCCCTTTGGGAGGAATCCCTCGTTTCTAGCCGCCTCATCGAGTACGAAACCTGGAACAGAATCCACACCATGGGGCTTGCGAAGTCACATGGCGAGTCTCTACGCCTCTTGCTGGGTCGCCTAGCTCTGCTCGAGTTGGCTCAACCGGTGTTGTCCCGTGCACTGGAGCCGTTCCCACTCGCCGTGCGGACGCTCGACGCGCTTCACTTGGCTTCGGTCGAGTTTCTGCGTGGTCAGAATCAAGCGGTCCGTCTGGCTTCGTATGATCAGCGAATGCTCGAGACGGCGCATCGGATGGCGATCCCTCTCTTCGATTTGCTCTGACGTCGGAAAGCGCCGGCTCTCGAACTTGGGACGTGAGAAAGAATCGCAGCGCAGCACGGGAGATGGGGATGGTTGGTCCACACTTGTGACAGTTGCGGCGATCAGACCGCTTGCCGCCGATTCACCCGGTATCGGCACGGAGTTTCGATGAGGCCTTCTGACGAGCGCTGAAACTGGCCCAGCTGCGTGTGCTCCATCGCCGGTCAGTTCAAGACCGGCGGAGACAGAAGTGTCGATGCTTACCTGCGGGTCCATGATATCCGCTTCGTTTACTTTGGTGTGCCTACAACGGCTCCGGGCCCGGATCCGACGGCCGTGCCCATCAAGCTCCTGGTGGTGATCTATGACCCTATCATCGAATCGAGCGGGGCGAGCGACTTCATCAGGTCCTGAGCTCGGAGGGCTGGCAGGATCCCAACGTCCTTACGACCGACCTCGTCGATGACTTCGCCCTGGTTAGCCACGGTGTAGCGAAATACCAGATTGTGCAGCGGATCGTGAGGGATGAGTGGCCCCTTCATCTGAACGGACAGCGGTACACCGACGAGCTCTATTTAGAGGAGTGGGCCGCGCGCAACTGGACTTTGGGCCCCGGCGATTACCACGCGATCAATGCCTTCAATGCCGAGCCCGACACGGATTACAACCGCTCCTCGACTTGGATGGCCTCGACCTCCGCGGATGACTGGTACAACTTCCCGAACATGACCGGCTCCCGCACGGACAATAACTGCGAGGCCTGGGGTTGCGACGGTTACGGTTATCTAAAATGGTGGTACGACCACATGCCACATGTCGCGGGCGTCAAGAACGGTCTACTCAACAACTGGTGGCGCTACGTCATCGACCCCGATCAGTACAAAGCTAACTGGCAATTTCTCTCTCCGGCCGAATTCGACTTCGCTGAAAACAACGCCGATCAGTGGGACTGCTGGGCCGATTTGGCGGAGTGCATGCTCGTAAACTCCACCCAACGATTGAAAGCGGGAAGCTCTTCCGTCAAATTCTCCACCACTGGCGCTTTTGACACGGCGGTCCAGTATCCGGCCAGCGGCATAGCCAACTGGGACCTCACGGACAAAACCTATTTTACCTTCTGGGCCTTTGCCGAAAACTCGAACGAGCCCGGGTTCCAGAACAACTCCCCCATTGCATATCTCTTCAACCCCCGTCCCCCGTCGCCAGTACTCGCCGTCGACGCCGGGTGTGAAAATTCCATCCCGGTTTGCATCGGTGCCAGCCGCATGAGAGCCCAGTTCTACCAAGACGTGCGCCTTGCCGTCGTGGTTTTCGCCGTTGGGATGGTACCGGTTGGCGGCCGCGACACCCTCGTGAGCGCTGACGTACACGGTTTCTAGGCGAACGGCCGTCGGCCCGAAAGCCCCCCACTCTCCCGAGTCTCTCTGGATCGGGCTTCAGGACAACGCGCACATGTTCCAGGTCGTTAGCGTGGGAGCCATCGAACCACAAAGGAAAGAGTCGCGGGCAGGCGCCTCGCCGTGAAAAGAGGGTGCAGACGAATCTGAGTCACTACTACCTTCGCTTTCTCACCAACGAAACACGCTTGCACTGAACTGGAGATAGCTCGAGTTGACGCCAGGATTCGCAGCTTCCGTCCGGCCGGCGGAGATATGGTGAATACGGTACTCGGCATAGAAAGCAATCTTGTTTTCGTAGGTGAACCTGACACCCATGCCGGCCTGCAATGTGAAGTTGAAGCCGTTCGACTCGAGGGGTATGCCATCCTTGGTCGCCAATGCTCCGATCCCGAGAATGGCATAGGGCCTCCATTCGGAACGCGGCATGAAGAAATGACGTCCCAACAGGGTCACCGAAGCACCGTAGGTGGTGTCCCCCGGATCGACGAGGAACACCGGCAGGAGCTCACCGGCAATCTCGAGGTTGCCCCTGAGGAAGCCTGGCCCTGTCGGCCCGCTGAGGACGCGCCCGCAACGAACGCCCACAGCAAGGAAACGAACATCTGGTTCCCCTTCCCACAGATCGTGGGCCACCCCGAAACCGGCGATCGCAGCCAGCTCCATGTCCCCTTTTTGCATTGGAGTCGCGGCGTCGGTTACCTGGCTTTCAACTTCTTTTGTGGCATCTTTTTCGTCGTCGGAAGCGACCGCGTCGAGACCGATTGCACAGATGGCTGCTGTGAGCGCGAGCGTCTTAAGTAGAGACAGTCTGTCCGGAGTCATGGAGCCGCTCCTCACCACAAAGAGGCGACTCGCCAGATGATGTAGGCGATCCAGTTGCCGCCTCCTTGTCCGATGATGCGCGTCGGACCCGTCGGAATGTTCCGCCATATATCGAAGGCTGGATTGTTGGTGGAGAACACCTTGCTACTGTTATAGGAGAACGTGGCGCCTCGCTCCGAGAGATAGTTCTTCACTTGCTCGGAGAGCACCGGATCGACGAGCTCGCCGAAGCTGATATCCCCGAAGCCTTCGAGACTCTGAAGCTTGCTGTACCGGAAGTCGCCGTCTCCGGCATCGTTGAAAAGAAGCTGCCAGCCGACGCCGATCGCAACGTCCTGGTACCAGGGGAAGTTGAACTGAAGCGCGGTCCGCTAGGCAATACGCCAGCCTTCCGGGCCGGCGGCCTCTCCCAGGAAGACGCGAGCCGTTTCGGGGTGGCGAGTGCTGCAAACTGCGATCCCTTACACATCCCGGCGATCTTTGGTATAGAAGTTCCGCCAAGTGTTGTGGATCAACCGCGAGCGCGTCGCCCACGAACCCCCGCGCGGCACCTTGTGTGCCCCATCGAACCAGGGCTGGGAGTACTCCTCGTAAGGATCCGCTGACCGCGACCAGTCGAGGGCCCACTTCGACGCGGTCAGCGCCGACCCCGGGCACACTGACGAGACACCCGGCGCGTAGCCCTCCTCGAGCTCGAAGTCTGGTGACTGGCACCGCGAGGGGCGAGGGGTGGGCGGCTTGATGAAGCCGACGCCTTTGGTACAATGGGTCTATATGAATTGACCATAGACTCTTTGAAATGAGCAAAGAACGGAAGATCAGTGCTAGCGACCTCAAGTCGCACTGTTCAAGGGTGATAGAGGAGGTTTCGCAGCGTAGGAAACCGGTAGTCATCACCAAACGTGGGAAACCCGTCGCCATGCTTGTGCCGTTGGACAAGGAAGAGAGAGAAACACTGTTCGGGTTTGCGCGGGGCTGCGTCAAGATCCATGGGGACATCCTGGAGCCCATCGGCGTTGAGTGGGAAGCTCAACGCTAAATGCTTCTTCTAGACACCCACGTGCTTCTCTGGATGGCGGAAGGACTGCCGCAGCTGTCGCCGGCTGCTGGGAGCTCATCGATAAGGCGGCAGCAGAAGAAGGCTTGGCGGTGTCTGCGATTTCTTTTTGGGAGGTCGCCATGCTGGAGATGCGGCAGGGCATCTCGCTGTCCCTTCCTATTCCCATTTGGCGTGAAGTCGTTTTGAAGAAGTCTGGCGCAACCGAGATTCCCGTTACCGGAGACGTTGCCATCGAGTCCGTGCTTCTGCCGGGTGAGTTCCAAGAAGATCCAGCCGACCGACTGCTCGTCGCGACGGCGCGTCTTCAAGGCTGCCGTCTTGCCACGAGAGACGAGGGAATCCTCCGATATAGCGCGGCGGGGCACGTGAGTTGCGCGAAGGTCTGATCCGGAGATGCCTGAACCGCCGAAGTGCCGCCCTAGCCTCTGGTTTCCTTAATGGCTTTCGTCAAGGCGGGCAAGTACTCGAAGAGATCTCCCACCACCCCGACGTCGGCGACGCCGAAGATGGGAGCGTCGGCGTCTTTATTGAACGCCACGATGTAGCCCGATCCCTTCATTCCCGCCACGTGCTGGATGGCGCCCGAGATACCGGCGGCCAGGTAGAGCTTGGGATGGACGGTCACCCCACTGCTGCCGATCTGATGTTCGTGCGGCAACCAGCCGGCGTCGGTCACCGCACGGGAAGCTCCTACCTGGCCTCCCAAGGCTTGGGCGAGCTCTCTGATGACATCGAGCTTCTCGGGGGCTCCTACCCCGCGGCCTCCGGCCACGATGATCTGAGCTTGGGTCAGATCCACGCCGCCTGATACTCCTTTCTTGATCTCCACGAAGCGGGCCCTCAAGCCTCCTTCTGCAACCGGAGCATCGATCTTCCGCACCGCTCCCTTGATGTGGGTCGAAACGGGATCGGCGACGCCCTTGTCCACCGTGGCCATGAGAGGCGATGCTCTTTCGATCTCCACCTCGTGGACGAACTTGCCGTTGAAGGCCTTGCGCACGAAGCGTGCCTTGCCGCCCTCGAGCCTGATGTTGGAGCAGCCGGTGGCTAGAGGGACATCGAGACCCGCCGCCACCAGAGGAGCGACGTCCCAGCCGTTCGGAGTGTGGCCGATGAGGACGAGCTCCGGGGATTCCTCCCGGATAACCGCCTCCACCACGCGCCGGTACCCATCTCCGGTATAATGCGCGACCGTCGCTCCCTCCGCGTAGATCACTTCCCCGGCACCGCGCTCGACCAGCCTCTTGGCGAGCTCGTCGGCGCCTTGACCGAGAAGAAGCGCTTTGATGTCGGTGTCCGCTTTCCAGCCGGCCTGGCCAGCCAGCCGATGCGCCAGCCCCAGCAGCTCGAAGGAAATCTCTTTGACCGCGCCGTCCTCGTGCTCCGCCAGGATCATTATTTTGCAGGCCATCGCTAGATCACTCCCGTTCTCTCGCGGATGCGTTTCAAGAGCTCCTTGGCAACCTCATCCGGGCTTCCTTCCAGCATCTCCGCACCCTTGCCTTTGGGAGGCGGGGCAAATCTCACGGTTTTCATACGGGCGGCGCTTCCTCCCACTGTGCCGGCGTCCAGACCGAGGTCGCCGAGCGCGACGGTGCGGATTTCTTTCTTCTTGGCGGCCATGATTCCCTTCAGGCTGGCGTAGCGTGGCGTGTTGATGCCGGTCTGCACGGTGACCACCGCTGGCAGCTTCAGGTCGACGACTTGGAGCCGATTGTTCTCGAGCTCTCTCTCCACCCGCACGGTGTCGTCCCCTTGAAGAGAGAGGCGCAGGGTGGCGGTGGCGCACGGCCAGTCGAGGAGGCGAGCCACCAAGGCACCCACCTGGGTATGGTTGTCGTCGTCGGCCTGAAGCCCGGCCAGAACCAGCGAAAACCCTTCGTTCTGGATCGCCGTCTTGATGACTTTGGCGAGCGAGAGAGGATCGCATCCCGCCAGCGCCTCGTCCTTCACGTGAATGGCGCGATCGGCGCCGGTCGCCAGACAGGTCCGCAGCGCGGACGTGGCGGCGGCCGGGCCTACCGTGAGGGCAACGACCTCGGAGACTTTGCCGGCGTCCTTGAGAGCCAAGAGCTCTTCTAGGGCGTAGCGGTCGTAGTCGTTGAGGACGAAGCTCAGGTTGGCGTCATCGATCCAGTTCGCGGATCCATTGATCCGAAAGGGCGAGTTGGAATCGGGAACGTGCTTCACCAAAACCAAGCTCTTCATCCATTGCTCCTTCGCATCGACATCATACTTTCCAGAAGGCCTCACGCGTCGAGGCTCCCGTTCTGCTCGGGTGCCACTGTCGCTTTCGTTCTTGGGCTTCCAGACCGTTCCATTCTATATTGAACGCCCCTGGTGCCACGAGGAACCAAGATAGAGGTAGAACGATGAAGACAGCTTGGTGGATGGTTGCGGCTCTGATGCTGCTGGCGCTGGGGATAGGCTTCTTTCTGGGAAGCCACTTCCACGCCGTCAGCCGGGTCGAGGATGAAGTAGATCGCCCCTACGCTTTGGACCTTCTCAACAGTGTCCTCTGGATGCAGACCGCCGCGGAGCGACGGGCGCTGACGAGGCAGACCTACCGCCAGGCCGAGCGGATGCTCGATGCGGCCCTCGAGGACGGGAGCTGGACCGCCGCCCTCGAACAAGGGGAACAGCCTTCTCAACTCCCACCGGCGGTGATCCTGGACGTGGACGAGACCGTCTTGGACAACTCGGCCTTCCAAGCGCAGCTCATCGTCGAGGATGGGCTCTTTCAGACCGGACCATGGAACGACTGGTGTCGTCGGGAGGAGGCGCTTCCCATTCCGGGGGCCGTTGACTTCACCCAATACGCAGCCGAGCGCGGCGTGGTTGTCTTCTATGTGACCAACCGGCGCCACGAGGTGGAGGAGGCCACCCGGAGGAACTTGGAAAAGCACGGGTTTCCGTTCGATGAGGATAACGACACGCTCTTCACGCGTGGCGAGAAAGAAGCCTGGGACGTCTCCGACAAGGCGTCGCGGCGCGCGGAGATCGCCTCCCGCTACCGGGTCTTGCTGTTACTAGGAGACGACTTCAACGACTTCGTCTCTGGAACATGGGCGTCTCTCGCCGAGAGGGACGCCCTGGCCGAAGAATACGAGAGTTACTGGGGAAGCAAATGGTTCGTGCTTCCCAATCCCGAGTACGGCAGTTGGGAAGGTGCCCTGGTCGACTTCGACTACCAGCTGTCGCCCGCCCAACGGCTGCGCCGGAAATACCAGGCCTTACGGCTACCGTAGAATCCGCTTTTACCCGACGCCAACCCTTTGAAAAGAAACAGATTGGTCTCCTTTTCCCGCCTCGGACAAAAATGAAGTTGAAATTCAGTTTCATTAGACGTAAAATGTTAACAATGGGACGAGCAGGAAGCCCGGGGAGCCACCGGTCATGATCGTCTGTCTCTGCAAGGGCATCACGGACCGCACAGTTCGCAAGCTGGTGCGGCAAGGAGCCTCCAGTCTCCGCGACGTGAGGCTGGCCTGCTCGGCGGGGGCCTGCTGTGGAGCCTGCCGGGAAACGCTCGTCGACATCGTGCGATCAGAAAAGCAAATCGAGCCACCCGCCCGTGAGCTGGCCACCGCCAGCTAAAACAACCTTCCTTAGTTCCTTGCTCTTCTTCCCGCCGGAGGACTAGTATACGGGCTCCAAGCTCGAATAGCCGACGGGGAGGAGAACGGCATGCAAGGGGATCGACAGGTCATTGAGGCCTTGAACGAGGTGCTGACCGCAGAGCTGACGGCGATCAATCAGTACTTCGCTCACGCCAAGATGTGCGAGAACTGGGGATACCAAAAGCTCGCCAAGAAGAAGCGCGAAGAGTCGATGGAAGAGATGAAAGACGCCGACAGGATCATCGATCGCATTCTGTACCTGGAAGGCTTGCCCAATATGCAGCGCGTCAACCCCGTCCGGCTGGGCGAGGATCCCGTCGAACAGCACCAGGCGGACCTCGATTTGGAGAAGGCCGCCGTCCACCGCTTGAACACCGCCATCGCTTTGTGCCGCGACAAGGGGGACAATGGCACCCGCGAGCTTCTGGAGACGATCCTCAAAGGTGAAGAAGAAGCGGTGGACTGGCTAGAGGCTCAGCTCCATATCGTCAAGGATATCGGTCGAGAGCAATACCTGGCGGAGCACATTCACGACTGAGGAACGGCGCACCTTCGTTTCACTTCCCTCCGATTCACCTACCTCGGCCCGGCGTCACTGGGGCCACAGCCAGCCGAACACCCCGGCGGTCAGGAGCGCGTAAACCAGACCGTCCAAGACGTGTTTGAGGGTCGTGCCCCAGAGCTGACCTCTCCAAATCGAACTCGGGATGTTGCCGAGGGCGTAGCCGAGAAACGCGGCGGTGCCGGAGACGCGGAAGACCGTCAAGTACTCTTCGCCTCCGCTCAGCGTGCGACCGGCGAGGTAGGCCGCGGTGACGCTGATCACCAGGCAGAAGCCGAACCAAGACGCCAGGTGCTTGGGCATCATGGGCGGGCCGGGAGGGAGCACGTTGATCATCCCCACCGGTCCCTTCTTGTATTTTTCGACCATTTCCGGCGAGCTCATGTCCCGCGGAGAGGCGGGGCAGGGAAAGATATAGTTGCCGGGGGGGACGCCTTCTTTCCGCATCGCTTCCATCAGTTTCTCTTCATTGGGCAGCTTCTGATAGTCGCTGCGATGGTAGGTCAGGAACATATGCATGACAGAGCTGGCCGCGAATACCAGAACCGCCGAAATCAAAATGGGAAGCCACAGGTCTGACAAGTAAACCATGATTACCTCCTCTTAAGACTCTATCTCTTCGATCCCATGAATACAACGAAACCCGGCTTTCCCTCTTCTTCGGGAACGACCTGGAAAGAAGCGAGGGCACGATCGAGTCGGGCCCGGAACAGCAAGCCGTTCACGCCGCGGGAGGGATCCATCTCGAAGGCTTCGCCACCGGGTGTTTCGTCCCAGGAAGCGACCCGACGAGATAGAGAGCTTTCAGAAACCTCGAGCTCGGAAACGTCGTGGCCGAGCGCTTCCAGTCGTTTGAGAGCGGCATTGAATCGGAAGACTTGCCGTTCCTCGACTTGGTCTCCTCCGGAATGGTCACTTCTCAGGCTCAAAAGGAGCGCATAGACACTCTTCGATATCTCGCCTTTCTCGCCTGCCTGGGAGTCTTCTTCCGGAAACACCGTGTGCTCATCGGTATGGGCAACCGCCAACCCCTCGGCAGCCAAACCTCGCGCGCCGGCAAGATTCGCTCCTTGGAGATGCGTGCCGAGTAGCAGGCAATCCCGCAGGTCGGCACCTCTCAGATCGGCGGAGACCAGGAGGGACTCGCGCAGATCGGCTCCTGTCAAACTCGCGTTGCGGAGATTGGCCTCTCTCAGATTGGACACCCCCATCTGGGCAAGGTGCAGGTTCGCTTCCGGGAGTTTCGCTTGGATGAGCTTCGAGCCGGTAAGCTGCGCCCGACTCAAGTCGGCGCCACTCAGATCGGCGGTGGAGAGCTCCGCCTCGAGGATCCGAGCCTCTCGGAGGTCGGCTCGTCGGAGATTGGCCCCTTGAAGCTTCGCGCGAGTGAGATTGCATCGCTGCAGCCGCGCACCGGCGAGATTCGCACCCGCCAGCTCCGCCCTCACCAAATTGGCTTCCACGAGATCGGGAGTGGTTTCCGGGTTGTCCTTCCGCCAGCCGTTCCAAGCCGCAACTCCCCGCCGCATCCAATCGAGTTGTTCCTTATCCGCCATGAGGTCCATGGTCTCAGAACGGATACGTCCGGGCAAGGTCGAGAGGAGCCCCAAGCTTTGGCTTGATCTCGGTGAGTTGGACGAATGGAGAACTAAATTGACTCCGCGCTTCAAGGAATTGATGACACCCGCCGAGAACCCCTCGCGCATCGCCGGGCGAGCTCGCCGCCTACCTGCCCTTTTCGCGTCTCCGATTCTCCAATTTTTTGAGGCGCGACGCGTAACCGACGCTTCGCAACCTCAGAGGGCGACCGATACCCGGTTCTCCGAGAAAGGGATTACAATGGAGCATCGGTCCCCATTTCTCCAAACAAGACCTTCTCGCAAGCGGCCGAGACGGAACGCTCGAACAGTGCCTCACAGGGTGATTCGCTTGCCACAGCGGTTGTGGGGGAGGTGAACGTTCGTGGAACTGGTTTCCCTGGTGGTGGCGGTCGGTCTCATTCTACTCGCTGGCCCCATCCTGGCTGTCATTGCTCTCGCAAGAATCGCCAGGCAGGATCGGCGGTCGGCAACGCCTCTTCCGCCTGACGTCGAGGCTCGGTTGGGCTCTCTGGAGGCTCGAGTCGAGCAGTTGAACCAAAGGCTTCACGCGCTGAACTCGGCGCGCGAGCTCTCCTCGTCCGAACCGAAGCCCACCGAAACCGTCCCGGGGTCTACCTCCATCCCCGCTCCACCCCTCAAGGCACCGAGCCGGACGCAAACGCCCCTGCCATCCACGCCGACACCCAAGACAATCCCCACCGGCGGATTGGATCTCGAGTCACTCATCGCCGGTCGCTGGTTCAACCGGGTCGGGATCGTCGCGCTCTTGCTGGCGGCAAGCTTCTTCCTCAAATACGCCTTCGACAACGACTGGGTGGGACCGAGCGGACGCGTTGCACTCGGTCTTCTCGCCGGCACCGCACTGCTCGGTTACAGTCAGTGGCTGCTGCGGCAGGGTTATGGTTATTTCTCGGGCGGCATCGCAGGGTTAGCGGCGGGTGTGCTCTACCTTTCCTTGTATGCCGCCTGGAGCTTCTACCAGCTCGTCCCTCAGCCGGTGGCCTTCGCCGGCATGATCGTCGTAACCGGCACCATGGTCGTTTTGGCGCTGGGAAGAGACTCGCAACCGCTGGCGCTTCTCGCTCTGGTCGGCGGTTTCCTCACGCCCATCCTGCTCGACACCGGCAAAGACGCGCAGGTGCCGCTGTTCCTCTACCTAGCGGTGCTGAACGGCGGGCTGATGGTCATCGCGCGCCTGCGCTCGTGGCGCAGTCTGGAGCTGATAGCCTTCGTGGGGACGGTCATCTATTACTGGGGCTGGGTCGAGACCTTCTACGACGTCTCCAAGCTAGAACGGACCGCGTTCTTCGCCACGCTTTTCTTCGTGGAGTTCACGGTTTTCCCGATCCTTCATGCACGGCAGCATGGGAAGATCCCGCCGGAGCACGTGATCTTGGTGCTGGCCAACGCGACATCTTTCCTGCTCGCCTTGCAGTACCTCCTCTATCGGGATCACCGTTGGGTACTGACCGGAGCCGTTCTGGCCCTCGCCGCGGCGCACCTGGCGGCGATGCGATTGCTTCCAGTCCCCCAGGCCAGCCAGCGGTCGGTGCCACGGTTGTTGTTCGCCGGATTGGCCCTGACCTTCGTCACGCTGGCGATACCGATAAGACTGGAGGGCCAGTGGATCACCATCGCCTGGGCGGTCGAGGGTGCGGTGCTGGTGTGGAGTGGTTTTCAGGGAGACCTCCGGTTATTGCGGTGGGCGGGCATCGTGCTCTTGGGCGGCGCGGCGGTCCGGCTGATTCTGTTCAAGATGTCCGCCCAGACGTTCTTGTGGAACCCGCGTTTTCTGACGTATGCGATCGTGGTGGTGTGTTTCGCCGCAGCGTTAGTTTTCTCCCGACGACATCAGGAAAAGCTGTCGGTGGGAGAAGGCCGAGCGTTCCGTGTCGTTGGGCTCTCGGCCAACGCCTTCCTCTTGTCGTCGCTCTCCATGGAAGTGTGGGGGCTCTTCGGGCGCATGCATTTGAACCTCGGTGCGGACACCAGACTGACGCAGCAGCTGGCGCTTTCCCTGTTGTGGACGATCTACGCGACCGCGCTCATCTTGTGGGGGGTTGGTAAGGGTAGCCCCGCCCTCCGTTGGTCCGGTCTGGCGCTCTTTTCGGTCGTAGTGGTGAAGGTATTTCTCTATGACCTCTCCTTTCTGGAGCGTGTCTACCGGATCGCGTCCTTCACCGTCCTGGGCGTGTTGCTGGTGGCGGTGTCGTTTTTCTACCAGCAGCGAGCCGCCGCCGAGCGGCGAGGGGAGCCGAGCTCGCGATGAGGAAATGGGGCCTCATCACCATTGGCGTGCTCTGGTCTCTCGGCCCGCTGGCGGCGAGCGCCCAACTTGTCGAGGCCTGGAGACACTGGCAGTCCTTTCGACCGATCCATTTGCAGCCGGCCGGTGAGCCCCGCCTGGTCCGTGTGACGTTGCCCATCGAGATCTACGGGCTTGCGCAACCGAACCTTGCCGATCTCCGGATCATCCAAGAAGGCGGTACGGAAGTACCCTTCGTCCTCTACGCGCGGGTCGGCAAGGAAGAGAGGCACTGGCGACCAGGGGAGATCGCCGACCTGGGTTTCATCCCCGGCCAGCACACCGAGCTGGTGGTCGACGTCGGCTCGGACCACGACGCCCACAACTCGCTCGAGATCCAAACCGGCGTCAACGAGTTTTTCGCGTGGGTCGAGGTGGCTGCCAGCGACGATCGGGAAACCTGGCAGATCTTACGGGAGAGGGCGCCCATCTATAGGTTCCAGGATACCGGGGAGGGAAATACCGTAGTCTCGTATCCGGATTCCCGGACCCGTTGGTTGCGGCTCAAGATTCTGGAAGCGGAAAGACGCTTTCCCGTGTATGGCTGCCGCATTGACTACCAGCTCGTCGAGCCCCCCGAGCTGGTCGACTTTCCGATTCCTCTGCGACTCGATCCGACCAGCGTGCCCAAGGAGAGCCGGTGGCAGGTGGATCTGGAAATAGAGAACGTTCCCGCCTCTTCGGTACGATTCGAGGCGGAACAGGCGGAGTTTCACCGAACGGTTCGCGTGCATGCGAGCTCCGATGGAGAGAACTGGAACGAGGTGGGGCGAGGTGACGTGTATCGTTACCCAAACCCGGAAGCCGGCGCCGGTGAGCCGAAGCAGCTTACCTCCCTGCAGGTAAGATTCCCGGAAGTACACTCACGCCATTGGCGCGTGGCGGTACTCAACCGGAACGATACTCCGGTCGATGGCCTGGTTCCCACGCTCGCGGGTACGCCTCGTCACCTCGTCTTCCGCCAACAGTCCGAAACGACGTACCAGCTTCTCTACGGAAATAGCCGCACTCCGGCCCCCGAGTACGATCTGGCACGGCTCACGCCGAGAGAGGAACTGGAGTCGGCCACTTCCGGGGAGCTCGGACCCGGGCAAACCAACGACGGATACCTCAGTCCCGAGCCCTGGAGCGAGCGACACCCCGTCGTGCTCTGGCTCGCGCTCGGCGTGGCGGTTGCTGTTCTGGGACTCCTCGCTCTGCGATCGCTGCGGTAGTCGTCGCGATTTCGTCGAGGCTATAGCCGAAAACGCAAGCCGAGGCTGAAGGTGCCGAGATCCTGCTTCATCTGGATCGCCGTACCGGGGATCTCGAGTATGGTGCCCTGGTTGCGGTGGGTGAAGGCGTGGACGGCGCTCCCGGCGATGTCGACGTTGTCGGTCAAGGCCACGGTGAGGCCGGCGGACACCGAGTTTGTATTGATGGCCGGAAGCTGAATGTTGAACAACGTGTCCGCATCGGGGATGGGATTCTGGTTGTAGAGGTATCCCGCCTGCATCGATACCATCTCGTTGAAGCGGTAGTGTACTCCTATCGCCAACGCCCAAATGCTCTCCCAGCCGAGGCCGCCGTCATCGGGGGCATTCCCGAACAGCTCGGCGTGGCCGTAGTCGAAGCGGCGAACGTCGGCCGCGATCACGGTGTTCTCGAGCGCATTGTAGGCGACGCCGAACGAAAAGACGGAGGGAAGTGAAAACTGGAGCTCCAGCTCACGAGCACGTCCGATCTGGTCCTTGGAGTTGTACCGGAAGGTCTCGAACCATTGCTCGCTCTTGAAAGAACCGCCGAAGTTCCACTTTTCATGATCGGAATAGAAGAGGCCGATCTCGAATCCGGCACCCCAGCGAGGCCGGCCATTGACGGCGGGGGGGAAGGTACCGTTACTGTTTCGCTCCGCGAACAAGGCAGGATCGAGGGAAAGAGAAACAGAGTCTACCGTCAGACCTCCGCCCACCGAGACGTAGTCCGAAATCTGTTTCGACATCAACATCGCAACCTGAAGCCCGGTGGCGCTCCCCGACACCGGACCAAAGCCGAACGAATTGGGCGGGTCGAAGGGAGTCAAGACGGGGTTGGTCTCGCTTCCCGGAAAATCAATGGTCCGCCCGAGAAGGGAATAGATCCCCAACCCGTAGGTAAACGTCGATCCGCGAGGACGGCTGGTCAGTCCGATCACCGGCGCCGCGGACAAACCGCTATCGCTTCGGTTTTCGCCGATTCGTTCGTTGGCCGCCACCCCGGAGGCCAGAAACGTGTCGCCGTAGATGAAGTCTCCGCCCACGAAGATCTCGGTGGTGGGGAAAGCGCTCATGGTAGCAGGGTTCCAATAGGTGGCGCCTGCCGGGTCCAAAGGAGCTGCCGTCGAGGCTCCGGACATGGCACGGTTCACCGCACCGGCGCTCGGAAAGATGACGCCTTGCGCCGTGACACTCCGAACAACGGTCAACTGCAGGAACAAAACCCCGCAAAACAGCCAGCGCGTGGACATGAACAACACCTCCTTGATCCGGTCTAGTTGGGCGGTTTGTCGGCTTGTTGAACACCCGGAATCATAAGCATTTCCACGGCAAGAGGTCAAGATATTGTATGGTGGGCCACAAACGTGCCCAAATATGGTGGTTATTCGAGCCGGGAATTGCCAGACTCGAACGTCACTCTTCGGAGGGAGCGCTACGCGGGTACATCATGGAAGCGACGATGGATATCACCACCACCAGGGCGATGAAGGCGAGGGCGAGGATGGTGGGAACTTCGTAGACATGGGCGACGATCATCTTGACCCCGACGAAAATCAGAATGGCGGAAAGCCCGTAGTGGAGATAGTGGAAGAGCTCCATGATGCCGGCGAGGGCGAAGTAGAGGGCCCGCAGCCCGAGAATGGCGAAGACGTTCGAGGTATAGACGATGAAGGGGTCGACGGTGATGGCGAGGACGGCGGGTATCGAGTCCACCGCGAAGATGAGATCCGAGGTCTCGACGACCAGCAGGACGACCAGTAGAGGCGTCGCGGCGTAGCGTCCTTCCTTCTGGACCAGGAAACGCGCTCCTTGGTACTCGTTGGTCACCGGAAAGAATCTCCGGAAGAGCCTGAGGACCGGGTTGCGCTCGGGGTGGATCTCGCCCTCGTTTCGCACCGCCATCTTGATTCCGGTGTAGACAAGGAAAGCTCCGAAGACGTAGAGGATCCATTCGAACTTCGCGATAAGGGCCAGTCCGGCGCCGATGAACAGAGCCCGCATCAAGAGCGCGACGACGATTCCCCAGAAAAGGACCCGGTGTTGAAATTGGGGTGGTACCGAGAAGTAAGAAAAGATCAACAGGAAGACGAAGATGTTGTCGAAGCTGAGTGTTCTTTCGATGAGGTAGGCGGTGAAGAAATCGAGTGCCGCTTGCGAGCCCAGTTGGGCGTAGATGCCCAGATTGAAGAGGAGGGAGAGAGCGATCCACAAGGCGCTCCACACCAGGGCCTCTCGGAGCCTGACCACGTGTGCCTTGCGGTGGAAGACTCCCAGATCGAGGGCCAGCATGACCAGCACGATGGTGGCGAATGCGAGCCATTGCGCAGTTTGACCCGGCATAGGAACTCCATTCTACGCTCAGATCGCCGGCAGGTGGAAGATGGAAGTGGACGCGGGCCGGTGCCCGATCTTGTGACGGAGTCGATCCCTTGATATTCTCGACCGGGCACTGAACGTCGCGGTTCGGACGGTGGCAACGAGAATCGAGTCGCAAGAGGAGATTGGGATGAAAGCAACGGTTTCGCTGGACGAACTGTGCATCAACACCATCCGGACCCTGGCCATCGACGCCGTGCAATTGGCGAACTCCGGCCATCCCGGCCTGCCACTAGGGGCCGCCCCCATGGCGTACGTCCTTTGGCAAAGGCATTTGCGCCACAACCCGCGGGATCCGGAATGGCCCGACCGCGATCGCTTCGTCCTCTCCGCCGGACATGGCTGCATGCTGCTCTACTGTTTGCTCCACCTCACGGGCTACGATCTAACGTTGGAGGACCTGCGCGCCTTCCGGCAGTGGGGCCGTCTCACTCCCGGTCACCCCGAATCGTTCCTGACGCCGGGCGTCGAAGCCAGCACCGGGCCGCTCGGCCAGGGAACGGCCAACGCGGTGGGCATGGCTATCGCCGAACGCGCCTTAGCCCATCGCTTCAACCGCTCCGGGCACGACATCGTCGATCACTTCACCTACGCCCTGGTGTCGGACGGCGACCTGATGGAGGGGATCTCGGCGGAGGCCGCATCCATAGCCGGCCATCTCAAGCTCGGAAAGCTCATCTATCTCTACGATTCGAACGACGTCACTCTGGACGGACCCGCCCATCTGACCTTCACCACCGAGAATGTCGGCAAGCGCTATGAAGCCTACGGCTGGCAGGTGCTTCAGGTGAGGGACGGGGATCACGATCTCGAGGCGATCGATCATGCCATCGCCGAGGCCAAGGCCGATAGCGCTCGTCCTTCTTTGCTGATCGTCCGCACCACTATCGGCTTCGGCTCGCCCCACAAGCAAGGTACTTCGGGAGCACATGGAAGCCCGCTGGGAGACGAGGAAGTTGCGCTTACCAAGAAGGCCCTGGGGTGGGATCCGGAACGGTCTTTCTACGTTCCACCCGATGCCTTGAGCCGTTTTCGCGAGGCTGTCGACAAAGGCCGGGAGGCCCAGCAAGATTGGGAAAAGCGGTTCCGGGCATTCGCAGAGAAAGAGCCCGAGCTCTCTGCGGAGTGGAAGCGCCGGATGTCGGGAGAGCTTCCGCAAGGTTGGGACGAGGATCTGCCGCGGTTCGATCCGGAAAAGAAAGTGGCGACGCGCGTGTCCGCCGGCAAGGTCCTCAACGCCATCGCTTCTCGTCTGCCGGAGTTGATGGGAGGCGATGCCGATCTTTCGAGCTCGACCAAGACCTCGTTGCAGGGTGCGGGCTCTTTCGATGGCCAAAGCGGAGCGGGTCGCAACATCCACTTCGGCGTGAGAGAGCATGCCATGGGAGGCATTGTGAACGGCATGGCCTACCATGGCGGCGTGCGGCCCTTTGCCGCCACTTTCTTCTGCTTTTCGGACTACATGCGACCTTCGGTTCGTTTGGCGGCGCTCAGTCATCTACCCGTCATCTACGTCTGGACTCATGACTCGATCGGGCTGGGTGAGGACGGGCCGACCCACCAGGCGGTGGAGCACTTGATGTCGTTACGTGCCATGCCCAATCTTCATGTGGTGCGGCCGGCCGACGCGAACGAGTCGGCGGAGGCTTGGCGATGGGCCGTCCAGCGGAAGAGCGGACCGGTGGCCCTTGTCCTCAGCCGGCAGGACCTTCCGGTCTTGAAGGCCTATACGTCTGGGCTGGCGCGAGGCGGGTACGTTCTGTCGGAAGCAGAAGGAGGATCGCCGCAGGCGATTCTCATCGCCACCGGCTCGGAGGTGAGCCTGGTGATGGAAGCGCAGAAGCTCTTGTCCGAGGAGGGCATCCGCTGTCGCGTGGTCTCCATGCCGTGCTGGGAGCTCTTCGAGGAGCAAAGCGAAGCGTACCGCGAATCGGTGCTTCCGCCTTCCGTGACGGCTCGGGTGGCGGTCGAAGCCGGGGCCACGCTGGGCTGGTGGCGGTGGGTCGGGGACCACGGGGCCATCGTGGGTCTCGATCGTTTCGGAGCCTCCGCCCCCGCCGAGGTCAATTTTGAAGAGCTCGGCTTCACTCCCCGGCGGATCGTCGGGGAAGTGAAGAGTCTGCTCTCTCTCAGTCGTTGACGCTTTCGATGGACGAGGAAACCAGGAAGCAAAGGTTGACCGCTCTCAACGAGAGATTGGCTCGCGTCAGGGACGATCTCTCCGATTTCCTTTCCTCCGACGACACCACCTTCACCCCCGGAGAGGAGGCGTTGCGCCGACGGCTCATCCGACTCGAGTACCACCTTTCCGCATATCTGGGCTCGAAGGGATCCTAAGAGGGCCTACACCCACCGAAACCCCGGGGGAATCCTCAGCTGATGGCTACCGACCGAGTGCCCGCCGTCTTGGAGGTCTCGAACCTTTCCAAGAGCTACGGAGATCGCCGGGCGGTTCAGGACATTTCTTTCGCCATTCACGCCGGGGAGATCTTCGGACTGCTCGGACCTAATGGTGCGGGGAAAACGACGACCATCGGCGTGATCGCCACCATTCTGCGAGCATCGGAGGGAGCGGTGCGAGTGAACGGGCAGAGTGCGGCCCGTGAGATCGGCGCGGTCAAAAGGAGAGTGGGCCTGGTGCCGCAACAAGTCTGTCTCTACCCCACCCTGACTGCCGAGGAGAATCTGTTGTTTTTCGGTCGGATGTATGGCCTGAGAGATCCCGTGCTGGCGGCGCGCGTGGAGTCGATGCTCGAACTGGTGGGCCTCTCACCTCGCAGGCACGATAGCATCGGCTCCTTCTCGGGCGGGATGCAGCGCCGACTCAATCTCGCTTGTGGGCTCATCCACCAACCGGAGCTCCTGTTGCTCGATGAGCCCACCGTTGGTCTCGATCCACAGTCGCGCGAGCGGATCTTTTCAGCGGTGGAGGAGCTGGCGGCCGGTGGGATGGCCATACTCTACACCACTCACTATATGGAAGAAGCGGAGAGGCTCTGCCATCGAGTGGCCATCATGGACGACGGGCGCTTCCTTGCCGAAGGGACGCTCGACCAGCTCTCCGCCCAGGTGGGAGCCGGGCAAACGGTGGCGGTGACCTTCGAGAAGGCGCCGGGAACCAAGCTGAGAGCACGTCTTCTCGAAGAAGGTGGCCGCCAGGCCGGGCCGTATCGGTTCCAGCTGGCCGGTGACTCGGGGGAACGACTCATTCCCGAGCTCATGAAGCTGGCGGCCAGCGAGAAGAATCCGATCAAGGAGCTGGTGGTGCATCGGCCCAATCTGGGCGAGGTCTTCCTTCATTTGACGGGCAAAGACCTGCGGGATTGAGCGCGGCTGTTAGGACCTTGCCAGATCGGGCTGGACGGCGAGCATCAGCGAGCGGAGCTCTTGGCGAGCGACTTGCTCGATCTGGCGGATTCGCTCACGCGAGAGGCCGAGCGCCGTCCCGATCTCTTCCAAGGTGCACGCCCGCGGATAACCGATGCCGTAACGCATGGCGAGGATGATGCGCTCCCGCTCCGGCATGCGCTCCACCAGAGCCTGGATGGATCGGGTCGTCTCCTCCTCGATGGCTTCTTCCAGGGGCGACGTACGCTGGTCGGCGAGGAGGTCGGCATGGCGCAAATCGGTCGATGCCAACGGAGCGTCGATGGAGTCGATGGGACCCAATGCCGGCAGCAATTCCGCGAATTTTTCCGGAGGCACTCCCATTTCCGCGGCGATCTCGAGGTAGGTCGGCGCCCTCTCTAGTTTTTTCGCCAGTTGAGATTGCAGCTGGCCGGCCTCCCGGGCCTCGGGAAGGCGGTTGAGCGGGATCCGGATGGTACGCGCTTTCTCCGCTAGGGCGCGCCGAATGCCCTGGCGAACCCAATGAGTGGCAAAGGTGGAAAAACGCGTCCCCATGGCGGGGTCGAAACGGTCGATGGCTCGGAGCAGTCCCATGCTTCCTTCTTGGATCAGATCCACGAAGTCCAGGCCGCGTCCCCGGTAGGCTTTGGCCACCCACACGACCAGCCGCAGGTTGTGCTGCACCAGCTCTTCCCGCACCGCCCGGATGCGGTCCATCGACTCATGGAGAATCGAGGCGATGGAAAGGATCTGTTTCCGCGTGAGGAGGGGGGCCACCGAGTTGCGACTTCGGCGTCCCCTCCGCGGAGCCGGTACGACCGGGGGCGGAACGGCGAGGGAACGATCGAATCCCTCGCCGGAGTGGTCGCGGTCTCCCACCGAGCGCAATAGCCTCTCCGAGTAATCCTCGGCGGCGATCAGTCGCCGGCGCGCGCTGGGTGAAAGCGGCCGGGAAGGGGCCGGGATATCCGCCGGGACTTCAATCTCGGTCTTTCCTCCCGAGCGTCGAGCGAGCTCGATCGCTTGAACCAGACGTCGGCGTGCGCTCCATAAGATGGACGCCAGCTCTTTTTCACGGTTGGCCGATAGCAAGGGATGGCGACCGGCCGCATTCAGAAAATAGCCCACATCGGAGGGAGACGCTTCCGTCTCGGTTTCTTGCTCCCGCTGCCCGGAAGCCTCCGTCGTTGCTTCGTCCAATGAGTTCTCTTCTCGCTGGTCGTTTAGCTGATCGGCCCAGGCGCTCAGGCCGGAGCCGGAGTCGTCGACAACGGGAGTGACGCTTGGCCATGGGTGACTCATCAAAGCTTTCATGACTACACTTCGGTCGATGTCTGCAAAGGGACGAGACAGCGGTTCAGGGAGATCGCCGTCTCGTTCAGTCGCGACGCGATCTTGATTTCTCCCTGGAGCAGCGAGCTCAGCGGCATGCTGTCCAGGAGTCTCTGGATGTGCAGGTTCACTGCCGACCAAACCGGTCGCAGTCCGCAGTCAGCGGTGTGAACGCAGCAGTCGTCGTTTCCGGTGAAGCGCGCGCAGAGATCGGACTGGGTGATGAATCCGCCCAGAGCTCGCACCGCTTCGCCAAGAGTCACCGTCTCCGGAGGTCGGGTCATGCGATAACCGCCCCGCGTGCCCCGAATCGACTCCGCCAACCCGGCACGGCTGAGAACCCGCAGGAGCTTCTCCACGTAGGCAGGCGAGAGGCTCTCCGAGGCTGCCACCTCGCGTACCGTGACCGGTCTCGGCTCGCCGGCACGTCGCGCCAGTTGGAGCAGGCAGCGAACTCCGTATTCTTCCTGCGCGGTGACTTTCACGTGGTTTTTGTACCATATATATGACCTTTTTGTCAAGTATTTAGAAGCTATTGTAAATAAAGACTTAATCGTGTCGCCATCCTTTTCCTTTTCACGTTCGTGCCGGAGGCCGGATGCGGCTACTATGGGGGCGGCGGGGAGCGCGCCCGGGGAGAGGTCTTCATTGTTGAAAGAGCTCACGGTGTTGGTCACCAAGGACCTTCGGCTCCTGTTCCGTGACCGGTGGGCCTTGCTCTTCCTCTTACTCGCCCCCATCGTGGTGATCTCGTTGGCGGGATTCTCCCTATCGACCTTCTATCGTGGCCAGGGAGCGGAGACAGGGTTTCTCTTGCCGGTAGCGAATCTGGACGGGGGTGAAGTGGCCGAGCAGCTGATTCGGTCGCTCGACGGAGCTCCCGGTCTTCGAGTCACTCGAGTCGACGAACGGGAAGCGCGGCGCTTGGTGGCGGAGTCCGGCGAGGCGGGGGCAGCCTTGGTCATTCCCGAAGGCTTCACGGTGGGATTCCGCAAAGGGCAATCGGTGCGTCTTCGGTTGCTGACCGATCCGGTGAAGCATCTCGAGCTCCTGAGGATAAAGAGTGAGGTGGGGCGTGTCCAGGCGGCACTGGTAGCCGCGCAAGTTGCCAGTCGCGTGGCGGTGGTCGAGGTCTTGACGCACGCCGGCGACGTGGACTTCGAAGCGGTATCGCAGGACGCCGGCCAGCTGGCATCGCGTCTCATCGACAAATCCGTCGGGCTGGAGGAGCAGAGCTTGACCAGCTCCCGCACCTCGTTCAATACCTTCGACCAGAACGTGCCGGGGTTCGGGGTCACTTTCCTCATGTTGGGGATGCTCCTCGGCGTGGGGCTCGGTCTGGTCGACGAGCGGGAGTGGGGCATCCTCTATCGGTTGACGGCGAGTCCGGTCTCGGCAAGCACCATCGTCACCGGCAAGGTCATCTCCCGTCTTCTCATCGGCGTGTTACAGATGATGCTCTTGTTCACCTTCGGCCGCGCCGTCTTCGGGATCTCACTGGGCCCTTCCCTGCTGGCGCTGGGGTTGGTCATTCTGGGAGTGAGCTTTGCCTCTGCCGCTTTCGGATTGCTGGTGGCTTCGCTTGCCCCCAGCCGCGACTCGGTGGTGCAGTTGGGCACCATCGCCATCATGGGAATGGCGGCGGTCGGCGGATGTTGGTGGCCCATCACCATCGAGCCGCTCTGGCTGCAAAGACTGGCACACCTGTTTCCGACCGCCTGGGCCATGGAGGCCTTCAACGATCTGATGCTCCGCGAACGCTCGCTCTCGGACGTCGGCCTGGCCTTGGGGGCGCTGATCGTTTTCGGAATGATCTACCTGGTGGCCGGATGCAAGCTCTATCTCCGTCGTGAAGAGGCCTCGCCATGACCGCCTTGACGGCGACGATGCTTCTCTCGGCTCAGCTCTCCGCCGGCGCGATCGTGGCCCATGCCAAGGAAGTCGATCTCAAGATCAGAGATCTCTCCGCAAGGGTTCGAATGGAGATCACCGTGAAGGGCGAGGCAAAGCATCGCGTTTTTCGACTCATGATGCGCCGAGAAGGTGTCGATTATCGAGCCCTCATCACGCTTCTCGAGCCGGTTGCGATGGAGGAAACGCGTTTTCTGGTGGTTGCCGAGCGCGGTAGCCCCAACCGCCAGTGGGCCTATTTCCCCGATCTGGATCTGGTCCGACCCATCGCCGGACGTGACCAGGACGACCCCTTCCTCGGCTCGGACATTTCCTACGCCGATCTGGCAGGCGGGGCTCATCTGGACGATCTAGCACACCGTCTGGTGGGCGAAGAGGACGTAGAGGGCGTGCCTTGCTATGTGATGGAAGGGATACCCCGGCACCGCATCACCTATGGGAAGCTGCGCGGCTGGGTGAGAAAAGACAACTTTCTCACCATCCGCGCGGTGTTCTACGACGAGGATGGCAAGCCGGTGAAGCAGGCGAGGCTCACCGACGTCCACGAGGTGGACGGTGTACCCATCGCCCACCGGATCGAGATGGAGAATCTGGTCGCACAAAGCGGCACGGTGCTCACCCTCGGTGAGCTGAGGATCAATCTGGGCCTGCCACTGGAGCTCTTCAGCGAAGACTCTCTGGGAGCGGCCGAGAACTGAAATGCATATCGCCGCGGTGGGCCGCGCCCTTCCCGAGAACTACTGCGACCAAAAGACTCTCATTGGCGCTTTCAAGAAGCACTGGGAGAAGCGCCACTACAACGTGGATAGATTGGAGAGTCTTCATCAGAACGTGCTGGTGGGGGGTCGCCATCTGGCCTTACCCCTCGAGGAGTACCAGAGACTGGATTCCTTTACCGCCAGTAACGACGCCTTCATCCGTTGCGCGGTGGAGCTGGGGGCGCGAGCCATCGCCGATGGTCTGGCCGCTGCGCGCCTGGAACCCCGAGACATCGATCATATTTTTTTCGTCACCTCGACCGGCATTGCCACGCCTTCCATCGACGCTCTTCTGGCCAACCGATTGAGCCTGCGCTCCGACATGAAACGCACGCCGATCTTTGGGCTCGGCTGTTTGGCAGGGGCGGCCGGGATTGCGCGAGCCGCCGACTACTTGCGCGCCTATCCGGATCAGGTGGCGGTGCTGGTTTCGGTGGAGCTATGTAGTCTTACCCTGCAGCGTGAAGATCTCTCCATCCCCAACATCATCGCCAGCGGACTCTTCGGAGACGGGGCGGCGGCCGCAGTACTGGTGGGCGAGAAACGCGCCCACCGGGGCCCGACCGTCGTCGCCAGCCGCTCGGTCTTCTATCCGCGGACCGAGGAGGTCATGGGTTGGAACGTCACCGGAGAGGGCTTCCGCGTCGTGCTCTCGGCGGATGTGCCTCGGGTAGTCCGCCAGCATGTTCGCCAGGACGTGGAGCAGTTTCTCGCCGATCAGGGATTGAGCCTCGAACACATCTCGAGCTACGTCTGCCATCCCGGCGGTCCGAAGGTGTTGGAGGCGCTCGAGGAGGCGCTCGAGCTACCCGAAGATGCTCTGGCCTTGACCTGGGAGAGCCTGAAGAGCGTGGGCAATCTATCCAGTGCTTCGGTGCTGCTGGTCTTGGGCGATACCCTGGAGCGCCACCGTCCCGCGGCGGGGAGTCACGGACTGATGCTGGCCATGGGCCCCGGGTTTTGCTCGGAGCTCGTCCTTCTCCGATGGTGAAAGGCTATTTCGTTTTCTTGGCTCTGGTGGGGCTGGAGCGCCTCTTCGAAGTCGCGCTGAGCAGGCGGCACGCCGGCTGGGCTTTGGCCAAGGGGGGTAAGGAGTTCGGCGGGGAGCGTTTCGCTTTCATGAAGCTTCTTCACGTGGGGCTCCTGTTGTCGAGCGCGATAGAGGTCGTGCTTTTGAATCGACCATTCATTCCTCTGCTCGGTTTTCCAATGCTGGGATTGGTGTTGGCCGCCATGGTGCTTCGCTATTGGGCGGTACTCACGCTCGGCCCCTATTGGAACGTACGGGTCATCGTGGTGCCAGGCGCCACCCCAGTCACGTCGGGACCGTACCGCTATCTGCGGCACCCCAACTACCTGGCGGTCATCACCGAGGGCCTGGCCATTCCTCTCCTTCACTCCGCATGGATGACGGCGATTTGGTTCACGGTCCTGAATGCCTGGGCGCTTCGAGACCGCGTTCGTTGCGAGGAAGATGCGCTCGCCCGATATTGCGGCTACCAGGAGCATCTGGGGGACCGGCCACGGTTCATTCCGCTGAGGGCGGAACGGTCGAGCCACCACGGACGGTGAGGCGCACATGACCGAGATCGAGATCCTGGAGGGCGTGCGAGAGGTGATCCGCGATGAGCTTCGGTGGAACGTGCCCATGGCCCAGGTGGAGCGAGAGACCAGCCTGGTTCGCGATCTGCAGCTCGACTCGCTGAAACAACTGACGCTGGTCGTCGAGCTCGAGAATCGTTTCCGCGTCCGCTTCGACGCCGGAGACGAGGAGGGGCTCCAGACGATCGGGGATCTCGTCCGGCTCATCGAAAGACGCCTCTCCGAGGAACGCCAGAGTGCCTGAAGCCACTCTGGGAGGTCTCCTCCGGCGGGCGTCGGAATCGACCCGCGGGGTGTGCTTCATCGATCGATGGGAGAAGGAATCCTTTCACTCCTACCAGGAGATATACCGTCGCGCCTCACTCGCCGCCGGCGGGCTCCAGGCCATGGGAATCCGAGCCGGAGATCGCGTGGCCCTCATCCTTCCGACATCGGTGGATTTCTTCGAGGCTTTCTTCGGTGCGCTCCTGGCGGGAGCCGTTCCGGTGGCTCTCTATCCTCCCTATCGTCTCGGTCGCTTGGACGAATACCATGACCGAACCGCGGCCATGCTGGGAAGGAGCGGTGCGCGTCTCTTGTTGACCCTCCGAGGGTTGGGGCGCCTTCTGGGTCGGACGACGAAGAGAGCAACACTGGAGCTCGGCCTCACCGCCATGGAGGATCTCCCGCGCCGGGCCCCCGCCGGCGGGGACCCATCGGCCGATGACCTGGCGCTCCTCCAGTTTTCCTCGGGAACCACCGAGGAGCCGAAACCAGTTCGCCTCTCGCATCGACAGATCCTGGCCAACGTGGACGCCATGCGACGGACGATCCTGAAAGCGTATCCCGAGGGGCCGCGGCTCACTCACCGGACGGTCTCCTGGCTGCCGCTCTACCACGACATGGGTCTGGTGGGCTCGGTGCTGACCAGCGTCGCGCATCCCAGCGATTTGGCGCTGATACCGCCCGAATACTTCGTGAGCCGGCCCGCTATCTGGCTCCGCGCCATCTCTCGCCATCGTGCCACGGTGAGCGCCGCGCCGAACTTCGCCTACGGTCTCTGTGCGGATCGCGTCCGCGACGAGGAGCTGGAAGGAGTCGATCTTTCTTCCTGGTGTCTGGCGCTCAATGGGGCCGAGCCGGTTACGCCTTCCGTGCTGCGACGATTCCAGGAGCGATTTCGCGCCTACGGCCTTCGCCGAGAGGCCTTGACTCCGGTCTACGGCCTCTCGGAGGCGGCGCTGGCGGTGACGTTCTCCGATCCTTCCCGTCCGGCTCGGGTTCACGTCTTCGACCGGCGCGCTCTGACCGAGGATGGCGTGGCGGTAGCCGCGCCCGCCGGGCAGGAGCTGGCAAGTCTCGGCAAGCCGCTTCCCGGATACCGGGTTCGGATAGCGGACCGAAACGGCAAGACGGTCCGGCCGGGAAGAGTCGGTCGGGTGATGGTCCGCGGTCCTTCCATTGCCAGTGACTCGACGCGGGCCGGCTGGCTCGAGACGGGAGACACCGGTTTCTTGCTCGACGGCGAGCTCTACCTCTATGGTCGCGAAAAAGATCTCATCGTGCTGCGTGGCCGTAACTACGCCCCGCAGGACATCGAGCACGCCCTGGAAGGGGTGGCTCACGTACGGAAGGGCTGCGTCGCGGCGCTGGGGATCGTGCCCGAGAACGGTGAGAGGGAAGAGCTGGTGGTTCTGGTAGAGAGAAACCGTTCCAGCTCGCCATCGGTGGACTCGCAATTGATGAGGGAGGCGAGCCGAGCCGTCGTCGATCGCATCGGGGTGGTTCCGGACGTGGTGCGGGTGCTGGAAGCGGGGACCCTGCCTCGGACCTCGAACGGCAAGATCCGAAGGAGCGAAGCCGCGCGTCAATACCTGACGGGAAGCCTGAGACCTCCAAAGCGATGGCCACGTTTACGTCTGGCGAGCCAAGCGCTGCTCTCGTTCACGTCCCTAGGCAAATGAACGAACGGGATAGACGAGGAGCCCACAGTCTGCTTAAATGAGATGCTGATGGCCAATGAGCAACCACGCTTCATGAAGATCGCTATCGCGGAAGCCTACCGCGGAGTCCGCGGCGGACACGGGGGGCCCTTCGGGGCGTGCCTGGTTCACCGGGGAAAGGTTCTCGCCACCGGACACAACGAAGTGCTGCAGCGAAACGATCCCACCCGACACGCCGAGGTGTGCGCCATCATCCGAGCCGCAAAGGGCATGAGTTCTCCGCATTTCAAGGGATGCGAGATCTACTCCACCACCGAGCCCTGCGTGATGTGCTTTGCCGCCATCAACTGGGCTCAGATCGATCGTGTCTACTTCGGGACCACCGTTCGAGACGCTGAGCGGCTGGGGTTCAACGAGCTCGTGATCTCCAACCGGACTCTGAAGCGACTGGGAGGGAGCCACGTCCAGCTCACGGCGGGAGTCATGAAGGAAGAATGTCGGGAGCTCCTGGAATTCTGGAGAGCTCTCCCCCGTCGGAGGACCTATTGACGAATGCCCTGAAGGCGATGCTCGCCGTGTTGTGTCTCGGTGCATGCACGAGCTCTCTGGCTGTCGAGGAAGACTCGACGCCGGGAGTTCTCTCCAGAGTGGAGCAGCAGATCCGAGACTACGTCGACCAGCACACCGAGGAAGCCCATGGGCTGATACAGCGGGTGGCCGCTATCAATAGCGGCACCATGAATGCCGCCGGTGTGCGCGAGGTGGGAAGGGTTTTCCAGTCCGAGCTCGATGCCCTGGGCTTCGAGACCCAATGGATTTCGATGCCCCCAGAGATGGGTCGCGCCGGCCACCTCTTCGCCGAGCGCACCGGTCATCGAGGGAAACGAATCCTGCTGATAGGACATTTGGACACGGTCTTCGAGAAGGACAGCCCGTTTCAGAAGACGGCGCAACAAGGCGGCCGTCTGAAGGGACCCGGGGTGGCGGACATGAAAGGCGGCGACGTGGCGATGCTCTATGCCCTCAAGGCCCTGGACCACGTGGGGGAGCTCGAGGGGACGACCATTACCGTCGCTTTGATCGGCGATGAGGAGAAGCCGGGCAGGCCGATCAGCGTGGCTCGCGGTCATCTCATCGAGGCCGCCCGGCGGAGCGACGTGGCCCTGGGCTTCGAGGGAGCAGTGGGTCGGGGCGATGCCACGGTGACCAGGCGCGGCGCGGGCTCCTGGATTCTCGAAGTGACCGGAAGGGAAGGTCACTCGTCGAGAGTCTTTACTCCCGGCTTTGGACAGGGGGCCATTTTCGAGGCGGCCCGGATTCTGAACGCCTTTCGCGAAGAGCTGGGCGGCGAGGAGTATCTGACGTTCAATCCCGGAGTCATTCTGGGTGGAACCACCGTGGAGTTCGATGCCGAGACGGCCGAGGGCACGGCCTCCGGTAAACCGAACGTCGTCCCTCAGGGGGTGACCGTTCAGGGCGACCTGCGTTTCATTTCGGACCGGCAGAAAGAAGAGGCGCAGGCTCGAATGCGGGAGATCGTGAGCCGAAACCTGACCGGAACTTCCGCGGAGATTCACTTCACCGAAGACGAATACCCGGCGATGTCACCGAATCGAGGCGACAACCAGCTCCTTAAGGCCTTCGATGAGGTTAGCCGCGCTTTGGGATTGGGGGCGGTCACGCCGGTCGGTCCCGAGACCCGGGGCGCGGCCGACATCTCGTTTGTCGCGCCTTTGCTCGATGCGCTCTGTGGGCTGGGACCGGTGGGCGCCGGGGCCCACTCCGTTCGGGAGGACCTCGATCTCGCCTCGCTCCCGGTGGCTACCGAGCGTGCGGCGGTCTTGCTTTATAGGCTGACCCGCTGATCCCGCCATCCAGGCCGACCGCGCGGCCGTCGTCGGTCACCGAATCCGAGAAGCAGGCGTGGACCAGGCAGTGGCTTATCGCCGTCCGGTTAACGGCAACGGGATCCGTGCCCGCCGCGATGCGGGTACAACACATCGGACAGACCCAGATGTAAAGGTCATCGGCCCGGAAATTACCCTCTGCAACCAACTGCCTGACCTGGCCCATCGTGGTCAAATCCATGAAGTTGTCCTTTCTTGTCGCAGGCTCGCTGCGGACGGCGGCTCGACGGGGTCGCTCCGCTCGGGCCGAGTGCGGATGACTTTTTCAGCACCCGGCTCGATTTGTTAGTGGAGCGAACCGGGCTCAGGTTCCCCGAGATTCACTGCAGGTAGCCCAGCGATCGCAGCTGCTCCACCAGGTCCTCGGATAGGGGAGCCTGGCTTTTCTCGAGGGCTCCGTGAGACGTCGATTCCGCCAGGTGGACCAGCAGTCGTTCCCGCAGCTCTCGGGCAATCTCCGGTTGGCGGGTGGCAAGGTTCTCCTGCTCCTCGGGATCGGCGCGGGTATCGAAAAGCCAGGTCTCTCCGCTGTCGATATCAAGGATGAGCTTATAGTCGCGGGTACGGAGGGCATGGAGGCCCGGCCGGTCGCTGGTAGCGGCCCCAAGACTGGCTCCGGTATCGGCGGAAGGGTCCACGTCGAGAAGGTGAGAGAGATCCCTTCCCTGAAGCCCTGACGGTGGATCGATTCCAGCCACGGAAAGCAGAGTGGGCATCAGGTCGATGAGGCTCACGATATTCTTGACCGTACCCGCGTCCTCGCCATGGGGTCTTCGAATGAGGAGCGGAACGTGGAGCTGCTCGGCAAACAAGGTGTGGCCGTGATCCCAACCCTGATGATCGAAGAGCTCCTCTCCGTGGTCGGATGTGATAACGAGGTACATCTCATCGAGCCGCCCCGCGGTACGCAGCTCCTCGATGAAAGAAGCGAAGCGGCGATCGAAATCGCGCACCCCGGCGGCATAACGGGCACGCCAATTCACCACCTCCTGAGCCTCCGATGAACGGGCCCAGGGAATTCTCTTGAGATAGTCGGAGATGGCTTCCACCTCCTGGTGGGTCAACCGCCGGGAGCTCCCCAGACTGGGACTGTCCCGCACCGCTTCGAAATCCTCCTGCGGGCCGTCGTAGGGACCATGGACGTCCATGAAATGAAGGTAGGCGAAGAAGGGCTGGCGGTGGGGCAGCGAGTCAATCCAGCCCACCGCGGCGTCCATCACCAGTCGACTCAAGTCTCCGACCTCGTGGAACTGGTAGGTCTCGAATCCCTGGTGGAAGCCGTAGATCGGGGCGAGCATGGGATTGGTCATGAAGGCCGCGGTCCGATAGCCGCTCTGTTGCAAGAGCTCGGCCAGGGTCAGGGCTTCTTCGGGAAGAACGCCGGTCTTCATTTCCACCCGCTCCGGTCCCCGGAAAAGGCCTTCATGGTTGGTCAATCCGTGAACCTCCGGGTACAAGGAGGTGAAGAGGGTGGCGATGGAAGGCTTGGTCCACGGCGCTTGAGAAAAGCAGTTCTGGAAACGCACGGACTCCGCCGCTAGCCGATCCAGCCCTGGCGAGACGTCTCCCTGGAAACCGTAGGATCCCAGGTAATCCGCCCGCAGCGTGTCGACCAGAACGAACAAGATGGACGGCCGCTCGTCTGCGTCATCCGACCTCCTAACGCTCGCGGAGTCGATCTCCGCGCCGGGCCCTCCCCCGCGTTCGCGACGGGTGACGACGGGCTCTCCCCAGGCGACGCGGATTCGATCCGCCCAGGGTGGGTTGGAGATGCCGAAGGCAGGTCTGACCTCCAGCCGTATTCGGGCCGGCTTCTCCGACCACGGATTCAGATCCACTCGGCGCGGATACCAGCGATTCAGTTGGAAGGAACGAAAGGTCTCTCGATAGACGACGGTTTCCTCACCCTCGGATTCCACCGTGACTTCCAGCTCGACCTTGGCACGGCTCACCTCGCGTTCGCTCTCAATCCCGACGGCGAATTGGAGAGAGGGCTGCGCGGGCAGGGTCAGGTCGAAGTCGAGCCCGGCGGGGAGTGGGGGAGTGAGAGAGAGGCGGGTCTCTCCGTCCAGGGTCACCGGCCCGGATAGGCTGCCATCACTGACAAAAGAGGCAAACGTACCGTCCTCGGTTTGGGATGTGGCGGGCTGGAGGTGATCGGTCAGGCGGTAGGTGGGGGGCGTTCGCACCAGCCAAACCACCGCGAGCCCCGCGGAGATGGAAATCAGCACCAGCAGAGCGAGCCGACGAGCTACCGCCATGGTCACCGCCGTGATTTTTCCAGTCGCTTTTCGAGCTCATCGCAAACGGTTTCGAGCACCTGGATGCGCGCCCAACGCTTGTCATTGGCCGCGATTAATTCCCAGCGGGCAAATTCAGTGCTGGTCCGCTGGATCATCTCGTCGGCGGCGATCTCGTAGTCGTTCCACCGCTCGCGATTGCGATAGTCGTCGGGGGTGATCTTGTATTTCTTGAAGGGAACTTTCTCGCGCGCTTTGAAGCGGCGCAGTTGCTCATCGGCATCGACGTGGAGCCAGAACTTCAGAACGACGCTCCCCTGTTGGACGATCTGCTCCTCGAAGTCGTTGATCTCCGCGTAGGCACGCTTCCACTCGTTCTCGGAGGCGAAACCCTCCAGTCGTTCCACCAAAACGCGTCCGTACCAGCTCCGGTCGAAGATCGCGGTGTGTCCGGCGCGCGGGAGATTCCTCCAGAATCGCCAAAGATAGTGATGCGCCAGCTCCTCATCGGTGGGTGCGGCGATGGGAAGGACGCGGTAGTGACCGGCGTCCATCGCCGCGGTGAGGCGACGGATGACCCCCCCTTTACCCGCTGCATCCCATCCTTCGAAAACAAAGACCGACGAGATGCCCTTCCGGTGCAACTTGTGGCTGAGCTTCGCCAGCCGTCGCCATCCCTTCTGGAGCTTCGCTTCGTAACCCGGTTTGCTGAGTGCTTTGCTCAGATCGACCTGGTCGAGAACCGTGGTCGCGTTCTGCTGCGATACGGGCGGCGCGGGAGCTTTCTTCGGTGGCTCCGCCAGACGTTTGGTGAGCGAACGGATGATCCACTGGGCGACGGTGACATTCCGGTACCGAAAATCCGTGCTCTCGATAACATTCCACAACGCCTCGCCGGAGCCGGTACGGCGAAGGACACGCTCTGCGATGTCGTGGACGTCGTCATAATGTTTGACCAGAAGACGGTCCTGTTTCGTCGGTTTGCATGCCACACGGGAGCTCACCCCTTTTCCCATGAGACGTTTCTTCGCTTCCGATTTCGGCACGTGGAGCCAGATCTTGAGAAGGAGCGTGCCATCGTCAGTCAAGGCTTTCTCGAAAGTCGAGATATGACGAAGCCTCTGATCGAGCTCCGTTTCGTCGATGCGGCCGAGAAGACGGTCCGCGATCGCTCGGAGCGTCCACTCCCGGTAGTAGATGCCGATTCTGCCCGCCGCCGGTAGCGTGCGCCAATAACGCCAAAAATGGGGCCGCTCGAGCTCTTCCGAGGTCGGGGTCTCGAAGACATTGGCCTCGAGGTAGCGAGGATCCATCCAGTCATGAAGCAGATTGAGGATCTCGTGACACCCGGCACGATCGGCGCCCCCGATTACCAGGATGACGGGGAAACCCGCCGTCTCGCGCAGGTCGTACTGGACCGTCAGGAGACCGACCCGAAAGGCCTCTTCGTACTCTTTATATTCTTCTTTGCTCGTCGTCCGGCCAAGCTCAGCGACCTCGAACATGCCAAACCGTAACATAGTGAAGCGTCGGGCAGGAAGCTCTACAAAGGAATACCCACGGCAACATGACGCCCGGCTGGGTGATGAAAGCGAGGATCTTCAGAGGATCTTCATCGTTGACAAGTCCAGCCGTTTCATGTACTAAGGCACGGACACTATTTCGCTGGACACTCTGCGGCAGGGAATCTCCCCATGAATCGACTGAGACTGGCAGCGGTATTCTTGTCCGTTGGGACGCTGGTGGCGCTCGGATACGTGCCGTTCGGCTCGGACCGCGACGCCCAGGCTAACGCGTCCGCCGGGTTCAAGTTCGCCAACATCACTCACCAGGCGGGCTTCGTTTCCCTGAGGAACCTCGGAGGTCACGGGGTGCAGGCGGCCGACGTGACCGGCGACGGATTCGACGACATCTATGTAACGAATATCGCGGATCCCCACCAAGATCGTCGCGAGTTGTTCTTTGTGAACCGGGGAGACGGGACGTTCCGGGAACAGGCCATCGAGGCCGGGATCGAAGATGACGGGTTCTTCGCGGGCGAGGGCGAAGAAAGCCACGCCGCGGTGTTCGCGGACTTCGACAATGACGGGGATTACGATCTCTTCAACGCCCATACTTGGACCAACCGGGACCGCATCTACCGAAACGACGGACGCGGAAGGTTCGTGGACCTCACGGAGAGTGCCGGCATCCAGATCGTTGAAAAGGATTCTCGCGGTGTCGCGGCGGGAGACATCAACGGGGACGGGCGCGTCGACATCGTCCTCAGCGCCTGGGAAGGACGGCCGCAAGTGGCCTACATCAACCGAGGGTCCTTTCACTTCCTCCGCAGGGATAACCTCGGCATCGACAAGAGGGAGCTATCCAACCAAGGGATCATGCTGACCGACTACGACGCGGACGGTGATCTCGACTTCGCTTCCACCGGATGGTTCGCGCTCGATCTGCCCCTGGGTCCCATTGCCCTTTACCAAAATCGTGGCACCGGCGTTTTCACCGAGGTAACCGCGGAGAGCGGCATCACCTTCAAGGAGAACGTTCCCGGCAACGGCTGGGCTTTTGGTGATGTCGACAACGACGGCGATCTCGATGCGCTGGTCATCGGCCAGGACAAGGCGAAGCTGTATCTGAACGCCGGGGGCGGGAAGTTCCAGTTTGCGCAGGACTTTTCCCGTGGCCACTTCACCGCAGGCCTCGGCGATTTGGATCACGATGGAGATCTAGATATCTACTTCGCCGGCAACCAGGCCATCTTTGAGAATAACGGGAAGGGTTTTTTCAAGCGCGTCCCGGTCGCGGGACTCACCGGAGTCGGTGCCAATCCGCGCGCCGTCTCGCTAGTCGACATCGACAATGACGGCGACCTCGATTTCGCAGTGGCCAGCAAGCGCGGTCGGAACACGATGTTTCGTAACAACCTCAACGATGATAATTGGCTGCAGGTCGAGCTTCGATCACCGCGCGGTGAAGCGGGAGCCTTTGGGGCAAGAGTGTACGTCTACGACGCAGGACACCTCAACGATCCCAAACATCTGAAGGGCCTTCGCGAGGCGCAGAGTGCGAACGGATACTGCGCCCAGAACTCACCGGTCCTTCACTTCGGGCTCAAAGCGGGGACATCCTACGACCTGAAGGTCCGCTTCTTGGATGGCACGACGGTCACGCGCCCAGGAGTTCAGACCACGCAACGAATCCTTGTGGATGGACGAAACCCCTAGCTTTCCGTGTCCGCTGCCAGCTTCAAGATGACGTCGAACCAAGTCTGGGCCATCATCTCGTAGCCGCTATCGTTGGGGTGCAGTCCGTCCGGTCCTTGAAGGCTGAGATCCTTGCCAAACGCCTTTTCGTGATCGGCGACCGGGACCCTCTCCGCTGCCGCCTCGGCGCGGATCATCTCGTTCAGCTTCGGGATATTCTCGATCCCCTGGGTTCGGAATCCGTCGGCATTGAGGGGAGGTATGGTACCGATGATCATGGGGACGCCTTCACCTTTGACCACCCTCATCATCTCTTTGAGATTGGCTCGAGCCTGCTGGAAGTCTGGCTCCGGAAAGTTCACGTCCACCACTCCCTCCAAGAGCAGCACCAAATCATAGCGCTCGGAACGGATCTCGCTCCGCAGGCGCTCCAGCCCTTGGCCGGTCGTCTCAGCGCCGATACCCGAGTTGGTGAGCTTGGCGGTGCCTTCGAACTCTTTCCGCAGGAGGCGGAAGAGCTTGGGTATGTAACCTTCGACGGGGGACAGCGAGAATTTCTCCAGAGAGTCGCGAGAGGTGACCCCGAACGTCAGGCTGTCCCCGAAGCAGAGGATGCGGCGGAAGGGGAGGTCTTGCAGGGCTTGGCGGAGGGCGTCGTCCGTCACCCCGTTTGCGGAAGCATGGCCGGCAGACGTCACTGTCTCCGGACCGAGCGGCGACGGGTCTTGCGAGCCGCAGGCCGCTAGTCCAAGGGTCAGAGCCGTCGCGAAGAGGGCGGTACGGGCGGTCATCAGCTCACGGTGCTCCTGTCCTCCTCGGTGTCTCCTGATGACGCCGGAGGTCCTCGGCTCTTTCCGTACCTTAAGCCGCTGGGCACGCACTAAGGCGTACTCCACGCGGAGAGCCTCTTCAGAATCGCGACTTCCGATCGGTGCGGGCGCGCGCTTCGTTCACTCGAAGCGCTCGTCCCTGCATGTCGGTTCCGTTCAACGCCTCGATGGCGGCTTTGGCTTCCCCGGAATCCGCCATCTCCACGAAGCCGAATCCGCGGGACTGGTTGGTATGTCGGTCGACGATGATGCTGGTGGCGTCGACCCGCCCGAACCTCTCGAATGCCTCCCGCAGGTCCGCTTCGGTCGTGTTAAAGGGGAGATTCCCAACGTAAATATTCATCTTCCAAGCCTCTCCTGTTTGCCAAGCGGAGACGTCACGACGGCTACGTTGGTAAGCCCATCCGGAAAGAACGACCAAGGGAGCGCGAAGGGATTTGCATCGAGAGGACTTGGGACCGGATCGTCACCGACGTGTCACGAACAACTATCTCCGTGGAAACACGAATCCATTCAAGCACATTTTCAAGAGGTGGGCAAGTGGGTCGACGGAGAGAGGGAGGTTGCAGCGTCCGCTCAGCGAGCCGTTCCGCCGTCTTCGACAGCGAACGTATCCATCATCAAAAAAGGGTCCCCGAGAGGGTACAAGACGGGACAGGTGCAGCCCCGACTCCGGTACTCTTCGACCTTGGTACGCGCCTCCTCCGGGGTTCCGCTGGCGGTGACGCGAAGAACGAGCTCATCGGGAACGAGATGCATGGCCTTTCGCACCTGGTCTTTGGTGGCCGGCCAGCCCAAGATGGACCGGATCTTTTGAACCGTCGCCGGCTCGACGCCCGACGCCTGGGCGATGTGAGGCTGCTGCGCCAGATACTGAGTCAGGAGCTCCTTGGCATTCTCCACGGCGCGGGCCCGATCCGGGTCGACCGAGCACACGATGAGCTGCGGCCGGTCCAGAGTTTCGAAGTCCCGACCGCCTTTTCTGGCTCCTTTTTCCAAGTGCTCCATGGCGCGGTCGTTGTACCCGGGCGGCACGCAGTAGTTCAATAGACACCCGTCCGCGATCTCGCCGGCGAGCTCCAGCATCTTGTCACCGGTGGCTCCGATATAGACCGGCACGTTGCGCGGCTCGCGGCGTCCGTGGACCACATCCAGCTCGATTCCCTTGACCCGATGAAACTCTCCGTGGAAGGTGACGTTCTGCAGTCGAAGCAGTCGCCGAAACACCTCAATCGTCTCCCGCATGGCGAGGAGCGGGTTTCGCCGCTCGATGCCGACGTTGGCTGCCAGCGGATCCCACCAGGCTCCGATACCACAAAGAATGCGGTCGGGCGCCAGATCGTCCAGGGTGAGGAAAGTGGCCGCCAGCAGGCCGATGTTCCGGGTCCAGTTATTGATGACGCCCGACCCGATGCGAATGCGCGAGGTCACCGCCGCGAAGGCGGCCATGGGGACGATGGCATCGCGCACCAGTCGGCTCTCCGCCTGCCATACCGCTTCGAAGCCCTTGGCCTCGGCGTATTGCGCGTAGCGGATGCCGTCGGCCAACGGATGCGCATCTTGTAGATAGAGAGCTACCCGACGCTTCGACATGGAGTCACAGGATAATAGTGGGCGCGGGGTGAATCAAAGGGTCGCCTGGCGGCTACCAGCCGGCCATCCGTTGCCATAGCCTTTCCGCTTCGCGATGAGCCTCGTTTCTTATCTCTGCGATGTCCGCGGTTTGGAGGACTCCATCTTCCACCACCACGCGACCGCCCACGATGACGTGACGTGGTGGGGAAGTGCCCGGCGTGACGACCAGGTCTGCGATGGCTCCCTCG
>Ga0214473_10000630_pt1 | contig 49085 bp, 39 predicted proteins | sample RVTome_7_FD_203509 | JGI IMG/M metagenome (GOLD analysis project Ga0214473, IMG submission 203509) | Soil microbial communities from uranium-contaminated site in the Upper Colorado River Basin, Wyoming, United States - RVT98D197 | ecosystem: Environmental > Terrestrial > Soil > Contaminated >...
TCACCGCTCATCCGACCGCAGCCTGGGCCGCACAGCAGATCCGGGAAGCCTTTCCAGGAGACGGCACCGAGCCTCGCTACTTGTTGCGGGATCGGGACGGTGCCTACGGCGACGAATTCCGGCGGGTCGTCCGGGCTATCAGTATCCGGGAGATCCTCATCGCGCCCCAGTCCCCCTGGCAAAACCCCTACGCCGAGAGGGTCATCGGGTCGATACGCCGGGAGTGCTTGGACCACCTGATCATCCATAATGAGCAGCACCTGAGGCGCATCCTGAAGGAGTACGTCCACTACTACAACCAGTCACGGCCGCACCTCGCCTTGGATCGGAACGCGCCGATCCCACGGGGCATGGAGCCGCCGACACAGGGTCCCATCGTGGCGTTTCCCGAAGTCGGCGGCCTGCACCACCGATACACTCGCGCGGCCTGACCTCCCGCGCCTCACGTGGTCCCGGTCTTCGTCGCGAGGAGCGCATACGTCCCCACTACGCCTCGTCGTCCTGCAGTGCCGAGCACGCAGGCTCCTCTCGAGGAGGATCGGGCACCCGCATTAACACGTCGCAGTCGGCCTGAATCGTGTTCTTCCCGCCGGATGGAATTTTCAGGAGGGACAACGACTCGAAACAGGGTGGGAGTGGTAGACCACGCGGATCGTGGTTTCGAGTTGCCCTAGAACTCGAAGCCGCGCGGGTTTGCTACGCCACGAACTCCCTCGCCAGCGAGCTCGGAGGATCCTGGCAGTAGCGGTCTCTCTCCCCGAGGACTGCCTGTGCCCCGCAGCGAGACCCTTCCTGGAGAAAGTCGGGTATTTGTAGGGCGGGCCCGGGTCGCGAGTTCAGAAGGGTTTCTGGCTCTCTCCCGATGCCGGAGCCGGCGAGGCAGGGGCCGCGGAAGCCTTCCATCCTCGGGGATCCATCGTCGTGTGGATGAACTTGGCCACCTTTTCGGCGAAGTCTCGGATCCCCTTCTCCTCGCTCCCTCCGCCGATTCCGGCCACCTTCCGATCGAGGATCTGCTCGTGGCCTAGGACGGTTCCCGTGGCCTTGTCCTTGAGAACACAGTCCACTTCGATCTTCTGCTGGCCGGCGCCCATCCCGACCAGAAACCGCTTGGCCTGGCTTCCGCCGAGCCAGTCCACCACCTTCCCTCCCAGCTCCAACACGACCTCCCCGTCCCCGGGCGACCCGGCCTTCCGGACGGTAGGGAGGAGCTTCGACTGGGTGTACTCCGAGATCAGGATCCGCTGGATGGTCTCCAGCACCTCGTCGGGAATCCTTCCGGCTCTTTCCGTTTCCTTGGTGCTGTAGTCCTCGCGATTCACATCAAACCGGGCGATTTCGAGGACGCTGTAAGCTTTGCCTGCCGCCCCGCCTTCCGCGGCCAGGCAGGTTCCGGACACGATGGCGAACGTGGCCAGGACGAGACTCGCTCTGAACCGTATCATAGAGACCTCCACTGCGTTGTTGTCTTGCCTCGGGTCAGCTGCTCGGCTCGCTGTCCCACTGTTGGTCTGATCCCCGCTTTTCTAGACACCATGGGTCTGACTTCTTGCCTCCCAGTACTCCCTGGGTAGATTGCAAGCGCCTGGATAACTGGGCGGGTGTCGATATTAGACGTCTGGTTAGAGCTGAGGATGGGCTGTCGTGCAGAATTTAGCCGGACGGAAAGGCTGCCGCCACTCCGAAGCTCTGACGAGTCGTTCATAGAAGGCGCGCTCCCCCCTCGAACCAGCGTTCCCAGACAGAAAAGAAGTGACCAGAAGGTACGCTGGTCGGTCGAGCCTGTCAATGGGGGCACCAGCGACCGAGGGTCCGCTGGCCCTAGGCCGGGACAAGCGACGACACGCCGAAGGGTGGCCTGCGGGAGGAGGCAGGCTCTGCTCGCTGACCCAGTTCGAAACTCCGTGGTCGTGGCTCCCCACCTCGATCGGAGTTTCGAGTCTCTCTACGACTCGAAATAGGGTGGAAGTGGAGGCCCACATGATCGGAAGTACGAACTACCCCCCCTGACATGGGAAACCCTCCAGGGCTCTCCATTCATCGACCCCGCCAGGACGGGCTACTTCTTATGACGCATCGGCTGGACTCGCGCTGTATCAGAAAAGATGCCGTTTTGGAGGGCGGAGAAGCGGTTCAGGTGGGAGAGCGAGGGGTGGGTAGTAAGACACATCACCAGGTCGGCACGTCCTTCCAGCCCGGGAAAGGGCCGACCTCCACCTTCCAACCGGTGGCAGACGACGGGTCCCTGACGACGCGTAGGTTGGTCAGGGACCGGAGCTTCGCGAGTAGCTCGTCGTGAGGCAGTGCGTGGAGCGGTGGCTTCGAGAGGTCCGGCATCGGCCAGAGCCGCAGCGTGTTGTCCTCCCCGGACGTGGCCAACCAGCGGAGATCCGGGGAGATCACGATGCTGTCGACCGCCCCCTTGTGCCCGACGAGGAGATGCGGTTCTCCCCCGGAGAGCCGTCCGACCCGCACGATCCCGTCGAGGCTGCCGGCCGCCGCCACGCTGCCGGATGGATCGAGTGCGACCGCTCTCATGCGCCAGGTGCCACACTCGCCGAACTCCGTCAACTGTCGGGACGTGCCTGCCGTCAAGTTGTGGAGCAGCGCCCGAGGACAGTTCTCCGCCTGGCCCAAATGATTCTCGACCGTGAGCGCGACGCGCCTGTCGGCACTGAGCGAGCCTCGCATCCCGTACCCCGGCGAGGTTGCGGCCACGAGTTCGTGCGATCCGCTCTCGAGATTCCATCGGCGCAATCCGCCGTCACCGGCCGTGTAAAGGGTCGAATCGTCCGCGAAGGCCACGCTGACAATCCCCCGCTCGTAACCCGTGGGTCCCAGCCGGGCCTCATTCCCACCGGTCACGGTGCCCTGGCTCTCCGGCAGATCGAAGCGCCGCAGCTCGCCGGTTTCGAGGTTCCACACCCGCAGCGTCTTCTCGCCCCGACCGTAAAAGAACGCGGTGGCGACCAGGCGTCCGCTCGGTGAGACTGCGGCCGCGTGTAGGAGGGTGTCCTCGGAGAACCCTTGAAGCTTTCGGGGCGCCGAACCGTCCAGCGGCACGACCCAGGCTCGATCCTGATTCCCCACGGCGAAAAGGTAGCGGCCCTTCGGGTCGAATGCGAGGGATGCGATCAGGGACGTCTCGGGGAGGTCCAGTGACCGGACTTCGCTCACACCGCTCCCGGGCAACGGCCAGAGGCGCAGCCGCTGGTCGTCCCAGACCGTGGCGAGCCACTTGCCATCCGGGCTGAACGCCACGGGGCGAAAGTGGCTCGCGTAGCCGTCCACCACGGAAGGGTAGGTCTTGCCCAGCGGCCAAAAGGTCAGGCGTGTAAAGTGCGCCGTCGAGGCCACGACCCAGTCGCCCGTGGGATGAAAGCTCGCGATGGCGTTATACCAGGATTCGTTGCGCCGAAGCGCCCAGGGCCGGGCCGCCGGCCACGCCGCGAGGTCCCAGAGGAGGACCTGCTGGTCCGGATATCCGCTCAGCCACCGGCCGGAGGGGTCTGGAAGCATCCCGTACGACGCCGTGTCGGGCTTGGGGATCACCCTTCTCCGGGGCGGCCCCCGGGGAGAAAACGACCAGACGTGAGTCTGCCCGGATCTGTCGGCTACGACCAGCTGATCCGGGCTGTTCTGATCCGTGAACTCCGCGACCTCCGCTCCGAGCCTAGCGAGGAGACGGTCCGGTCCCCCGCCGACCGGCAGCGGCCGGGAATATAAGTTGCGATCCCTGGCGTAGAGCCAGCTCGTGCCGTCAGGCGCGAAGAAGGTCCGTTGGGTTCCCAGTTTCCGCCAGTCCACACGGCCCTGGACCACGGGTTCGCCATCGGGGAGAGCCCACGAGCGCAGAAGACCGACACTGGGCCGCTCGGCCGAGCCGCTTTCGAGAGTTTCGGCGAGAAGGCGCTGCGGCCCCACCTGCCAAGAGCTGGGCCGGCCGAAGTCGATCGTCCGCACGTGCCTGCCCTCGGGGAGAGACCACAGATGCACCCGGCTGCCGACCATGCTCGCCGCTCCCGTCACGAGCAGTCCGTTTGAAGCCCATCGGGCGCGGTTGCCACCGCGCGGACTCGTCTCGTGGCCCGGCAAGACGAGAGGGCCACGGCCGTCCTCGGACCAGACCCGGACTTCGGCAGAGTGCCCGGCGGCGGCCAGCCACTTCCCGTCGGGGCTGAAGGTGGGAATTTTCACGGCTTGCGAGCCTCCGATCAACTCGAAGGCGGGTGGAGCCTCCCAGAGGGCCTTCATGGCGAAGGTGCGCGCCTCATCGGTATCCGCCTGTTCGAGGCTGGCAATGGTGAAGGCGAGGGCCTCTGTCGGGTCTTCCCGCAACCGGAGCTCGGCCAGCGCCAGAAGCTTGCTCGACTCGGCGCGAAGCGCTTCCGACCTTGCCTGATCGCGCGCACTCGTCGCCTGGTGGCGGGAGATGCCGATGGCGATCGCTATGGCAGTGATCATCAAGAACGCGGTGCTGAGAGCGAGCCGCACCAGGCGCTTCTTTCGGCGCGCCTTGTCCTCCATGGAGCGGGCGAAATCTTCTTCGAGCACGGTAAGGCTGCCGGGATACCGCTCCCGCCACAGCTTGAACTCCTGGTAGGCCGTCCCGCTCCACAGCAGATCGGCCGGCCGCCCCTTCTCCTCCCACAGGTGCACCGCCTGTTTGAGCTGGTCGCGCAGCAGCGCCCCTTCCTCGTCCTGAGCCTGCCAGCGCACCAGCCGCGGCCACGCCTTGAGCAGCGACTCGTGCACGATCTCGACCCGGCGGCGGCTCGGCTTCCCCTCCACTTCCTCTACCTCGTACGACGTGAGCAGCCGCGCGTCGATCAGCTTCCCGAGCACCGCTTCCGCGCCCTTGCGGTCCGGGAACGCGGAGAGCAGCTCTTTGCGGTCCGCGACCGCCCGCGTCCCAAGCGACGTCACCAAGTTGCGGAAGATCTCCCGGACGATTCCCTGACGCTCGCTTCCGATCTGGTCGAGCGCCGCTTCAGCATGCTGCGCCAGCGCCCCCGCCACACCCCCGATCTCCTCGTACGCCTCGCGCGTGAGGACCTTCATCTCCCTGTCCCGCCTTTCCCACAGGCGCGACACCGCGAAGGCGAGCAAAGGCAGCGCCGCCCGCGCACCCTCCACCGAGGTGAGCATCTCCTCGACCAGCGCCTCGTCCTCGAACCGGCAGCCCCGCTTTTGCGCCGGCTCGACGAGCGCGCGCCGCAGCCCCTCGCGGCTCAGCGCGGGCAGCGGGGTCAGCTCGAGGAAGATGGGCGCCAGCGGCTCCTGCTCCGAGCACCGGATCAGGAAATCGTCTCGCAGCGACAGCAGCACGTGCACGTCGCCCTCATGCGCGAGCCGGCCCAGGAGGTCGGCGAAGCGCCCCTGCACCTCCGGCGGGTTCAGCGTGAACAGCTCCTCAAACTGATCCACCACCAGCAGCGCCTCGCCGTGGTGCTTGCGCCACAGGCTCACGAGCTCGAACGCCGTCTCCGGATCGTCGAAGCCCACGAGCTTCCGCAGCGCCCCGGGATCTCCCGACAGCTCCGGCGCCAGCGCCTGTCCCAGCCCGCGCAACGGCGCCGCCCCCGGCGTGCACACGAGCGCTCCCCACCCTTCCGGGCGCGACGCCATCACTCCCGCACGCATGAACGAAGTCTTGCCTGCACCCGAAGGCCCGATCACCGCCAGGATCCGCCTCTCTCGCAGACGCCTCCACAGCGCCGCGACCTCCCCCTCCCGGCCGAAGAAGAACGCCGCGTCCCGCTCCGTGAAGGAAGACAAGCCCGGATACGGGCTCTGCTCCTCCACCTCCTGCAGCCTGGCCGATCCTGCCGGCGCCGCCAGCACCGTCTCCAGGGCCACCGCCAGGTCGTGCGCGGAGGGGAAGCGATCTTCCCGCGCCTTCTCGAGGCAGCGCCGCACGATCCCACCCACGGCCAGCGGCACCCCGCGCCCCAGGGACGACAGTTCCGGCGGCGTCTCTTCCAGGATCGCGCTCAGAGTAGCCAGCGCCGTGTCCCGCCGGAACGGGTGCTTCTGTGCAAGGACCTCGTAAAGCAGCACCCCGAACGAGAAGATGTCGGAGCGGTGGTCTGCTGGCAGACCCCTTACCTGCTCGGGGGACATGTACCTCGGCGTCCCGAGGAGCTGCCCGGGGCGGGTTGCCGCAGTGGCCGTCGGTTGTTCGGTGTCGACCTGCTCGCGGGAGACGAGCTTGGCGAGGCCGAAGTCGAGGATCTTCACGCGCCCGTCGGTTGTGACGATCAGGTTCTCGGGCTTGAGGTCACGGTGGACGATCCCTTTTGAGTGCGCGGCTTCCAGACCGTGCGCGATCTGGATGGCGAAGGACAGGATCTGGCGCTGCGTGGGAGAGCGGCGGGAGACAAGCTCGCGAAGCGTCTCCCCCTCAAGGAGCTCCATGGCGATGAACACGACGCCTTGGCCCTCCCCGACGTCGTAGATCGTTGCGATGTTCGGGTGGGTGACCGCTGCCGCCGCACGCGCCTCGCGCAGGAACCGCAGCCGGCGCTCCTCGTTCGCAACGAGCTCAGGAGGCAAGACCTTGAGCGCGACTTGCCGGCGCAGCCGCTTGTCCCCGGCGCGATACACAACCCCCATGCCGCCTTCGCCGATCTTCTCAAGGATCTGGAAGTGAGACAGCCTCGTTCCAATCAGCGGATCGGGCACCGCCCTCCGGTGCAGGGCCGTCACGGCTTCGAGGATGCGCAACCGCCTCAGCTGCGGCTGGAGCGCGGCGTTTACGACTGCTTCACGCTCCCACTCGACTGGAGCCCTGTCCGCTACCGCCTCCGCCAGGCGCCACAGCGCTTCATCGTTCGGCGGGGTCATTCATCGACTCCGACAGACGGATCAGGGCCCGTGAGACCACCTTCCGGGCGGCGTCCGCCGAAGGGCTTCCCATCGCCTCGGCCACCTGCAGATAGCTGAACCCCATCTCGACCCGCAGCACGACCGCCTCCTTCTGCTCCTCGCTCAGGGCCGACAGAGCCGCCTCGTACCACTCGGCCGCCTCCGTTCCAATCGCCTCCTCAAGGGGCGAGGGACGCGTGTCCCCGACCTCCTCCGGAAGAGGCTCGAGCCGCGGGCCGCGATCGACGCGCCTGAGCGCGGTACGGATCTCGTTCAGCAGAATCTTGCGGAGGTAGGCGAGAAAGGCGCCCTCGCGCCGCGGCTCGAACCGTGACACCCCGTCCAGAGCGCGCAGGAGCGTCGTCTGAACCAGATCCTCGGTGTCGGCCAGCCGCCGGGCACGGGGTGGGAGCCGGCCATGGGCCCAGAGACGCAGGAGGGTGAGGTAGCGCGCTACAAGCCGCGTGCGCGCGTCTTCATCCCCCGCGCGCACCTTCCCGAGTAGGGAGGCCGTGCTCTCCGGATCGTCTCCAGGCGCCATCGCACTCGTTGCGCACGACCAGTGTCCACCCCGGGCACGTGCGCCCCCCGGTCCGGTCAATTGGTGGTTTTGGGCACCTTTATGAGGCCTACTATCCGTTGTCTTATCAGCACTTGTCAAGATTCTCGTTCCGCGCTCGTCTCGGCCGTCCGGTTTTGGCCGCGGCAGACGTTAATCTAGGTGTAGGCAGCCCAGCCACAGCCTGTGCGTCCTGTGCGGGCCGCGGGTAAGACGCACAAAAGGAGGGTCTTCTATGATTGCCCGTCGGCTTCTCGTCCGCTTGTTGGCTCTGATCGCCATCCTGGTCCTCTCGGCGAGTCTTGCTCCGTCGGCGCTCGCTCATTGGGGTTTGCGGACAGTAAGGCTACCTGGCCCCTTTCAGGTGGCCTACGTCACCCGGCTTGAGTCAGTGAGTATCAACAGCGATTTCAGCATCCTTCTCAAGGAGGGCAGGGCCGAGAGTCTCCAGGCGCCACGTCCTGGCGTGTTCATTGGTAGCTACCGCAATGAGATTCTACTCACCGATCCCGAGACGGATCCTGCGAACGGACTCTTCAAGGTTCGGACGACCCTCACGACCCGTGTCGGCACCATAGCCATGGAAGCCGTCGTGTTGGTAATTCAAGAGGCGAGACCCTTCTACGGACTGATCGGCTGGTCCCGCGGCACGATAACTGGTGGCACCGGAGTCTTTGAAGGCGCGACGGGCAGCGTGGAGATTGCAGGACGCATCAACTCGTGCGACCCTGCAGCCGAGGACTTCTGCGTGCCCGTACCTCTTCCAATAAATCCTGATCTTGGCCAGCGGGAGGACTTCAACTTCGTCATTCGTGGAGAGATCGGAGGAGAGATCGGAGAGGAATGAGCCCACGGACAACAGCAGGTCGTGGCGCCACTGGACAGGTCGGCCCTGAGCGCGGCCACACAGGCCAGAGGGCCGTCGCGAGAGGAGCGGAGAGTGTCTCGGATCTTTCCAAGAGTCCCGGACCGGCCTCGTCGGTCGTGATAGGAGCCAGTCGTGAGCAGGCCCGTCAGGCCGCTGATCTCGTGGGGTGAGGTTCTGTCGCCGACTTCACGCCGCAGGATCCCCTGCCCCGTTAAGCGCGCGCCCCCCTCGCGAGGGATTCGGTGCCAAGTTGAACGTCAGCAACTCACGCAGCCATGGTTCACCTGTCCAAGGACAGGTCAGAGGTTCGATCCCATCAGGGAGGAGGTAAATCATGAGTGGCACAGCCAAGTGGAGCTTAGCCCTTGCCGCCCTTCTCGTCGTCGCCCCTCAAGTAGTAGCTCAGACCAGCGCGGTCTTGGATCCCATCGGCGACGGCGAGGGCTTCAAGGTTCCGCTTTTCCAGGACATCGTGAGGGCGGAGGTGAGTAAGAAGGGGAACGCTTTTCGCTTCGTGATGGAGGTGGCAAATCGGATTCCGGCGAGCCCGCCCCTGGACCCCCCCGGGGTCAAACTCCAGGAGTGGAGCTTCCGGCTCGACACGGACCCGACCACGTGTCCCGCTGGTTTTCCATTTAGCTCAGCGCCGCTCACTGCCGCGGCTGACATCATGGTCTTTGTTCTGTGGGATGGTGTCAGCTTTACAGCGTTTGTGATCGACCGAACGCCGAGCCTCACCGGTGGAGAGGCGGTCATTACTCCCGTCCCATTCGACATCAAGCGCAGGGAGATCACGGTTTCGGTGGACGCAGCGATCATTGGTGATCCAGGGAGCTTCGGATTCCGTGGGTTCACCGAAGTCTGGAACGATGGCCTTGGGACGGATAGCTGGCAAGTGTTGGATATTGCTCCGAACGGCGTTCACGTGTTTGCGAACTGGCCGCCGCCGGGCTCGTATACAAGTTCGTGCCCTCTGGTGGCGCCATGAACAAGGGGGGCGATGGCAGTCACGGTTGCTGCGTCGCCCCCCCGCTTCGATTCCGATTTCCACGGGCATCAGTTTCTCAAGGCTGCAGCCCGCCTGGCGAAGGTCGGGCCACGCTCGTAAGGCCGGAACCCAGCGAGGCGGCACCCGCGCCCACAATGCTCGCGGAATCTTTAGGAAAAACAGCGCCAGGAGGGCCCTGCTGGGAGCCAACGGAGCGGCGCCGGGTGGAGCGACTCGTGGCTGGGAGGGTGTGGCTCCCCACCCTGATCGGAGTTTCGAGTTTCTCTGCGACTCGAAACAGGGTGGGTGTGCTACCCCACATAATCGTAATGTTCGAACTCAAGATTGGTTCGAACCAGGGATCAGGCGCATGCACACACAGATCAATGTTCGAACTCGGCTCGGCTCGAACCTGGGATCGACTGGGGGCCCGAGCAATTCCGAGTTCGGACTGGGGCATTGTTGTGCTCCCTACGATACCTTGAGAGGCTCCGACGCATGAAGCGTGGAATAAGTCACCTCCTTCTGACCAAGAGAAGTCCGCACTCGATGAAGGCGCGACCGATTTCGCCGCGGACGATCTCGTCCGCGGTCAGGCTGCCGCGCTGCAGCAGCCTTCTCGTCGATGTACTGAATATACAAAAGGCAGCGGTATAATTCTCATTTGGATACATAAGGATTGGAGCCTACAGACTTGTCCTGGGACGAAGGCCTCGCTGGTCCTGCCCTGGAGTTTGCAAGAAACGAAACGCCACGGCTTCGTGCCCTCGCGGGGCCGGGCACGGGCAAGACGCACTCGCTGCTCCGTCGAATCGCGCGCCTGCTCGAGACCGGCCACCGAGAGAGGGAACTCCTCGTCGTCACGTTCGCGAGGACGGCGGCGCACGACCTCGTAGAAAAGCTGCGGCGCCTCGGTGAGCAGGACGAGCGCTACCGCGAGGTGAAGGCGCGGACGCTCCACGCCTATTGCTTTGGCGTACTAACCAGCGAGGGGTTCCTCCGCGCCGGCGACCGCGTGCCACGCATCGCCCTGGAGTTCGAGCGGGACTTCCTACTGAAGGACCTCCAGGGCGACTTTGACCACACCCTGACGGGCCGGCGCGAGCTGACAAAAGCCTTCGAAGCGGCTTGGGCCCGCGTTCAGACGGACTATCCCGGCCAGCCCGTGGACGGTCTCGACCAGCGCTTCCAGGACTCCCTGCTTGCTGCGCTGCGGTGGCACAGAGCAATGCTCGTCGGCGAAGTTGTTCCGTTGACGCTCGCCTACCTAAGGCAAAATCCCGACGCGCCGGAGCGGCTCGGGTACGCCCACGTGCTGGTCGACGAGTATCAGGACCTGAACAAGGCCGAGCAGTTCCTGATCGACCTGCTGAGCGAGAATGTCGCTCTGGCAGTTATCGGCGACGATGACCAGTCCATTTACAGATTCAAGCATGCGAACCCGGAGGGGATCAGGGAGTTCGCCGACACGCACGAGGGCACCGTGGACGTTCCGTTTACGGAGTGCCGGCGCTGCCCACACCGCGTTGTGACGCTCGCGCAAACGCTCATCCAGCGCAATCCCGGCCGAATTCGCGGCCCTCTCACGGCGAAGCCCGACAACCCCGAGGGCGAGATCCACAACGTCCAGTGGCGTGCGATCGAGGAAGAAGCGCAGGGCATCGCCACGTTTATCCAGCGGAGGGTGCAGGAGGGCATCGATCCCGGCATGTGCCTCGTGTTGGCGAATAGCCGCAGGATCGGGTACGCCATTAGGGACGCCGTGCAGGCCCGCGGCATTGACATCCGCTCGTTCTTCCGCGAGGAGGCCGTCGAGAGCGAGGAGGCGCAGAGGAGACTCACCCTCTTGACACTGATGGCGAGGCCGGAAGACCGCCTCGCGCTCAGGAGCTGGATGGGATTCGGCAGCGCGAACGGGCTTGCAGGCTCTTACCGGCACGTTCTTCGCGCCGCCCAGGAACGGGGGACTGACGTCCGCACGATACTGCAGATGCTCGAAGCAGGCGAGATCAACATTCCGCGCACCGGGCATGTACTCGCGAAATGGCACACCCTGCAGGCCCAGCTGGAGCCGCTCGCGCTGCTGTGCGATGACATCCGTGCCGTCCTTGACGCCGTTCTACCGCACACAGGAGAGAACGAGAGCGAGGACGATCTGACGCTGCTGCGCCGAACGGCTCTCAGCTGCGTCGATGAAGTCGGATCGTTGGCCGAGTTACCTGACTTGATCCGCTACCGGATCGGCCAGCCGGAGGTCCCACTCGAGACCCCGTATGCGAGAGTCATGAGCTTCCACAAGTCGAAGGGTCTCACGGCCGAACTTGTAGTGCTCGCCGGGCTCGTCGATGGACTGATGCCGCGCGTCAAGGATAACATGCCAGAGGAAGAGCGTCGCGCTCAGATTGAGGAGCAGCGGCGTCTGTTCTTTGTCGGCATGACGAGAACGACGCGCATCCTCGTCTTCTCAAGCTATTCGCAGCTGCCGTCGGATGTTGCCCACAACTTGCGCGCCCGCCGCGGGCGGTATGTTCAGGCCGACGGGGCGTACGTCACCTTCGCGAGCCCCTTCCTCGAGGAAACCGGTCACGCTCTGCCGGCGGCCATCCACGGCCAGGGGTGGCTTCGAGAGCATTGATTGTTCGTAGTTGACGCGCAGCTCCCCCGAACTGTCTCAAACCGGTTCCGTCCGCTTTCCTCTTCCTGTTGGGACAAGGTCCTTCTCCCGCATCCAGCTAATTGCAGCCAAGAGGCGCTCCCGAGCAATGCGGTGCTTACCCGGGCCCCATGCGAGGAACCCCTCGACAATATCGTTGTCATTAGGCGTAGCACCGCAAGCAAGTTGGTCGTTCCAAACCGCGTAGAGCGTCGCTACGATCTCCGCTTGTTCGGTGTCCATCGGGAGAAAGCGTTCGATGATGCTGTCGATCTGGGTGGCTTGTTCGCCAAAGATGTTACCGTATCGGCGGAGCGCTTTCTCAAAGCCGTTCATGGTGACAAAAGTGGCGCCCTCGCCACCAGGCCGCACTGCATTTCTGAAGGCAAAGAACCCGTGCTCGGCGCGGTGAACGACTTTCTTCAGGTGCGGGAAGTCCGCTGGGCCAGCAGCGAGGCGTTTCGGCTTACGGCCGAGATCAATCCCAAGGTGACTCTCCACAATGTGTGCGATCTTCTCGGCCTTGACCGACCCGAGCGTCCGTTCATGGCGCGTGCCGCGATGCTTGTCGATGATCCGGCAGTGGACGAGAACTTGCCGGTCTGTCGGTGAAAAGCCCGCTTCCTGTTGGGCAACGAATGTTGTCTGCTCCGATGGCCGACTCGCCGACACTGCAACAGCCGCGACGCCTGCGCTTCGTGGCGGATGACAACACCGCGGGTCCGCCGGCGGCGGGTCGAGGCGGGTCTGGTATGGCTGGCCGGTGTGGATGGACTCGGCGAAGGCGTCGTAGATTTCGAGGATGACGCGCTTGGTGCGGTAGTCGCCGTTGAACCTCGCCTCGTCCTTGCGTTTTACGATAGGGAAGGTGTCCATGATGTAGGCCACTGCGTCGCGCGGAGTCGGGAAGCTGGCCTTCAGCCGCGCCCGGTCTTCCGCAGTCTCGCCCTCCGTCCGGCGCCAGTCGCCGTTCGGCTCGGTCGGCAGGTAGAGGTGGACAAAGATGGCGTCCAGCTCGCAGCGGAGCAGGAAGCGGCGCTCCTCGTCCCATCGGAACGGAGGTCCAGACCAGCCACAGTCCTGCGCGAATGGCTCCAGGTCCCACGCCGTGTAGGTCAGCTCTAGAACGCGGGGCAGGAGCCAGTCGTGGAGTGTCTGCGGTGCTAGGGACCAAGGGCACGATTGCTGATAGAAGGAGGGCGCCAGGACCGGGAACTGTTGAAGCAGATAGAGGTTGATATGCGTTCCGCCCACCTTCTGCCGGGACACATAGTCCAAGACGAAACTGTTGAGGTCTCCACAGAGGCAAGCCACCTCCGAGGCTGCTCTGGTTGACAAAATCAGCGGCAGGTTGTTCGCCGCCGCCTCTCTGGGAATCACGCAGGTAATGGTTGTGCGTTCATTCGTCACGTTCGTAATGTCGCGGAGCGCCAGCGCCCATTGAGGCCTCCAACCGCATCGCTCATAGCGCGACTCGTTGATGTCCGTTGGCACGAAGAAGCGGCTGACAACGAGATTCTCCGGTGATTTGTCGACGAGTACCTCAGCTTGGCCCTCCCGAAGGCCTTCCGCGTCAACGCCCTTGAATGTCGCGAACCTATGGTCGAACTGGTGCATGAGCTTGGATTCATAGAGGCGCCGCAACCCCATCTCATCCGCAACTGCCACTGCTCTTACAAAGCATTCGGAATCCGAGTCCATCATGAACAAGCGAGCAAGCTGGACAGACCAAGGATCGCCACTCTCCGCACCTGCCACCTGCAACGATGGCACGTGTCTATACATCGTCTTAGTCAACTCAGCATCACTTGCGCCCCGAAAGACAGGGCAAGTCCTAGTGTTCGGATTCAGAAGGGTGATGTCTTCACCGGAGAGACTAAACACTCGAAAAGGTTCTGTGAGCTGCTCCACCGCGTGGATAAAGAACGCAAACCTGGCGTCTCTCACAGACGACTGTACTCCTCCCATAGTGAGCAGGCAAAACTTGAAGCTGCTGTGGACCGCGGGGAAAATCTCCTTGTTCTCGAAATCGAACAGCGACAGTAGTCGGTGCCCGCTGAACAACGCTTGCATGAAGTACTTATTGGGCTCATCGGTCGCGATTCCTGTGGGAACAACCATTCCGACGCGCCCTTTTGGAGATACGAGGGAAAGACCAAGCTCAGCAAAGCTGGAGTAAAGGTTTGTCTTGCCATAGCTCGTTAGGGGAAAACGCCCAGATTCGCTCATGAATGATCGAGATCGCAGAATAAGTTGGACGTAGTCATTCCATCGCTGCCACATAACCGGTTGTTGAGTTCTGAGGTTCTGTATGCGGCGCTTCCTTTCGCTCGCGGTTTGTCCTGCGAGAACGACCGGTTCTACCACCGAGAAGTACTTCCCCTCCTCTGGCTGGAATACATCCCACGGCGGGTTCCCGAGCATGCAATCGAAACCGCCTTTGGCGAACGCCTCCGGGAAGGCCAGATGCCAATGAAAGAACTGGTATTGACGTGTGAGCCGTTCGATCTCACCACGTTGTGCCGGTGTGAGCGCATTCCTGTCAATCTCGAGGCGCCGGATGGAGTCAGTTGTCACCGGTTCGAAAGATGCAGTGGCATCCTTCTTCCAGACAAAGGCTGCGCACCAAGCGTCCGCGACCTTTTGTGCGTGCTGATACTCTGATGATACAAGGAACCCGCGAAACAGCTCTGCCTTGCGCTGTACGTCGTCAATCGTCCCGTCCGGTACATCGTCAATGCCACGGGTGCGTGCCGCTAGGGAGTTGTACTCGGCTTCAGGCTCGGCAGCCATCAGATGCAGCATGTCCCGTTGGCCTTCCCGCTCCAGTTTGTTCCGCTTCTTCAATCGCGCACACACCTTCTTGTCGTCGCCCTCGATGGCATTGAAGGCGTCATCGGGCAGGCCATCGGCGGTGAGTCGAGGTGTCGCACCCAGCAGGCTGTTTCCGATACGGATGTGGTGGTCGAGAAAGGAGAGCGGCTTGCCGGGTTCGAGGGCTTCGAGCCACAGGCTCACACGGCACAGCTCGGCGGCCATTGGGTTCACGTCCGCGCCATAGAGGCAATGGCCAATCACGTCGCGCAAGGCCCGCTGGTAGAGCAGTGGCGAGGGTTCGCTCTCGCCTTGGGCGCGAGCGCGAACGCGGGCCAGGTGCCTCGCCAGCCGGTGCGCTGCGCCAACGAGGAAGTGGCCCGAGCCGACAGCAGGGTCGCAGACTTTAAGGGCTAGGATGGCCTTTTCGGCCTCAGCTCCCACCATGCCCTTGATAGCCTCCTCCACTACTGGGTCGAGGGCGGAGTCTAGCAGGCACTGAACCAGTGAGTCGGGAGTGTAGTAGGAACCGGAGGTCTTGCGCTCGTTGCCAGCGAACTCGGCGAAATTGAAGCGGGCTCCGTCGGCACTGATCTGCGGCGTGAGGGCCAGCAGGCTCTCGTAGACGCCTCCCAACTCCTCGGTGCCGAGATTCTTGTAGTCCACGGGGCGCAGCACCTTTCCCTGGCGGGTGAAGGCGAGGTGGCGCACGGCTTCGAGGAAGTCGTGGTTGGTCAGCTCGCTATCGTTAAGGGCGGCAGTGGAGGCTGGGTCCCAGAGGAAACTGCCCAACGCGGGTAGGGCCAGATGCTCGCGCGCGGCAGCGGAGCGCGTGTCGCCGGAGAGCGCGCCGACGAGGAGCCGGAACTGCCTCCACAGATCGCCGTGGCGGGAGCCCTTGATCTCTGAGGCCAGCTCACGCAAACGTGCGGTACTGTAGTGTGCGGCGTAGCGCTGGCGGGCGAGCTTGGCGGGCTCGGTATCTTCGCGTGGATGCAGCAGCGACTGCCCGTCGATCGTGCGGTCCTCGGCTACAAACAGGAAGATCAGGCGGTAGACCACGCGCAGGAGTTGTCCGTGGAAGTCGGCAAGCGGCACCTGCCCCGTGCGCAGGGCATCGCGCAGCGCTGTGTTCTTGGGATGACCGGTCAGACCTTCCCCCAGGATCTGTAGCGACTTTTCCACTCCGCCGCGCAGGTCGCCAAGAGCGCGAGTCCCCTGCTCATTGGCCAGCTTGGTCCACTGCTCCAGCCAGCAGGAGTCCGGCCGGTCCGCCTCCCTCGAAGCAAAGCGCGTGGCGTGGGCCACGAGCCAGAGCAGGACGAAGTCGGAGTAGACCTCGCCGGCGAACATCGCCTCGAGGTCGAACTCGAGGAAGGACTGTCGAGAGAGAGCCTGACTGTCGCGCAGGATCCGTAAACCTAGGCCGTTGGCGACGATACCCCAGAGGTGCTTGGGGCTGCGGTTGAGAAATTCTTGCACCAGGCCGTGCGGGTTGACGGCGGCGGCGCCGCGCACGCCGGCCACCCGGCGGTCGAGGCTCAGACCACAGCCGATGAGATGCACGGGCACGGGGCCGAAGAAGCGGCTGATGGCGTATGTGCGGCCGCCGACTTCCGGCCCCGCACTGGTCGGCAGCAGGCCAAAGCCTAGCTCGCGCAGGAGCGGCAGGCTCAACTTATCGTTGGTGAGGCCGGTGCCCGCCTCGCCCTCGGGGAGGTTGGTGGCGGCGGCGCGGAACTCAGCCCAGTGCTTGCGCAGGCGGTTCCACGACTGGATGATGATCTCGTTCAGGCGCTCTCCCTGTGGCAAGCCGTAGTCCTCGGGGCGGGTGCCATCGAGCTTTTCCTTCGGGTCGAGGAGGCGCCGCAGCAGGTCGGGCGGTAGGAGGCCGCCCTCGGAGCGGATGGTTTGAAAGTCGTTGGCGCAGCGGGCCATGGTTAGTTCAACTTCGGCAACAGTACATAGGCCCCAAGGATGTCGACTGGCAGGACCGGCCTGACGGAGACCCGCCCCTTGGTGCGCGCGGCCTCGCGCACGCGCTCGTGGGAAGCAAGCTGGGCGGCGGCGCGATCCGTGGCGACGATGACGAGAGCCTGCTGGAGCTTCGGCAGCGACGGGAGCAACAGGTCGAATTGTTGATCGATGGCGGTGGAGAGCAGGTTGCGCTCCGGACGGGCGGCCAGCAACCGCTCTCCCTCCTCTGGCGTGAGCCACTGCGGTGCCTCCACCGGGCCCGTACAGACGAGCGGGACGATCTCCTCGCAGAGAATGGTCTCCGCCTCTGCCCCGGCGATCTGCAGGTGGTAGCGGAACCGCGCTACGAGGAGGGTTGTCCGGGCGCTGACGGCGGAGGTGGAGATGACGCCGCAACGGGAGGCCACGGGGCGGGCGTCGCGGGCCGTAGGATCGAGGGCCTGATCGAGCGTCCAACCGGCGAGCCCTTCGACCACCGGGCTGGTACGGCCCAGGTAGATGTCGCCCTCTTGTAGCGGCAGGTCGAACCTTCCGGTAAACGCCTCGTCGCGGCCGATAGCCTGGCGAAGGGCGCGCGGCACTTCGTTGCTGAGATTGACGCTGACGGCCTTGCCCTTGGCCTGCACTGGGACGGTTGCGGCTTGTAGCACGGCATTGAAGAAGCGAGCAACATCCCCGCTGCCACCGATGGCAGCGCGCACGCTCCGGAGCTCGGCCGCCACGGCCTCAGGGCTCAACGCGTGCTGGGCGAAGCGCGAGCGGCTGGCCTTTTCGCGGTCGCGTGCGTTCTCCCACTCGGCGTGCAGCACCTTGATCTTCTGCTTCTCCGCTTCGCCGAAATCGAACATTAATTGGTGACGGTCGCCCCCCCTGGCACGCTCTCGGAACAGCGCGCCCTCGAACAGCGCCTCGGCGATCTGCTCGCTGGAGCCGGGCACGGCGACGGTGACTCCCAGATCGCTCTTGATGCTCTTGTGTTTGCGGATCAGAACATCCAGGATCACGCCGTCAATTGGGTTGTCCGTGCCGTAGTAAGTGACGACACGGACCTCCGGCTTCTCCTGGCCGAACCGATCCACCCGCCCTTCGCGCTGCTCGTGGCGCGTGGGGTTCCAGGCGAGGTCATAATGCAGAACGGCGTTGAAGTCCTGCTGCAGATTGATGCCCTCTGATAGGCAGTCGGTGCAGACGAGCACATACTCACCAGGCTCGTTGACTAATGTGGCGATGCGTGCTTCGCGTTCGGCGGGCGGGAGAAGCCCGGTGACCGACTCGACCCTCACCTTGGCAGGGAGTGCCGTACGGAGCTGCTGGGCGACGTAGTCAGCGGTGTCCACGAACCGGCAGAAGACCACCGGCTGGAAGCCGTCCTTGAGTAGCGCCTTGATCTCGCGGATGGCGCCCTGGAGCTTTTGGTCGGCCTCGGCCGCAAGGGCTTCGGCGCGTCGGGCGAACTCCAGCAGTTTCCGCCGCGTGCTCTCGGCACCGTCCTCCGTGTCCGCGCCGGGGCTGAAATCGATAGCGACCACGTCGTCGGCATCATCCTGATCTAGCACCGTGCGTCGACCGACCTCGTCCACTTCCTCATCAGCGGCTTGGTCCACCGCTGCGCGACTGCGCAGCGTCGCGGCGGCTGCGGCAGGACTGGAAGAGACACAACGCAGCAGGGCCAGCGCCGACCAGTAGCGCACGCGGCGCCGTCGCTCGCCATCGTCGCCTTCCGAAACGAACTCGCGTGCGAAGGCCAGGATGTCGTCGAAGAGCGCACGGTACTCATGACTGAAGGTATAGGTGGTTTCCTTGTCCTTGCGCTCGGGGAAGGCGGTGTCGGTATCCAGGTAGTGGCGGATGTCCGCGCGGCGGCGCTGGACAAGGTGCCGGGCCAGTCTGCGGCGAATTCCTTCTCGCTCCGCCCGGTCCAGATCCGGGGGGAGGTCGGCAAACTGCTCGTCGAGCAGGCTCAAGAGGGACCGGAACGCGTCCTCGTTGCCGCTGTGCGGGGTGGCGGTGACCAGCACCAAGTGCCGCGACTTATCCTTTGCGACGCGCCGCAAGAGATCGTAGCGCTGCTGGCGTCCGCGCCCGACCCCGCCGGCCAGCGTGCAGCCGTGCGCCTCATCCACCATGACGAACTCAGGGCATTTGAGAACGAAATCCTCTGCCCGACGCGCGCTCTTGATGAAATCGGTGGACACGATGGTGAAGCGGTGTCGGTCGAACACCGAAACGCCGACTGGGAGGTCGCGCTCGAGGCGCTGGATGGTGCTGCTTAGGACCAGCTCGGCATCAATGTGGAACTTTTCGGCCAGCTCTCGCTGCCACTGCTCTGCAAGATGTGGGGGGCACAGCACTGCCATCCGGCGGATCTCACCTCGATCGAGAAGTTCGCGGGCAACGACTGCCGCCTCGATCGTCTTGCCGATGCCGACGTCGTCGGCGATAAGCATACGCACAGGGTCTAGCTTGAGCGCCATCATCAGGGGCACGAGCTGGTAGGGTCGTGGTTCCACTGCGATGCGGCCGAAGCTGCGGAAGGGGCCGGCGGCGGCGCGCGTGGACAGGCGGGCAGCTTCGCGCAGAAGCAGGCCCGAGCCGAAGTCACCGAGATCCTCGCGCGTGGGTAACGGGAACACCGCAGACGCGACCGGCTCGACGGCCGGCAGGATCCCGGTGATCTCCTCATCAAGCCCGCCCACGGGCCGGACCATCAAGACGGCATCCGTGGACTCGGGCAGCACGACCCACTCCCGCCCGCGCGCGCGGATTAGGGTGCCGGGTTTGGAAAGGGTGGCCGTGCTCATACGCGTGGCTTGCCGAAGATGTCCGGGTGGCTGTGGACTATGTCCCTCCAGTCGGCCTTGTGGTGGAAGCGGATGACGACGTAACCCATCTCCATCAGCCGCTTGGTGATGGTCTCATCCTCGCGAATCTGGTCTGGCTCGTCATGCGGTGGCCCGTCGATGTAAATAGCGGCATTGTGCTCGCGGTAGTAGAAGTCGGGCTTGGTGGAGCACGATTCGATCAGATACTGCGCGTCGCTAGGCGGACGAAGCATCAAGTTGTCAAGGAGATCAAGCCATCTCTTCTCCAGCTGGCTGTCACAACGCTTGCGCAGCGCAGCCATTCGTTCCGCACGCGACCCGGCCCCGCCCGCGGGGCGGCACTCCGAGCGCATCAGTTCCTTCAATAAATCGCGAATTAGAAAGCGATCGAGATCCTTGTGGTCGGGCTGGTTGCCGTAGTCGAGGACGCACTGGTAACACGCTTTGCCGCAGCTCTGGGCAGCTTTGTCCTCGAGGGTGTCGGGGTCGAAATGACAGATTTCCAGCGCGCGCCGACCCAGCAGAGGCAGCACGGCGGGGTCTTCGGCGATCTGGCGCAGCACGCCAGCACCGCCTTCAGATGCTTCGTAGAACAATATTTCCTGCCGATCGTGTCTCGTGGGCATCGGTTCACATGAGAGTTCACGAGGCTCAAGCTGGAAGTGTTTTTGAATGGCCTCCTTGAAGGCGGACTGCAGGCTGGCCATTTCTGGACCTGAGCGGGGCGGCACTAGGGACATGACCAGCGCGTTCTTAGTATCCCGGACGTAGGGCACTACGCGCTGCAGCCGTCCCTTGGCGGTGGCGTCGTCCGCGTCCTCGTCGTCGGCTTGATTTGCCGACCAGTAGCCGCGTTCAAGATCGAGGTTGAAACCGGGCGGTTGGTTAGCCCGCTGGTTGGCCCACCCGAGGTTGATGCGATAGAGGTCGGTGGCGTCGCCGTAGCTGAGGCGCATCGCAAGGGCACCCTCGCAGAAGACCTCGGCATCCTTGCGGTCGAGCGTACCACCGACCTGCGGGAAGCGGTAGGAGGTGACAAGCTTGTACCCCAGGCGTCGCCTCTCCTCCTCGTCGCAGGTGATACGCTGGGCCATCTTGAGGCTGACGTTCTGCAAGTGAACAAGATTCTCGATCCGGGCAGGGCCATCCAGGGCCGCACCACACCGATCGCACATTTCGACCAGGTTGTTCCCCTGCTCCAAATGCGCGTAGCCACATTTCGGGCAACGCTTCATCGTGGCTGTCACCAGATCGTGCGTTGCCTCGATGTCGTCGGAGCCAAAGTCGAGGTTGACCTTATAGACGCGGTAGCGACCTCCCTCGTGGTAGATCAGCGCGCGCGGACCGAACTCGGAGATCGCTAGGAAGCGCGGGCGGGAAACGAATTCATCGCGGCCTTTGCGCCGACGGCGCCCGGGCACGAAGGCCGATAGCGGCAGTCGGGGAAAGTTGTATCCGGGCAGGAATCCCTCAGCCGCGAAGTAGCGATAGGAATAGAAATCGCCCTCATAGACGCCTTCGGCCTCAGTGAGCAGGCGGAGCTGGCTCTCCGCCTGGGCGCGCAGACGGCGGGAGTGGTTGCGTTCGGCTTCCGGTCGCGAGGTGTCGCCGATGATCTTGTGATGCAGCTCCCGCTGGCGGACAGCCGCGCGATAGAGGCCACGCCAGCGGTCGCAGGACTCATTGAAGGCGCGCTCGACCTGGTCGAGAATCTCCTTTGTCCAAGTTTCGTGAAACCAGGTCGCGGTGGACAGTTCCTTGCGGATACTTGTGATGAGCTGATTGCTCTTAGCCAAGGCGGCAGCACGGTGCGCCGGGCTCTGCAGGTCTTGTGCAAGCATGTCCTTGACGGGGAGCGGGAGTTTCCCGCCGGCGGCCCCTGTGTCCAGCACCGCAGTGAGGGTCTTGCCGAGGTCGGGCTTGGCCACTTCCAGCCAGATGGCGTGTACATGGGAGCGCACCAGATCGCGGTTGCGAATGTCGATACGTGGCGGAGCCACGGAACCACCGACCATCTGGTTCGGCTGGCGGAAATAGTATTGGTCGTGGGGGCTACGGCCCGCGCAGTAGGTGTAGACAAGGGCCGGCTGACCACCTCGCCCGGCCCGGCCGCTGCGCTGGGCGTAGTTAGCCGGTGTCGGCGGGACGTTGCGGAGGTTCACAAGGTTCAGCTGGGCGATATCCACGCCCAGTTCCATCGTCGGTGAGCAGAAGAGCAGGGGCAGATCACCGGTGCGGAACCGGTCTTCGCGCTCTTGGCGGTCTTCGGAAGTTACCTGGGCGGTGTGCTCGCGCGCTTCGAGCACACACTTCAGGTCGACGAATCTGAGGTAGCACTCCTTGAAGTACCGGTTGACCTCCGGCGGAGTCTCGCCGGCCGCGAGTAACCTGGTGCGGTCCACGGGGCGGATCTCACCCGCCCCCGCCTGCCAGCGTAGGGCGTCCACGTTGATCTGATAGCCTGGGACATCGCCGCTGCGAACCTGCTCGACGATTCCATAGCGCTTCAGCGCAAGGAAGAGGAACTGGATCGTTCGATCAACCTCATCGCCCCCTAGAGTCTGCCCCTTCGGTGTGTATGGAATTAGTGAACGCTTCAAGTAGCGTCCGTAGCCGCCGCGGGACGCTACAAAATAACCCGTCCGATCCTGCTTGTTACTGGGGCGGGGATAGGCGACCACGGATTTCGCGAGCTCTTGCGCGTCTTCCAGATACCAGACCGTGTCCTCCAGCAGGCGGGGCTTCGTCTGCTCAACAAGGTCCAGCTGCTTCTGGGGGTCAAGTACATCGACCTTGACCGCCAGGGCCCGGCGCAAAACGTCGAGGAGCATGTGAAGCAACTCTTCTCGCAGCTCAGGTGGGCAAGAGCGAAGTGGGGCCGGCGTTTCGACGAACTCTTTCGTCTCGCGGTCGGAGGTGATGTCGAAGCCAGTTCCCCACAACTCCGCCTCACCCAGTAATCCATCCTGGCCTTTCAGTCCTTCGTAGTCGAAAACCAGCAACCCACAATCCTCGAGGTTGGGCGCCGTCACGCGCCACCCGCGCTGCAAGTCGCGATAGAGGTAGTAGTCGATGACACGGCGCATAGCATCGTTCGTGGCGTTCCTCGCCGGGCCGTGCACCTCCGGGTCGGCGGCGTATTCATCGAACCGGAGCTGCATGGCGTCGAAGACGCTGCGCGAAAGCTCGCCGTGGCTCAGGCCTTTCGTGCCCTTGTCCTTCGTCGCTTTGTGCAGCGCCGAACGCAACAGCGCCACTTGGGCGAAGTCGTTGAAATGCCCGGCTTGCAGCGAAGCGTCCTGCCGATTGTCCGTGAAACTTAGGAGCTTACGGGCCTCGGCCGTGAGGTCGCGGTCACCCTGCAGCTCGATGAGAGACCTGACTGCCAGAATCGTGGTCGCAGTGCTTCGGTTATCCACGCCAAGGGTCCCCAGCTTGGGACGCTCGGACCGCTGGTTCTTCGTGTAGACCACTCCGCACGAGGGTTCGAGGCAGAACAGGAAATTCCGGCGGATCAATGCAGCCGGAATGCCTTGCCCTTCGGAGACAAGTCGTCCGCGGGCGTCGACGAAGATCGGCTCGGGGATATCACCCCGCGCATCGGAACGAACGCGCTCCACGCCTTGTGGTGAGGGTTCTTTCGCGAACGTGGGCAGCCGCTCCAGCAGCGCTGGTCCGTCTGTTCGCGGCCAGGGCGCAGACTCGGAGACGTAAAGGTAGCCATCGCTGCTACCGTCGTCATTCTCCTCCCGCCGATCTTCCCTCGCGTGCAGGATCTTGCCTTGCTCGTCGTCAGCCACCTTCACACGGTAGTAGGCCGTGCCGCACTGCCGGCAGAACACGAGGGGGAATAGTGGCTTGCCCGGCTCACCCGGCTTGGCGCCCTTCTTCGACAGCTCCAGATGGCGCTCGCCCTCCGGCTCGAGCGTCGCCCACACGGTGTCGCCGCGTGTAAAGAATTGATGGAGACGGAAAGCGAAAATGGGGAACCGGCTCGAGGCGCTCTGCCGTAATTCGGATCCCCTGAGCAGAAAGCGGCGCAGCACCTCCGCGCATCGCGATGGGTCGGTCGAGGTGAGCCGTGCAAGTTCCTGCGATGCGCTGTCCTCACCCTCCAGTCGGCGCGGAGCCTGCCGGATGAGCCGGTCGGTTCCCAGTTCGGCGCGCACACCGAACGTGGACTCGATCCAGGAGGACAGCGGATTGAGCCGGAAGGCCTCATAGTCATCTGCTGGGGCAGCGTTTGTCTCGATGACCGGGCGCAGCAACCGGGGTAGCTTCTCTTGGCCGAGATCGGCCTCCGGTGTGGCGCGTTCCAGTGTCTCTCCAACCACCTGGGTGGCATCGAATGGAACGCCGAAAAGCGTCTGGGCGACCTTGGCCACCTCGCGCTTCTGCTCGTCCGAGGAGCCCTCGCTGGCCATCGTGGCCGAGGTGCCGATGTAGATGATGTCGTATCCGCCGAAGGCGAGGCGACACCTCCGGATGAGCAGCGCCACATCCGCACCCTGCCGCCCACGGTACGTGTGTAGCTCGTCGAAGACGAGAAAACGCAACCCCTGTGCAGCCCTGACGACCTCGCGGTCCTCCGCACGGGTAAGCATGAGCTCGAGCATCATGTAGTTGGTGAGCAGGATGTCCGGTGGGTTCTTACGAATCTCCTCGCGCTCGAGACCCTTTTCCTGCCCCGTGTAGCGGGCGAAGCGAACCGGTGGCCTCCCTTCCGGATAGCCTCTCTTCAGGAACTTCCCAAGTTCCTCGCTCTGGCTGTTCGCAAGGGCATTCATCGGGTAGACAACTATTCCCTGGATGCCGCGGCCCGAACCGTTTCGCAGAATGTGGTCAACGATCGGGACGATGTAGGCCAAGCTCTTGCCCGATCCGGTGCCGCTGGTGAGGATGTAAGACTTGCCTTCCTTGGCCTTGAGAATCGCTTCCCGCTGATGCGCATGGAGCAGGAGCTGCTTGCCGGTGTGATCAGTCTCGGACTTGTCGATCCGGAAGATCTTGGCGCACTCGGAGTGGAGCTTCCCCTCGGCCACCAGCTCGTCGATCGTGCCGCCCGGCAGAAACGTTGGGTTGAGCTGAAGCAGCGGCTCCGGCCAGAAGGCACCCGCAGTCAACTCGGAATCGACCTTGGCGGAAATCCTAGTGTCCGCGATCTTGATGAAGCTGCGCGTGTAGCTCGCATAGTCAGCGACAAGACGATCGCGGAGATCGAAGACATTCACGGTTGTGCCCCGAGGACGAGCGTCTGGTCGGCGAGGAGTGTGTAGGCCTTGAGTTCAGAGACGCGGTCGTAGCGAACGCCGTCGCCGTGGGCGATCCGACCGGCGATCCCCGGGGCAGCAGGCCCCAGCTCGGCCGGGCCACAGGTGGTGCCCGCTCTCTCCACCTGCACCTTGACTTCCCGCCACGCACAAGCGTGAATGGTCACCGATAGGAGGCTGCCATGCCCCACCTGAGCCCGCAAACTCTGACGCAAGCCGAGCAGAAGGAGATCCTCCGTGCGACGGCGCGGAACTCCCGGGACCACCTCACCTATTCGCTGGCCCTCGGGACTGGCTTGCGTCTGGCCGAGATCGTAGGCTTGAACGTCGGCGATGTCTACACCCCTAACGGCTCGCCACGGACCCGAGTTCGGCTCCGGCCCGAACTCGTCAAGGGCGGCAGGTCTGCTGACGTGTTCCTGCCCGACTCGCTGGGGCGTAAGCTTCGACGATTCTGGAACTGGAAGGCCCGTAAGGGAGAAGGTCTCCAGCCCACTGACCCACTCTTCTGTTCCCAAGGAGGCCGCCGCCGGATCTCGAGGCGCCGGGTCCAGTTCGCCTTCCGGACTTGGCAGATCAGGGCCGGCTTCGACCGCCTCTATCCCTTCCATGCCCTCCGCCACACGGCGGTCACGAACGTTTACCGGGCCTCGAGGGACCTCTTCCTGGCGCAGAGATTCGCGAGGCCTGTGAGTCCGCTGACCACCACGCTCTACACGCATCCGAGCGACCAGGAGATGTTTGACCAAATCCGGCAGCTGCCTTGCTGAGTCCTGTGTCTGGCCCATCTCGGCTGTTGAGGGCATTGGGCCTTTCGGGTGTCTTCGAATGCACAGATTCCCTTTTTACTTGCAGCCTTCACTCGATGGAAACCTTCCGGAGAAGGTTGAAGTCGTCCAGCATTTTCCCCGTGCCCAGCACCACGGAGGCCAGGGGGTCATCGGCCATCGAAACGGGCAGGCCCGTCTCTTCCCGGAGCCGCTTGTCCAGGTTCTTTAGGAGCGAGCCGCCCCCGGTGAGCATGATCCCCTTGTCCACGATGTCCGCCGAGAGCTCGGGCGGCGTCTGCTCCAGCGCCCTGCGCACCGCCTCGATGATGTTGGAGACCGTCTCGGACAGGGCCTCACGGATCTCTTCGCCGGAAATCACCAGGATCTTGGGGATCCCCCCCACCAGGTCGCGCCCCTTGATCTCCATCGTAACCTCCTCCTCCAGGGGGAAGGCGGAGCCGATGTTGATCTTGATCTCTTCCGCCGTCCTCTCCCCCACCAGGAGGTTGTACTTTCGCTTGATGTACTGGACGATGTCTTCGTCCATCTTGTTGCCGGCGACCCGGACCGAGCGGCTGTAGACGATGCCGGCCATGGAAATCACGGCTACATCGGTGGTGCCGCCGCCGATGTCCACCACCATGTTGCCGGTGGGCTCCGTGACCGGCAGCCCGGCTCCCAACGCCGCCATCATGGCCTGCTCCACCAGGTAAACCTCGGAAGCTTTGGCCCGGTAGGCCGAGTCCTTGACCGCCCGCTTTTCCACCTGCGTGATTTCCGACGGCACACTGATGACGATCCGGGGGCGCACTCCCAGGGATCGGTTATGGGCCTTCTTGATGAAGTGGTCGAGCATCTTCTCGGTATGCTCGAAGTCGGCGATGACACCGTCTTTCATGGGACGGATGACCATGATGTTCCCTGGCGTTCTTCCGATCATCTCCTTCGCTTCCTTGCCCACCGCCTCCACTCTCCCCGTCTTCCGATTCACGGCGATGATGGAGGGCTCGCGGACCACGATTCCTCTTCCCCGGGCGTAGACCAGGGTGTTGGCGGTGCCCAGATCGATGGCTAAGTCGCTCGAAAAGAAACTCAAAATCGATCTGAGGTTCCACTGCATACCGCTAAACAGCTCTCCTCATATTTGCCGCCTTCAGTTCCCCGCTCGCTCAGAGCCGCCTCAGGCGCGGCTACCTTCCTCCTCCCCCCTTGTCTGGCTTCCGCCGATCGTTCCATCCTGTCCCGCCGCAGAGAGCACCCTTGTCCGACCCTCCACACTCCCGGCAGGGTCGAGTCTTGGATCGCAGCGCTCGGACGCTGCCTTTGCCTCCACAACGGTGGCATAGCCTCGTTCCGAGGCAGAACGGGCAGCCACCCGGGGGCGATGACACGACCAGTCCCCTTGGGGAATCGTTTGTCTGGGAAGAATCTAGCAGAAAGTCTATCTTCGGCAGCGGTGTCGCATCAAGTCACCCGCCTTCGGCACAGCCACGCCACCCGGGCCGATGCGAAGCGGACACGAACGTCCGCGCCGGGCAAGCAGGGACCTTTTCCTGGCCCAGAGGTTCGCGAGGCACGTGAGCCCGCTGACGACGAAGGCCTACACGCACCCCGCAGACGAAGAGTTCTATGGTTGGATCAGTGCCATGCCCTGCTAAGATTGCAGGAACGCCGGGTTAGCGTAATATTTGATGGTGCTGCTCAGGAGATTGCTGTGTGTCTCTGCCTCAACTGCATAGCCGATCCGTCGCTTTTCAGGATCAACAGAATTTCTCCCCCAAGAGTCCGTGGAATATGCGCGTATTGTGGTGCCTCAGACGTACCAGTCCTGAGACTAGAGGGATTCCATGACCCTGCGCGCAGATCTCTCCTGACGTGGCGGCGGTGGTGCGAAGCCGCCAAGCGGGAACCTGCCAAGGTCAGTGAATACGCCGAAATGTTCTATGATCTCGCTGTGGACTTATCCGGGCTCGCGACGGTTCTCAGAGCTGGCAGAATCCTCTACCGAGCAAGACGTGGTTGCCATGCGCATCCGGATGGCAAGAGGATCCCCTACGAGCGGGAGGATATCGGCGCTCCCCCTGAAGGCAAGCGTCAAGCTGGACGAGCCAACCGTGAGGGCAGAGCTGTGCTCTACTGCGCTGATCAAGAGCAGACGGCTGTCGCGGAAGTGAGACCAGGAAGAGGCCAGCTTGTTTCGGTCTGTGAGGCTCGAGTGTGCAATGATACGAAGGTCCTTGATCTTTCGGCCAGCCTGGATCGAGGCCCCCTCCCCGTAGAGCAGGCTTTTCCTTGGCTTGAGATCCTTGGGTTCCTGCGCGCGTTCGAAGCAGAGCTGGCCCACCCCCTCGAACGAGACGATGCTCCTTCCGACTATCTACCCTGTCAGCGCTTCGCTGAGTCCGTCGAAGGGCACGGAGTGCTTGGTCTCCGATATCGAAGCTCGGTGCACCCAGGTGGTGCAAACTTGGTCTTATTCGACCCCGCCTCAGCAGAGATCCTTGATTCCAAGTTGGTCCAGGTAACCGACACCAGGATCGAGTACGACGTGCGACCACGGGGGCTATTTCTGCCAGGTGTTGCGGAGTAGCACGGCGGCGATGCCAGCCACCGCGATCCATCGGTCGCTTCCGAGTATCGCAGGAGCAGATTCGGTGAGTACCCAGATTTCCGTGGTTTTTAAGAGTTCGAACTAGGCTGCCACCGCAAGTTCGCGCCTCGCCTTTTCGACGCTCCGGTAGTAGTCGTAAGCCAAATATTCAAGCTTGAACAGCGGCGCAAGTGCTCGTCGGAGCCACCAACGTAAGGCGTGAGAGGCAAGAGAGGTCGACAAGACGGCAAGTCGCGACATGACAAGAATTCGCACGAAGAGGCTCCGCGCAATCAAGATCTCAGCGATCGTGGTGAACAACTGGGAGGCTGTCTCCCGCACGGGAGGCTCACTCTGGAGAATTGAGGTCATGATCTTTTCGAACTCGTGGCTCTCTCTGAACTCTTTGAAGGTACTGGAATTCAGCGCTTCCACCAAGGTGGAAAGCTTCAGGAGCTCCGTTCTCGGGATGATCCGATTCACCCCTTGATAGAGAAACTGGAACAGTTCATCCTCTTCCTGTACTTGACCGTCTGCAGCCAGACGAACGAGCCTATCTCGAACCGCAAAGAGTCGATACCGCTCCGTCTTCAGACGCTCCCGCCTCAGAGGCCAGCAGAGGCAATAGAGCGCGAAACCCAAGACAAGAAGGAACAGCATGAGTGCGATACCAAAATCTGCCTGACTCATTGGTTGTCCCTCCCTTGTTTAGGAGCCGGAGGCGCCTCTCCTTCCGCACCAAGCCCGCTACTCAATCTGCGCTTCAAAACTATGTCCTGTAACGCGTTTCTTTCCTGTACGAGCCTGTCTATTTCCAGGTCTTTGTCTCTCAGGCGTGCGTTCCAGTTCCGCTGAAGCAGCACGAATAGAGCAATGACCGCCAAATACAGCAGTACAACGCCCGGCCCATACTGAGTAAGCGCTGCCCTAATAGCATCCTTGAATACTTCGCCCGCCTGCCGCCAGAGTTCCATCATGTAAGATGGTCCCCTTCCTCAGCGGCTTCGGCGCTAATTCGTTGAACGAGAAACAGACTGACGCATCTATTATCCACCATCCCATCTGGACAGACCACAGGCTGGCCGGACACCGCCGTCTCAATTTCGGAAACGTTGGCCGCGGCTCCCCCCTCAGTTCGAGGCACGGCTCAGGGTAGCGGTTGCGAAGCAGAACTCTGCCGCGCTCTGGGTAGATCAGCACGCGGTCGTTGAACAACACCCATCATAGCTTCTAAGCAGGGGAATCATAGGAGGACCCCGCGTTGGCGTCAAGAGAGACCTACAGCTGTCCCTGCGTTCGCTGACGCCGCTTCCAAATCGAAAACGCCTTCGTGCTCCTCACAAGCTTTCAGGCCGGGTTATCGCGGGTGCTCCACATGTCGCCCTTGGATGGAAGTACTAAACCGCTTCGCGGTAGCTCTTTAACCCTTCTCCTGTAAGGTGTTGCCCCTCACCAGGACGGCCAGCCCCTGCGGCCTCCTGCTCCCCTTCTTCTCGAGTTTGCGGCCACGGGATTAGCCTGAGGCTCGCCCAGGCACCTCCGCCTGTGCGCCAGCGAGAAGGAGCCGCTGTGACACCCCTCCGCCGCAAGATGCTCGAGGATCTCCAGATCCGGCGCTACGCCTCCAAGACCCAGACTAATTCGCCCATCTCCCGTCGACCTGTGGCTCCACAGCCACACTGCCCCGCGTCTGCGTGCAGGTCCGCCCTTCGAAGAATCGCCTTGACTCTGATCCGCCAACAGAGCGTTGCTTGTGTCCGACACGGAAGCCCGTCTGGAGAGAGGAGGTGAGTACGATGAAGCTGGAGAGCAACGCCCCGCCAGCCATGACGATGGAGGTCCAGTCAACACCCATCGGGCCGATCCCACGTCGCCCTGTCGCAACCATCGAAGACGCTTCTAGGATCTTCTGCCTGATCCGGGATCGCCTCCGCGGGGGAAGCTCCGACATCGGGCCCGCGCTGATCCGGGACGACGCCGGCGCTGTGGTCGCGCACGTGTCGTACAACGGCCGAGTCTGGTGGGGACCACCCGAAGACTGGAAGCCGGGCGCAGAGCCGATCTTCACCCCGTAACCGTCAACCCATGGAGGAAGCCATGACACCGACGAAGGAAGGCACAGCACCGAAGAGGACCAAGGCGAAAGCAGCCAAGGAGCCAAAGAAGGAAAAGGCACCGAAGGCGCCTCAGGTCGTTTTCGCGTTCCGCCTGAGCGAGGCGGACCGCACGCTCATCCACAAGGCCGCGGGCCCGGCGAAGGCGAGCCGGTTCGTCCTGGGGGCCGCCCTCGCGGCGGCCACAGGCGACACCAAGGCTTTCGAGGATCTCACCACCCAGGCCAAAGCCAGCCGCAAGTAGCCCACCTCCCACACCGCCTCGGTAACTCATCGCCGGGGCGGTCGTCCTTCTGACCCCCGCGCGGCGCCGTCTCAATGTGACCCGAAAAACCGCTCGTCCTCGGGATCCCGCATGAGACCCGGGATCTCATGGACCCGGGTCCGCGCGCTCGGTGTCATCCCGAACTCTTGCTGATAGCACCTGAGCACCTGGAGCAGCTGGAGTGCTGTGCGCGCTTGTGGATATTGCTTCATGCACCTGACGTTCCCTTTGTCATCTCGAACAGGATAGACCTCACCGTGCTGGTCGAGGAACTGCTCGGCCGCTTTCCAGCGGGCGTAGGTCTGGCAGTAAGCCGCTAGGGCGTCCCGGTCGACGCGGGTGAGAATGCGCATCTCTTGGATGGTCGCGACTGTCCGGCGCCAGATTGCTTTGACCTCTGGGCGCAGCCAAGACGGGCAGGAGGGATTGACAAGTTTCGGCTGCGGTTCATGACTGCTGATCGAGCGCTTCCCTGGGTTGCCGCGCAGTAGCCGGAGATTGGTCGGCTGTGGAGGCGGGCCGCGCCTACCCATGGTTGCCTCGCGCTCGGTGCGCACCGACGCCCCTCCGGGTTGCCTTTCGCCCCGTGGCCTGCTGCCAGCGCTCCACCACCACATCCACGTATCGCGGGTCGATCTCGACCCCGAGGGCCCGGCGCCCGAGTCGCTCACACGCCACCACGGTCGTCCCCGAGCCCAGGAACGGATCGACGGCCACCTGCCCCGGGGTGGTCGAATTGCCGATCAGCTCCGCCCACAACGCCACCGGCTTCATCGTCGGGTGATCCCGGCTGGCCTTGGGCCGTGGGATGTCCAGGACCGTGCTCCGGGTCCGGTCGGCAATGAAATAGTGCTTCCCCGGCTTCCAGCCGTAGAGGATCGGCTCGTGCTGGTAGTGGTAGTCGGACCGGCCGAGGACGAACTGGTCCTTCCGCCAGATCAGGGTCTGGTGCCACTCGAAACCGGCCTGCAGCATGGCCCGCTGCAGGGAACTGCTATGGGGTCCCGCCGGGCAGGCCAGGTAGATGGCGGCGCCGGCGGCCAGCTTCGGAAACGCGTGGCCGAGGACGCGGGTAACCATCTGCTCCGTCTTCTCCGGCCCCAGATCATCGTTCTGGATCCTCAGGGCGTCCCGGGTCTTGCCGACGTAGTCCACCCCGTAAGGGGGGTCGGTGATCAGCAGCGCCGGACGGCAGTGCCCGAGGAGCTGGTCGAGCGTTGAGGGATCGGTGGAGTCCCCGCACAGGACCCGGTGCTCCCCCAGCTCCCACAGATCCCCCGGCTTCGTGGTCGCCTCTTTGGGGAGATCCGGAGCCTCGTCATCCTCCGGCCCGAAGGGGCCGCGCAGCAACGCCAGGTACTTCTCTAGCTCGCCGGGCTTGAACCCAGTCAGCTCCATGTCCGCACCGCCGACTTGAAGCTCGGCCAGGACCCGGGCCAGGGCCTCCTCGTTCCAGTCCCCGGAGATGCGGTTCAGGGCGAGGTTGAGCTGCTTCTCGGAGGGCTCGTCCAGGTCGACGTGGACCACGGGCAAGGTCTCGATCCCTTCAGCCTGGGCCGCCTTGACGCGCTGGTGGCCGCCTACGACGCGCCCCGTGCGGCGGTTGACCACCACTGGCTCTACGACGCCGAAGAACTTCATCGACCGCCGCAAGGCAGCTAGGTCCCACTCCGAGATCTGCCGCGGGTTGTACGGGGCGGCCATCCCGGCGAGGTCGGCGGTCTTTAGGTGCTCAATCTGCAACGGAAGGCTCCTGGGCCCCACAGATCGGCGGGCTGGGGGCCCACGTTGGCGCACGTGCGGCGATCTCTCCCCGGGTGGGGCATGGACCCCAGCCCCGCCACGGCCCGGCAGGAACGACCAGAATCCCCGAGATCACGACTTTGGCCATCTTTCGGCCTAGTTTGGGGCTGTTTTGAGGGGTCTGTTTCCCGTAAATGCCCGTCAACACGCGCTTTCATGCCCGGCCACCCCCCTACCCCTAACCTGCGGCCACGTAAGCGCAGCCGCTCGGCCGGTCCCTGGCAAAAGTTGTAGAGAACTGATCTCCCTATCCCCTGCGTTGTGCTCAATAGAGCATAACTTCGTTGGTACGCCGCGTTCACGGCATTTCCTTCCGCACCACCGGGATCCCGAGACGCTCCGCTTCAGCGATCTCCAAGCGCATGCCGTCGGTCGGTTCCCCGTATACCCACACCTCATCCGCCAACCCGACGAGTTCGAGGCAGAGCCTCAATGCGAGGTCGCGTTCCGTCTCTTCGTTAAGGAACCGCGGTAAGTAGATCTGCGGGGCGAGCGGCAGGTGGCCGGTGCTTGATAGCTCACGGGCGATCTCGGCAACCCGACGACCGTAGCTGATCGGATCTGAACTGAACGCGTGGGAGACGAAGACGACGGACATGTCAGACGCTTCCCCGCTCTTCGGTCTCGGAGGATCCGTTGGGCTTCGTGGGAACGTCGACCGACACCAATTCCGCCCCGAACATGAGCTTGATATGTGCAAGGGTCCTGGCAACCTCCCGGCAGCCACGACGAATCCTCAGCAGGTCGCTGAGCTCACTTGCAGTCCAAATCCGGCCTCGATGAACACCCCGTTTCACCAGAGGGTCGATGTGGTCCGGGGTTGGCACCCACCAGAGCGTCACATCCAGCCACGGGACTCGAACCTCGATCGCCCGCCGCTCCCTGGCGAACTGGCTCAGGGACATGCCCTGCATCTCCGTAACCGGTGTAACCGGTTTTTTGTGGATATGAGAGCTGGCATAAGAGGCGAGGCGGTCCCCCTCTTTCCTAAGAAGGGGGGGCAGGCGGGGTGTGTATGGCACCTCTCTCTACTCCGTAGAACCGGTTACAGCGGTTACATCGGTTACAGCCCGATCGAGAAACGGGAAATCCCCCCCGATAACCGCCTCGACTGCTGCGGTGCGCAGATGAAGGACTCGCTGACTCACGCCACCGATCCGGACCGTGTTCGTGGTGTGGCCCGGGTCGGTTATCGCGATGCCCTCCCGGACCAGATCCTGCCCCAGCCGACGTTGGTTGACCGGGAAGGGTTCGCCTGTCTCGCCCGCAAACTTAGAAACCGCTTGGAAGGCGGCCTCCGGGATCAGATACAGGCCCTCGCCGTCGTACCAGCCGACAAGGGGAGGGTCCATACGGTCGGGCTGCCTCGGACAGCTTCTTGGCAGCACGAGTGCACGCCCCTGCCGGAGCAGCGTGACGAGGATCGACAAGTAGCGCCGCGTGGGCTTCTCTTCCGCCAAGCCTTGGCACTGCGCATCGGCTCGCGCACGAAGGGCTTCCCAGCAGCGGCTTTGAAGATCCCGTGCCTCGGCAGAATCACAAGCCCCGATTTCCTCGGCGTAGCCCAGGCCGCAGTCAATTCCCAACCACAGGTGCGCCAAGGCTTCCGGCAGACGCAGATGAGACGCGTTCTCAAGGACCTGAACCCGCATGGACTCGAAGGTTGACCTCAGAGTGGGCCCGATCGTCCCCATCTGAGGGGCAAGCCACGAGATGTACCCGGCCAGGGCGTGGGGAAGGCGATCCGCGGCGCGCTGGGCGGTCGTGAGCAGCTCCAGGTCCACGCCGCGGCGATCGACATCGATGACCAGCGTGCGGGCGCGGACGCTCTGACCGGGCGGCAGCTGCTCACCAGTCCCCACGACGAGCCCCCGCGGGCTATACCCGGGACGTTCCGACAGATCCTGCCGGAGCCGGCCCCGCCCCGCTAGGTTCCCTTGCGCGCGGAGCAGTCGAGCTGCCTTCATCTCCAGATCCCGCCGGTCCAAGGGCGAGGGGGCATAATCGTCGATCACGAACATCGCGTCCTTCAGGATGAAGGCGCGCCGTTCGAGTGCGTTCACTGTCGAGCTCCACGCCCCCGGTAGCTTTGTTCGATCGAAGAGACCCCAGTGCGACAAGAAAAGCGCAGCGAGCGTCGACTTCAGCGAGCCCGTAACGCCCTCCATCCAGAGCGACAAGTCGAGTGGGTAGGAGCTCGCGAGGGGGGCGCGGAACACCCCGGCCCAGAGGGGAACTGTGACCTCCAGGGGAGCCACCCGGAGCAGATCGAGACTGGCCCGCATGGCGGTGGCCAAGTCCTCTGGGCTCCGCGGCAGGCTGTAGCGCGATAGTTCTTCCCCCAGATCGACCTCGATGGCATCCGCCCCCACAGCTCCACCTGCGGTGAGGTAACGCCATACTCCCTCAATGCACCGCCAACCCGTGTGGGTGAAGACCTGCCGCCGAGCCACATCGGGTGACAGTACCTGGATCGCTTCGCGCAAACGATCCCGTGTCGCCAAGCCGGCGCAGACTACAGCGCCGAGTCCCCAAGATGAAGTGACCCAAGACATTCCGGAGAACCGCTCGGCGGGGACACGAACTGCCGGGAGCAGCATTCCCGATTCCAAGGTTCCTGCGATAAGGAAGGCTCGGTTGGTTTCGAGGCCGTTGTCGAGGATTACCTCTTCCACCACCCTGGCGGCGAAATTGCAGAGTGGGACCGGGATAGGGCCCTCCTGAGTTTTCCGCGTGAAGCAGATCCGGCCGGCCTCGATCTGGTAGGGACCTACCTCGACGCGGGCGGTGTCGTCGCTGATCTCACGCCTGATCTCCGACTCCGCGAGCCCCAGCAGTTCCTCGATGCCGTGACCCGCCGCGAGGTAATCATCAAGCCCAACCTTGCGCCCGTCAGCGCCGGCAGGCAGGTAGATCACATAGACCTTGGCGCCACGGCCCTCGAGAAACGGCTTCAGGCGGAGAAGGGCAGCGCGCACCCCAGATTTGAGAGTAGCGTCGGAGTCGAAGCCGATGTAAACCGGGCGGCCATTAAGCGCGATGCTCTCCCAGGCCGGGAGAGCCACTTTGCCCCCGAGCTCGTTTGAGCCGCGCCAGCTCCAGACTCCGAGCAGGGCGATGCAGGCAAGCCCCTTCGACACCGCCGCATCTGCTTTCCGGATGCCTTCTGTGATGAAGAGAGGACGGGAGGGGTCACCCATCCATTGCCTCGCTGGAGGAGGCACGTCAAGAACCATGCGAACGCCGGCAGGAGTCTCATACTTAATCGCCTTGCCCTTGACGATCCGAGGCTCATCGGGCCGCGTCTGATAAAGGACGATCTCCCCCGAAACGCCCCAGATGGGGATCAGGAGCGCCGGGACGCGCGCCTGATTCTCTCCAAACCCGAGTCGGCGCAACTCGACCTTCGTGAGAACGGATCGATACCCTCGAGCCAGGGCTACGTCAGCCCCGATAGCAGACGCCTCGATGAGTCGCAGGTGCTGCGGCAGGAGATCGCATCTCTCCTTGAATTCCGATCCTGAGTGCCGCTGTTCGCTCATCTGCTACCCGTCATGGTCGACGGAATGAAGCAGTTCCGCTGCCTGGATGCCGAGCGCTGACGCCATTAGCGTCACCTCCGCATCGCTCGGCTCGCTGTACCCGTTGGCCAGGCGCACCAAGCGGTTGTAGGAGATACCGGTCGCCCGGTGGAGATCCACCAGTCGCTTCCCTTGTTCGACCAGGACTACCCGAAGCCGTTTCCGGTCCATGAAAGACCTCGACCGAAGAATTCGTCTTCAGGGTACGGTGGACTTGGGTGGGACTGTAACCCCCACAGAATGACAAAGGTGGGGGGGTAGATGGGAATGGTGGGGAGTTACCTTCGCCGGCGACCAGCGCGGATTTCTCGCGTAATGCTCTTTTCGATCTGCTTAGGCTCTACCTTGTAGTGGTCGGCCATGGCTTGAAGCGCCCAGCTCCGCGGTTTCCTAACGCGGGCTGAGTCTCCACCAACCACCCTCCTCAGGGTAGCGGCCAGCGACGCGATTTTTACCTTCCGGGCTCCACTTGCACGCCTACGCGTGGCAACGTACTGTCTATCTAGAATAAATGGTGGATTCTCCCCGCCCCCCAAGAGCTCCTTCTCGCTGAGGTCAGAGACTAGCCTACCGCTCCCCACCTTCGATTCATCCAGCATGGGGTTGTACAAGGCCTCTTCGAGCCTTTCCTGAATCGCTAGGCGATTCTCTTTGACCTCCAGGAGTTTCTTGTCCTTTATGAGATTGATCAGGCTCTCCAGTTCAGCCTTCAGCTGATCTCCGTGTGGGAGTTTGCGAAGTCGCCGACGTGGGCGCTGTGCGATGACATTCGCAATCTTCCTTAGTTGGTCTCGGCACTCTTTGTCCGGTAGCTCGGGGGCGTACTTGAGCAGGATGAGCGTCACAATAGCCTTGGGGTCAGTCAGGAACTCAATGTCCCATTTAAGAAGAGGAGCCAGCGCCCTATGGTTCTCAGCCAGCAAGCACTGGTATAGGGCCTTGACCTCATCAGTCCAGGTTTCCTTGTCGTGGTAATTGACCGGCCGCTGCTTCCCATAGGTAAAGAGCCGTTCGTATCGTTCGGTCATGCGCCACCTCTCTAGTCCGAACCCAGTTCAGCCTACCCGCAGCCCATTCTGACCCCCTGATTCTGTAAACCAGTGGGGGTTACTTGATGCTAAAGAATTCTGCATCATGGCCCCATGCTGTTCAAGGACCCGGGGGCTCATTCGCATCAACTCTCCGCGGCCGAGGAATATCTTCCCTCCTCAGCGTCGATCCTGGCGACGGGCTACCTCCGCTTGCTCACCGCCCTGGCGCTAGCCAGGGCTAAAGACGCGCCAGCTTGCTGCTCACAGATTGGACTGGATTCTCCGCCGCAACAGAGGGATGAATGGTCCATGCGGACTGGCCGGAGGACCTGAGCTTGCGCGACGCCATCCACGCCCGAATCGACGCCCTTCGGCAGATGACCGTGGCCGAGCTTCAGGCTGAGTGGTGCCGCGTAATGGGCGAGGAACCGCGGTCCAGAAATCGAGTCTGGATGTGGCGGCGTCTGGCGTGGGCGATCCAGGCCAAGGAGTACGGCGGGCTCTCCGAGCGGGCAAAGCGCCGGATCGAGGAGCTCATCCCCCTGGCCGAATCCTGGATGCCAATCGGCAAGCGGGCGCTTGAGAGGCGGATGTCGCCGACTGCGCTGCCTAAGCGCGACCCGCGGCTGCCGAAGCCGGGGACGATCCTCACCCGCCCCTATAAGGGCCGGACCCTGGCCGTGGCCGTGCTCGAGGACGGCTTTTTTGAGTTCGACGGGAGGAAATACCCGTCCCTGACCGCAATCGCCAAGGCCGTGACCGGCTCCCACTGGAACGGCATGCACTTCTTCGGCCTCAAGCGCAAGGAGACGGCTTGATGCCTCGCTCCACCTTGAAGGCCACCAGCCCCGCCCCGGCGACCGTCACCTGCGCTGTTTACTGCCGCAAGTCGACAGACGAGAACCTTGATAACGCCTTCAACAGCCTGGACGCCCAGCGCGAGGCCTGTCTCGCATACGTCACCAGCCAGAAGGGTCAGGGCTGGCTTCCTCACTCGGAGACCTTCGAGGACGCCGGGTACTCGGGCGGCAACCTTGAACGACCTGCCCTCAAACGCCTTCTCGAAGCAATCCGTGCAGGGCAGATCCAGTGCATGCTCGTCTATCGCTCCGATCGTCTCAGCCGCCGCATCCTAGACTTCCTGCAGCTGATGGAACTGTGCGACAAGCACGGCGTCGCGTTTGTCTCGGTGACCGAGCAGTTCAACACCTCGACGCCAGGCGGACGCCTCTACCAGCACATGCTGCTGAGCTACGCCGAGTACGAACGCGAGCTGATTGCCGAGCGCACCCGGGACAAGATGCACGCCGCGCGTAGGAAGGGTAGGTTCGTCGGCGGGGCGATAGTCCTGGGCTACGACCGCACCCCCGAGGGCGGCAGACTGGTCGTGGACAAGGCCGAGGCCGAGCGGGTCCGCGAAATCTTCCGCCTGTTCATCGAGAAGCAGTCGCTCATCGGTTTCGCTCGGGAGCTGAACAATCGGGGCTGGACGTTGAAGCGTTGGAAGACCAAGGAAGGGCGCTTCTACGGCGGGGGCGCGTTCAACAAACATAACCTGAAGGACCTGCTCACCAATCACGCCTACATCGGGAAGGTGAACTTCAGGGGCACCGTCTACGATGCCGAGCACGAGGCGATCGTCGACCGGGAGACCTGGGACAAAGTGCAGGAGCTGCTGACTCCGCACCCAAGAGGGCCGAGACGCCCCAGCACGAAGGTCAGCGCCATCCTTGCCGGCCTGCTCCGCTGCGAGCCCTGCGGCTGCGCGATGTCGCCCTCCTACGCCCAGAAGGGACGCTTCCGTTATCGCTACTATGTCTGCCTCAAGGCGCACCGGCAGGGCTGGGCGACCTGTCCCTCCAAGAGCGTTTCGGCCAGCAAGATCGAAAGCTTCGTCGTCGACCAGATCCGGGCCATCGGTCAAGATCCCGAGCTGATCGCCAGGACCGTCGACGCCGCGCGGAAGCAGCTGACCGATCGGAAGGCGGCGCTGGAAGCGGAAGCGCGACAGCTCCAGAGGGAACTGGAGGGCGCACACGCCGCGCTGAGGCAGCACCTCGGGACGGTAGGCGGTAACGGACGGGCCCGGAGGGGCGTGCCCGTTGATCAGCAGGATGCCGTTCGCCGCATCGAGGAGCAGCTGCGGGTCGTCGAAGAAGAGCTGGCTGCCCTCCACGGGCAAAGGATCTATCCGGACGAACTCCGGGCTTCCCTTCAGGCCTTCGACCCCGTATGGGCGCAGTTGACCACCCCCGAACGGGCTCAGCTCCTGCACAACTTGATCGAACGGATCGACTACGATGGCGGGACGGGGAAGCTCGCAATCATCTTCAGACCGGAAGGGGCGCGCTTGCTCAGCCGCGAGGGCATGCCTGCTGGAGAGGTGGCCCTGTGAAGCCTCAGCGAGCGGACCACATCGGGCCACAGCCCGCTCGGGTCGAGTTCCAGGTCCAGTTCTCCACCCCTCACAGAGTCCAGCGCCGCTCTCCCGACGCGAAGGCACCCGACGAGGTGGTGGCTCCGAAGGAGTGCTCTCGCGGCCGCCGGTGGGGCGTCGTTCCCGCCGGCCGGCCTTCGAAGGCCGCGCTCCTTCTGGCACTGGCTCATCACTGGGAGCTGCTGGTGCGTGAAGGACTGGTGAGGGACTACGCGGAGATTGCCCGCCTCGCAGGGCTGACGAGGGCGAGGGTCACGCAGATCATGAACCTAACGCTCTTAGCTCCGGGTCTCCAGGAAGGTTTGCTCTTTTCGGCCTCTTGTCCTCGCGAAATCAAGTCTCTCTCCGAGAGACTCTTACGTCCCGCTTCAACCACCGCGTATTGGCACGAGCAGCGCAAGAGGTTTTCAAATTCGGCTCCTGCCCCTCTAAAGGCACGATGAGGTTGAGTCCTATCGAGCTTACGTATCCAAGATTGTTTGTGGCCCCGTTGCCCCACTCGCCTCGAAGCCTCCTCCCTGTTTCACTTCGCCAAGTGGAAATCCAGAACCCTAATCTCTACCCTTGGTTTCAGCTCCACTACGCTAGAGTCTACATAACCGCTCAGCCTCGTTGCCATCCCAGGCAGAATCGTGCCGTCGCACCTTATCCTCTGAGCGTCAATAGCCTTACCCGTGGAGTCCAAGAAAACCACATACCCACTGATAGCCTTGACAGGCTGGCCAAGGTTATTTCGTAACGTATACGTAAATGTGGGGCCCCAACTCCCAGAACGAAAACCGTAGCCCCATGCGAACAGAACGCCGCTCACCCCTTCGCTGGCGTCAGCTCCAAGACCCTCAAGTACGCTCGCCTCTTTTCCCGGGCCGCGCACCGGCCCTAGAGGCTTCAGGCTTCCCTGCGATCTGCTTAGTTCTGATAGGTACTTAGCAGGAATGGCAAAATTCAGATTCTGGCCTTCCTGGAACGAGGCCGTCGCTACGCCAACCACCTGGCCGTTGCGATCGAGGACAGGCCCACCGCTGCTTCCTGGCGAGACAGGCGCGGTGATTTGCAAAATTGTATCTGAGCCCACCTTCCTAATCCCGCTCACAATTCCCTCTGACAACGAGCCTTCGAGGCCTAGCGGATTGCCGATGACGAAAACCTCGTCTCCGACATTTAGCTTCGTCTCATCACCGAATATAAGGGGTGGCCCCTTCGCATTACCTACGCTCAGAAGCGCGAGGTCATGCTTAGGGTCCACCGCGACAGTGCCGAGGATTTCGAATTGTTTCTTCTGGCTACCTACTGGCTTCGCATAGCCTTTGCTGGCGTTCTTGACCACATGATAGCTCGTGGCTACCACGTCTGGCATCACATAGAACCCACTCGCCAGGGAAACAGGCTGTTCATCGCGGTCACTCATCGTTAGTAGAACAACCGAGGGGAAACTCTGGGCCGCTATCTCTCGGCCAGTCTTAGCGACGGAGCTCGCTGGGAAAAAGAACGCCAACGCGAGCGACAAGGCCATGTTGCTGAGGTGAATGCCGCAAGGACATCGGCTTGTCACTCGCCCTAGCTCCTAGGTTCCTGGTCAAGCGTAGGCTTGTCCCTTATTTCGCTGAGCCTAACCAGCTTATCAAATAGGGCGTGAGTTGATCTCAATAGAGGCCGACTGTAGAGCTGCGCAAGATACGTGCCTTCATGGAGGAGGAGGTTTCGGTATTTGACCGCCCATTGAAATTCTTCCCACGTGCCGGGACCAATCAGATCAGACACTCTGACACCATGTGCTCGAGCCACTACCTTCTCTAAGAGCTCAACTGGACCCAGATTTCGGAGCCTCCGGTACGCGGCTCTCAGTGGGCGGCCTGACCGCCTCTCGACTTCCAATGCCATGGCCCTGGCAAGCGCCTCAACTGCTGACACCGCAGTAATCAGGAGGTTTGGCCCTGCATCAGGATATCGCATCCGGTCTATGGCCACCAAGATCCTCTGCTTCGTTGTGGCTCTGAGATAGAGCTCACGCAGTTTCTTGTAGTGCATCTCGAAATCCGGAATCATAGGCTGTCAGCCCCGAACGCGCTCGTCTCACGTTCTGCTTTTGGAGTCCAGCCATCATCGAAGCCCCAGCTAAGCCAAGCCAGGTATTGGTCCGCCAGAACCTCAGCCGAGGCGATCACGTCATCCGCATCCTCGCGGGACACGGTCGTCCCGTGCACGGCAGCGTTGCAGACCCGGAGCACCTTCATGGTCAGCTGCATCTGCTCGCTCGTGACGGCACCCGCATCATAGAGCCTTCGGATCAACCGCGCCCCAGATTCACGATCACTCACCGGAGCTTTGAAGCTCCTAGCCAGGTTGCGAGCCAAGACGTCGATCTCGATGCGGAGGCCGGCAAGTGCCACGTTGGGGTCTTGCTCGCCCTCTCTACCCGTTAACCCGCGCCTCGACTGTGTGCGAGAGCCGCGTCCTCTGCGGCGTAGTCCGGACGCTCAGCTTCATCGGCCTGCGAGTGCTCCCACTGTAGCGTCGCCTCGATCGCCTCCTGCTGAGGAACTGGCTCGCGGTAGCCCAGTGCCTCTCGGATCCGGCGACTATCGGTGGCGAGGTGGTAGCGCCAATCAAGTGGCTGCCTCAATTGCGTCGGAAGGTGCTCATCAGCAATAGTGACCACATCGCCTCTCCAGCCCACTACCTTGCCGATCTGTTGAATCCAGTCCCGCTCGGTACGCGTCGGATCCTCGCCGACATTGTAGGTCTGGCCAGCGGCTCGGGCGTCGGTGACAGCAAGCGCGATGGCAGCAGCGACGTTTCCGACGTAGCCGCGGGTCCAGCGCCAGCGAGCCTGGCTATCGCCGAGCAAGATGGCCTGGCGACCGTCATCCATCCGGCGCAGATACGGGCGAAGCCGATGCTGCTTGTCGCCCGGCCCGTACACCGCGGGAAGTCGTAATACGGTTCCCGGCAGGTCGGCTTGGTTCAGCACGATGCGCTCGACAAGGATCTTCTCATAGTCGTTGCGGTGCACGAACGGGATGTCGTAGCCCCGGTAGGGGTAGAGCGCCTCACGTAAAGGCGACTCCTCTGTGAGAGGGACCGGGTCTGGGGGTGCGGACGGCTTCCCACGAAGGCCGTCATAGTTTCGGTACACGTCTGCGCTCGAGAGGGCAACGACGCGTCCGGCAAGACCGCGGAAAGTCTGCACCAAATCCCCCGCCTGCCTTTCGGTATACGGAATAATGTCGAGCACGACATCCGGAGCGAAGCGCTCAAGCTCCGGCCGCATGCGCGAAAGGGCGTCACGGTCGCAGAGGATCCGCCGCACTCCATTCGGTAGACTCGCTTCTGTGTCGCCTCGGTGGGCCACAGCGACCTCGTGGCCCCGCTCGGTCAAGTCCCTGACGGCGTGCGGGCCGATGAACCCGGTTGCCCCGATGGCGAGTACCCTCATCACGGTTCCCTAACGCGGTCTAACGTACCGCGTCAGGTGCGGCGGGCGAGCGCGGACGCATCCGAACCCGCTCCATCCCTGGTGCCCGCCGTCGCCTGCAACCGGAAGTTAGATCGGCCCAATGCGTGTCAACTCCTTCCGCGTCTTTATTCAGCTCGTATCCAGACGAAGCCCTGCCACCGTGGTTCGGCGGACTTGCCACAGGAATCGCACCATTCGCGAAATGCTCGGCTCCCGGTATCGCCCGGCGCCTCTCGGACCTCGATCTTTCCCTCTATCCGGCTGGGCGAGACAGCTGTGAAGAGAACCGCGTCTTCAAACATACATGATTTCTGAATTCTCCTACCGGACAAACCCTTCCAAGGGTTGAAGTAGGTGCATCCGCCTGAACTCCTGGCTTGCCCGCTGTAGGTTGCGTCGGGCTGTTTCTTCAGCTCATACGTCACCGTCCAGCCGTTTGGGAGTGAGGTCTCGCCGTACACGAAGTCGCCCTCTTCTCGCAAACTCTTGATGGTGGCACTTTGGAGCGACTTCCACTTGCCTGTGATGCCCGATGTTGATCCCATCGCAAAGAGGTCGGGCTTGGCCGCTAGTTTACCTGCGAGCTCCGGTAGAGTGAGGGCGCTCTGGTGAGTAAGCAGGCCCCTGACATAGTTGACTGGATATGCAAATATGAGACTTTTCTCCGAGGCCCCGAAGGACACTACGCCGATGGTTTCGCCGAGCTCATTGACAAGGGGCCCGCCAGAGTTGCCTGGAGATGCGGCCGCATCTGTTTGGATGACCTTAACACCCAATTCGGTTACCCTAATTGCACTGACGATTCCCTTCGTAACAGTGTTTTCGAGTCCGGCCGGATGACCTACCGCGATGACGGCTTGGCCTACCTTCACGTCGTCAGAGTTCCCCAGCACGGCCACCGGCAGATTGAAGCCGGCGAATTTCAGCAGTACGAGGTCTCTCTTCTCGTCAAAGCCGACCACCTTGATGTCATCATACTCCTCGCCCGAAGAGAGTTTTATGGCTGCAGCGGTAGCCGCGCGGACCACATGTAGGTTTGTGACAACGACGCCCGACGGGTCAACGATGATGCCCGTGGCGGCTTTGATGCCGTCCGCCGCCTGTGCCCGCACCTGCACAGTTGTCGGCACGATCTTTTGCACCAGGGACTCGGTAGTAATGGCCTTCTCTGCCTGTCCGTGGCTCGGAGAGATCAACGGAGTTATGGAGAAGAAGAGAATACAAAGGGCAGTTTGGCAGAATCCTGTACCCCTTAGTAGCATCTGAATCTCCATGGCGCGATGGCTCTCACGGCTGTCACTAGTCAAGAGCTCGATCAACGCCCAGCATAACCCGCGGTAGGCGAACGCCTGACGCGGGCTCAACCCATGAACCCGCCGCCTACCGGCGGGTTCATGCGTTAGGTGGCGCCCGATGGTTCAATGGTAGTACCAAGGAGCACCGATCCGTAAATGCGTACCCGACCCCAGATCGTTATCTTGAAGAGCGCCTGGAGCTTGTCCCCGGGTAACCTCGCGCGCTCGACTAGTACACCTGGCCCACGATATTCAGTAGTGCCGTGACGCCTAATGAGACGCGTGACATCTGCCACGGTTTCTTCATGAGGAAACGACACTTGGATCTTGTACGAAGGGGAGATAACCTGTTGCGCATCAACGTACGTGATCCCTCGAATTAACTTTTCACCCAGCTTTACTAGGCTGTCACGGGAAATCAACAGACGTGGCAGTCTCGTTCCGGAAACACCCGGAGGCGGTCCGAAGTTTGGGAAATAGCCCTCGTCTGATAATTCGCTGGCTCGCTTCATCTCCTCAAGTATTTCAGCTCGCTTCGCTATCCGACTACGACGATCTCGGTCGTTCTTCGCATACTTTGGATCCAGTGCGCGCGCCACCCCTTCGCTGATACCCGAAGCGACCACCGTCTTGCGATCGATGCACAAACCGAGACGGAGGAGCAACTCCTGCTCGAGCCTTCCATACGCACTGTTGCAAGGTGGACATGAAGGTATCTTCCATCTCTCCAAATTGGCGGGTGTCGAGCCCGGATACCACGATTCTGGAATTACATGATCCCAGTTTCGCTCCTCAGATTCCCGGAGGCAGTGTATGCACTGTCCGGGGCCGGGCTTTTTTGCCATGCGGTTGCGCCTAGATTTTTCGCCTCGTCCACCTAACGTGTCGCCTCAGGCGCGGCGGGCCTTCCAGGACGCTCTCGGCCCAGCGTGAGCAGTCCCGGCCCGCCGCCGGCTGCATGCAGAGTTAGACGACAGCGCTTCGGCGCTCACTTCAGCCATCCACTCTCCTTTCTCTGAGAGCACGCTCAAGAACTCTCTCATAAAAACGTTGGCCCATTCCGCCAGTGCGCCTGTACGTCTCGTGAAAAAGGGCAGTAAGAAGAATGCCTAGCAGGAGCATGAAGATATATCTTAGGACCGCTGGTGTTGTTGTCGTCCACTTCGCGACGATCATGCACGTTGTAATTGCAGTCAGAAGAGCCAGTGCTGAGGCGACACGTGCAGTTCCCGCTGAGTGTGCCAGGTCGCCGAACGCGCGCGCCCGCTCTGTTGCATTCGCGCATGGCGTGCCATCCGTGGACCGAATAGACCACTCAGCTGTCATGGTGTCGAATGCTTCAAGTCTGGGGTGCTCGTCCGCGTCTCGATTCGGAAGCACACCGTCTCTCCGAAGATCTCGGATAGCTTGCGTGTGATCGATAATGTTGAGATCGGTAGGTGAGTGCCAGTGTAACCAGTGATGTAGCGTAGCGAAAACGTATCCTATGGCTCCGGATGCAAGAGTTGCAGCAAGGACACCCCCCAACGAGGAGAGCGTTAGTGCGGAGGACAGAACTTGTGACGTCCAGTCTGGAAGCACGATCCACAAGAAAAAAGACGTTTCGATGCCGTAAAGAATACCAGGGAATACGTACCTCACCAGTCGGCGTGCTTCATCCACGATTACTCGATCCCTTGACCTCTGCTCAGATCGCGATGTCGTCTAACGTCGAAAATCAGCGGCGCGCTTTGTCGCGTCCGCTGCATTGACTGGTTAGGCCCGACGTGTCAAGTACCACCGGTGAGCTGCAGCCGGCTGCTGTTTCTGTTTGCATTGCCGCCATCCTTATCGGGTGTTCATCTCACATCTGCTTCAGGTACGTTATCAACTCGTTGGCCGCCTGCAAGGCGGCCGCTGCCTCAATTGTGTTCGCGTGCCCACCCCTGTGAACTATTGAGTTCCGTTTCTCGGAAGCGCTTCTGAACCGCGGCCAGAACGACTGCTTCTCGAGTTCCGTACCGGTGAGGGCGTTGTAGACCTTTCGGTGCTTGTCGTTCGCGAGGTTGTGTCCGTTCATTAGGCCGTCGACAGCTTCGCCCAGTGGTTCCAGCTTCTTGGCCGCGTACGCAGCGTCGAAAGCGCGCTCAGCAGCAACCTCGCACGCCATGTGTGAAGTCACGATGGCAATGTTGAAGTGCCCCTGATCGATCAGGCTTCGCGCAATGGTCAGCAGCGCATTCGGGTACGTGACAAGGGTAGCGGTCATGCTAGCGGAAGCACTGACCGAAGCCGTCAACTCAACCGAGAAGTTCCTCCGAGTCGAATCGCACTTCGGGCAGGGCTGGCGCTTCTCGACGGGAGTGCTAGCCGGCTCAGTGATCGTTTCACCACAGTTTCCGCAGACAGTTGACTCTGCCATGGCTTCCTTCCTTCGACAAATGAGACCACAGGGCGCGTCCCACATCCCACGGAACGGCATTTTCATACTCTTGCAGAAAATCTTCGGTTACGCATCTGCTGGGCGTAACGAGGCGCTTGACCGGCCGGCAACAGCGGCGCGCAGCGACGCTGTTTACGGTCCGCGTCGAAGCGGGGGTTAGGCCCTTGATGTCTATATCGCACGCTTGATCTCAAGGAACCGGATGAACTCTTGAAGGGTCTGCTTTAGGTGGGGATCTACAAGCCACCCGTTGTCTGTTTTTAGAATGAGCCCGGATTTCTGCATGTCCCTAATCGGTAGCCGTCCTTGGAAGAACCGAGGTGGCGGAGCACCGGTGGAACTCATCAGAATAGTGTGGTCGCTCTCTTCGTTGTCTGGCTGAGTTTGCTTCCGTCGTTCGTACCGCCGGACTTCGAAGTCGAGGCGGCCCTCGTTCTCGGCAGCGCCCTGGAGCATCCGCAGGTAGCCTATGTCGTTCTCCACGTAGCGCTCGAAGATGAACTCATCTTGGTCGGTCAGGACGAGTTTCGTAATGGACTTGAACTGAGCCACATGCCGCCGCCGTCGGCGCCTGGCGAGTGCCTCAGAGGCGGCCGCGATGGGAGCTCCGACACCTAGCAATACGGCGATCAATCCAAAGAAATAGGAGACAAGACGAGCAGCTTGAACCCAAACACCTCCTGAGAATGTTTGAGCGAGGAAACTCGGCTCAGCTGCAGCTTCAGTGAGATCGACCCGGCGGATCTCACGAACCCCAGCCACCTTTCCGATCGGCTCGAGTTCGGGTCGCGCCCCTTCGGGATGAAGGATCAACGACTTGATGGTGAACCATTCGTTGGCCTCAAGAATGACCGGATCAAATAATGCCGTATCCGGGGGTTGTAGATGTATACGCAGAGTCTGCCGGAGATAAGGATTGCTACTTGACAGGATATCCGCGCGGAGAAGCGTTCCCTTGAGCGCCCGCATTCCCAGCGGAGTCTTCTCATCGTAGTGACTCTTCAAGATGTCGTCTGGACCCAGATTCGTGACGCGCACGACGATTACGCGCAGTGACTTCTTGGCCTTCTGAATATCAACGCCGTCATAAACGATCTCTAGGTCCCCAAGCTTTTCGCGAAGATCGAGCACACTCGCATCACTTAGGAGTTCAAACCGTAGCTCAGGTCGGCGGTCACGGAGGAACTCGGTGTAGACGGAAAGGGTGCCAAACACCACCGCGAGCACGAAACCCAGCAACGACCATGCGTAACGTTTGTCGATACGGTTGAGTGCTGTGAGTAAGCTCATCGCAAATGCTCGTGGGGCCTAACAGCAAATGGACAGAACTCTGTTTGGTGTGGCGAACGCGCCATTTCTGCAACGTTTGAGAGCTTGTAAAAGTGGAGGCGCTGGGGGTTTCCCCTTCCGTGCGAAATGCTTGTGTCGCCTCACGTGCAGCGCTCCCACCGTGCAACCGTCTGGAGAACTGCTGCGTTTGCCGGCAACGCGCGAGCACAGGTCATGTCGGCTCCAGGGTATCGGCGGGGCTGCGCACAGCCCCCCAGCCGCGGCTGAGGGCGTGAGTGTAGATCATCGTCGTGCTCACGTCCCTGCGGCCCAGAAGCTCCTAGACCGTGCGAACGTCATGGCCGTTCTCGAGAAGATGGGCGGCAAACGAGTGCCGGAAGGTGTGGCAGGTCGCCGGCTTGCCGATGCCGGCCCGGCGCGCGGCATCCTTGACGGCACGCTGAGCACCGACTGGTGCAGGTGGTGGCATCGGCGCGATGCTGTGCGCCGAAGTAGACGAACGGGCTCCCCCTCCCCGAGACCGCCATCTCAAGCCCCCCCTGACTGACGGTTAGGTTCCGGTTCGAATATACACCTGCGAGGGGGAGCCCCACAAGCTCAGGAGACCTGAACCACCTCCGGGTTAACAGCCCAGAGTGTTTTTCTCTCTGCCCTGTTAACCGCTTGCACTGTGGTTAACAGAGAGCGAGAGAGTTTTGGCCGAGAGGATCCCCCTTTCTAGACGTCCATCGGCCTCTCTGGTTAACAGACGGCCCGTGGCGCGACCGGATCACACACGTGCCCGCAAACCTCGCGCCGTGTTTAGGAAGAACTGCGCCAGGTAGGTCTTGCGGAGTGTAACGGGAGTGGTGCCGGGTGGCGCGACTCGTGGCTGGGAGGGAGTGGCTCCGGAGGAGGGACTCGAACCCCCGACCTAGTGGTTAACAGCCACCCGCTCTACCACTGAGCTACTCCGGAATAGGTGGGAAGGCGCTATTTTGGGGCATGGAGGGCGGCGCTGTCAAATTGCGCCGACGAGCCGCGGGCAGAGATGGCGGAAAAGCGGGCCGGTGGGCGATCAGGCGCTCATGCCGCGCGACTTGTAGTGCTCGATGAGGGAGCGGAAGGCGGCGCCGCGGTGGCTGACGCGATCCTTCTCCGCCGGGTCGAGCTCGGCGAACGTCTTGCCGAGCGGCGGGAACAGGAAGATCGGGTCGTAGCCGAAGCCGCCCG
>Ga0214473_10000631_pt1 | contig 49054 bp, 69 predicted proteins | sample RVTome_7_FD_203509 | JGI IMG/M metagenome (GOLD analysis project Ga0214473, IMG submission 203509) | Soil microbial communities from uranium-contaminated site in the Upper Colorado River Basin, Wyoming, United States - RVT98D197 | ecosystem: Environmental > Terrestrial > Soil > Contaminated >...
TGTATCGGATCACACACCGCACACCACCTAACACATCGGAATCATTACAGATTCCTCCCCTCCAGAATTGGTCGAACCAATTCCGTACATGTCTGCGCAGTACACGCTTATTTCACTTGACTCTACACCTTGCCGGCGGAATCAAGCTCATCGTCTCTATCGATTCGACTAATTCGACTAATCTCTACCGAACCTCCAAAACCCAAAACGCAATCGTCATGGTATATCCGCGATCCACTGAATCATTTCATACACTTACGCGAAAACGAACGGGCCCTATTGACACTGCAATTGTATGGATCAAGCATCCCCCCACCATCGTTGCACTCTACATCTCTCGCCTGCACACTACATCCAATCTTTTTATTGACGTCCACATCAAGACATGCCTCTTCCCGAGACTCATCGAGTCGTCGAACCAAAGCCCAAGACGCGGGACACATCCCTCGAGCCTAGCATGACGGGCGTCGCGTCAGACCGTGCGACGCAGAGCGCGGGCGATCTCACGGGTGAGGAGCGAGACGCTTCGGGCGAGCGCGTCAGGAAGGACGCACGACGCGACGCCAGCTCTTCGAGCGCGACGCCTCGAGCTCCCGCTTCTTCTTGCGCTCGACGTTCTCCGCGAGCGTGCGCGCTAGAAGCTTCGGACGTCCGCGCTTCGGGGTCGGCTGTCCCATGATCTTCGCCCAGAGTACGGGAGCGCTCCGTCGCATCAGCTTCTCGAGCGCCTCGGAGAAGCGCTGCAGGAGCAGAGGCGCGCTCCATCTCGGATCGTGCTCGAGAGGCTGTACGTCTCGGAAGCCGCGTTTCTGTCCTCGATGAAGCACGAGCGCGGTTTCAAGAACGATGGGCCCGTGAAGTCCGATGCGTCTCCTGACGTAGCGTCGAGCGCGGCGTCTCGGAAGGAGCCGCGCCAGATCGGCGTCGGACGCGCACGCGAAGAGCGTGAGCGGCGCGAAGCGCTCGGAATGGATGCGAGGGATCTTGTCGAGGGGTTGGAGGCGTACGTCCTCGTCGACGACGTCGGGCCAACGCAGGTAGCGCAGCGTGATCCACGTCGCGACGCCTTCGTGATCGACGTCGCGCACGACGGCAGAGAGCACGGTCTCGGGCTCGAGGAGGATTACGTCTCCCTCGGAGAGATCCCGTGCGCGCACGTGACGGAGAGGCGGGAACGGGACCACGGGAGGAGAGATCGGGGAGGGCTGAGCCTCGAACGACTCGTGGGCCTCGGCGCTGCGGAGCTTGGCTTTTCGTTCCTTGACGCGCGCGGGGGCGTAGGGCTCTCCGAGACGGGGATCTCGGGTGAGCGTCGCGAGCATCACCGGGCGCGAGGGCCATAGGCGGAGGACGGGCCTGCCAGAGGGAGAGAGGAGGAAGGAGGTGCGAAGGGGGTGGGCGGGCGTCTCGCCTTGGGGTGAGGGCGGAAGGACGGGAGCGAGATCGGGTGTGGCGAAGCGCGATCGCGGTATCACAGGGGAGCCTACCTCCCCGTCCCGAACACGTACCGGCTCACGAGCCCGCCCCCGAGCCCGAACGCGATCCCCGTCACGAGCCCCAGGACGACGACCGTGGGCGTCACCGCGCGGAACGCCGCGCGGAGGCCTTCCAAGTCGAACCGCTGCGGCTCTTCTGGGATCTCGGTGGCGGCCTCGGCCGCGCGGACGGCGAGCGCCGTCCACCTGTTCGGCTCCGGACGCGCGGGGACGAAGGGGGCGTACCCGAGCGGCGCGCCGATGTCGGCCCACGAGCGGCGATCGTAGCGTCCGTAGACGCTCATCGCGCCCTCGCTCGCGCGGGTCGGTAGGGCACACCCTCCATGCGGTAGGCGATGGCCGCGGCCTGCGCGGGCCCGTAGCCCTCGTGACGGAGCGTCCGGATCTTCCGAGAGATCCGCTTCTGCTGGGCGAAGGTCGGCGTGCCGGGGCGACGGTGGCGACGCGCGGGATCGCGACCGGCTCGACGCGCGTGGGCTCGGTAGTTGTCCGCCCATCCGAGGAACCCGGCACGCTCCCACGCGTCGGCGACGCGCTCGAGATCCTTCCGGCTGAGACCGGGGGTCTCCCACGCTCGCGGGGCGAGCTCGCGCTCGAGTCGCTCGGCGCGCTTGTAGCTCGCCGTTCGCTTGACCTCGGGCGAGGCGTAGACGTGTTTCGGCCCGCGGTACCGAGCCGCGTAGTCTCCGCTCGCGTTCCGTGAAGACACGCCTTTGGAGCCGAGATGAAGCTTTTTTCGGATCCGTGGATTGGAGAGCTTGCGACGCGCGGGATCCGATCCCGTTCGTCCCTCCGCGACGCGCTCGGCCTCCTTCTTCGTGTCGTACCACCCGATGACTGAGGCCGTCTCGACGTGATGCTTCGGGCTGAAGAGGACCGTCCACTGCTGGCGTATCCCTGACCAGAAGACGCCAAACGAACCGATCCAGCGCCCTCGTTTGGACTCACGCTTCGGATCCGAACTCGTACGCCTCCTCGTTTTCTTCCCGAAAAGCCGCCCGAACAGTGCCATCCGATCCTCCTTACCACCTGCTCCACCAGAAGCCCGACCCCGCCTACGTCGCGAGCTCGCGAGCGCGTAGTCTCAGGATACCCTACCCATGTCCCGCTCCGCCACCCGCCGGGTTCACCGGTACGCCTCCCGCCACTCCCGCCAGGCGTTCGTCGCGCGCCGCGCCACGTCGACGGGGCGGCGGCGCGAACGGGCCTCGGGGGGCGCGCTTTCTTTTCTCAGCGCCTTCCGCGTACAGAGACGCGAGCAGGCGAGGACGAGGACGTCGGGCCCGATCCGGTCCGCCGGGTAGAGGAGGCGGAACTCCTCGCGGCAGAACGTGCACCGCTCCCAGCGGAAGAACGCGGCGCTCTCGGGCGAGCGCGGACGGAGAAGGACGGTCGCGCCCTCGGGCGGATGCGCGAGCACGGGACGCCTCGGGACGTACGGCCCGCGGTAGCCCATGAGAAGAACGCACGTCCGCTGCTCGAACGAGCGAGCGTCGCAGGATCTCATCGCGGAGGAAGAACGATCCCGTCGAGCTCGCCGAGATCGATGGCTTCGTGGGCTCCATTCAAGCCCTTCGAGACCTGCTTGAGCGCCGCCTGCTTCTCCCGCTCGATCGCCGCGACGGCGGAGGCCTTGATCGCGAGCGTGCCGATGTGCGAGGCCTCCTCGGGCGACATGACGACGTCTACGCGCGTTCCCTCGTGAAGGATGACCATGCGCACGCTGCCGTCGCTCGCGGGAACGATCTGGAAGCCGCCGCGCTGGTTCGGATCGGCGATCACGGTCCTGTCGACTCCGACGATCATGTTCTGCTCCTTTTTCTTTATCCTACCATGCTCCCGAGCCGGTTTCTTTCTTCAGATCGCAGGCGTCTCGTAGATCTCCGCTCCCGGAAGTCCACCCCACTTGAGGACGTAGAGCTCTCGAAGTCGAACGAAGTTCCGATGGTGTTCTTGGGTCTCCTCGGGAGAGAAGCTCTTCAGCGTCGCGCTGCCGACGTGCTCGTAACCGGTGTCTTCGACGAAGGCCTCCTTGATCCCGGCGAGCTTCATGCGTCGATGGTAGTCGTTGTCTTCGAAGTATGCCGGATAGAAGCGCTCGTCGAACCTGCCGACGCGCTCGAACGCGAAACGCTTGAGGAGGAAGACGCAGAACATCGAATCTTTTTTCGGAGCGACGAAGCCGACGCTCTCGTCGGATCCCGCAGCCTCCACCATCTTCTCGAGCGTTCGCGGGTGAAGCTCGACGTCGTCGTTCGAGATCACGATCCAGTCGTTCTGACTCCCGAGGATCCTGTTGAACGCGCCCGCGACGCCGAGCGGCTTCGCCGGTTCGTAGATCGTGGTGTTCACCGGAAGATGGATCCGCCCCTTCGCGATCTCTCGATTGAGACGACCTCCGTTGTCTACGACGACGTAGCGTTCGGGTCGGCGGGAACCCTTCTCCGCAGAGGCGAAGAGCTTCTCGAGCAGTGGGTAGAGCCTCAGACACGGCACCGCCAGGGTTAGGGCTTTTTTCATGTCTTACTCCACGAAGACGTTGGAACGATGCGACATGCACCCTAGCCGCGACACGACGCCGACGTGCTGGACGTACGACTTTTCTGTCGTATGGATCGAGCGCCCCCGATCGACGAGGAAGCGCGACCACCGGAGATCGTAGCCGGGCGGGTAGTCCCGCTCGATCGACGCGCGATGCTCGAGGAGAAGCCCGGCGGAGTCGAACGGCATGAGGAGGCACTGCGTGCCGTAGAAGTGTCCGCCTCGCACCGTCTCGCTCGAGACCGGACCGGCGGCCCCGTATCCGTCCCAAGGCTGGTAGAGCGTCGTGTAGCCGAGATCCGGCGACGGATCGCAGGAATAGAGCCCGTCTTGGAACCGAGAGGAGAGGACGACGTCGTCTTCGAGGAAGAGGAGATGGGTCTCCTCGTCCCGTCGATGGCGGACTCCCTGCTCGAGGGCGAAGAACGCGGCGTCCTGGACGGAGTCGCCCTCGGACAGGTTCGGAAGGCGAGCATGGACGACGACGACGCGCGGATCGAGCGACGCGATCTCGTCGACGTACTCCCCGGGCAGAACAGGAGAAGCGGTCAGATCGACGACGACGATGGGCGAGCGGATCGGGAGCGCGTCCTGGCTCTCGAGATCCCGCCACGAACGCGTGAAGGCGCGGACGTACTCGAGAGAGCGCGCGCACGTGAGGACGATCGGGACGACTTGTCTCGATCGCAAGGCGTTGCTCACGCTCGACCCTCGACGCATCGTCCGTTCGGGTAGAGCGGCAGCATGTCGTGCGCGAGGCATCTTCGTCCGCCGGGAGCCGCCGCACACTCGATCGCATCGATGTTCACGTGACGACCATTCGTCGTTTCTTCGGATACGCTGACGGGTGGATCTTCGGGTGCGTGGATCGGCGGATCGGCGGATCGACGGATCGGCTCGATCTCGAACCCCGCCTTCTCGTACGCGAGCCATCGACCCTGCCACGTACCGTCGCTTTCGGGCGTTGCCACGCCCGTGAGCCCCTCCTCGCCGAGGATCGCGAGTTTTAGGACGCCGTCGTCGTCGAACACGGACCAGCGCTGCTCCATGCGTTCCTGACCGGTTCCGACGGTTCCGTCCGTCTTGAGTTCGAGGTTTCGCGTCTGTCCGAGTCGCGTGTACTTCACGAACCCCGTGAGCCGATCGCGCGCGAGCTTCTCGATCGCGGTCGGTCGATCGTTGTGCCAGGGACGACCGCCCCAGATCGTCTCGAGATCGCGGACGTAGCCGAAGAGAAGCGGCTCCTCGGTCGCGCTCGAGACGCGGTTGCCGCGGGCGCCGAGCTTGAGCTTGTCCTGGCAGCGATGCAGGAAGAGGACGCGATCCTTGTCCGCGGGACAGTGCTGTCGGATCGTGTGCACGTCCCAGCCAGGGAGACGTTTCGGTAGGTGGTAGCGCTGGCCGACGAGGCGCCAGCCCATCCGGAACATCTCCTTGTCGCCGTAGACCCATTGGAACGTGAGATCGGAGAACTCGCAGTAGAGGCCGGCGATCCGGAGCGCGCGCCAGCATCGCGCCTTGTCTACGAGGATCTGGCCGGACTCGATCGGGGGATCGTAGCCCTCGGGCATCTCCTCACCGAATCCCGTCACGCGGGCAGTGCCGCCGAGATGCTCGGGTGGCGAGGAGAGACCGAAGCGCTCCCACACCCGCGGCTCGAGCGTCCAGTTCTTCGCGTAGTCCGGCCAGAAGACGGCGCCGAGCTCGCGGTAGCCTTCGGTCGCGAAGAGGTACGTGGGATCGATTGTAGGCGTACAGTCGGCGTCGATGAAGAGCACCTCCTGAAAGCGCGAGTAGAGGATCGCGTACGGCTTGAGCTCCCAGCCTCGCAGGGTACGCCATGAGAGCACGTTCCGAAGCGCCTCGGCGTCGACGAGACGAGCGCCGAGATCGACGAGCGCCCGACCCATCGCCGGATCCATCTTACGGGTTCCGAGGTGCCATACCTCGACGGGCAGGTAGCATCGAAGCTCGCGGAGATGCCGGAGAAGGGCGTAGAGGGAAGGTAGGTACTTCTCGCCCTCACCCGCCGTGACGATCCCGCGACCCTCGCCGACGTCCTCGGGGATCCGGAGATCGCGCGCGGCAGTGCGGACGAGGCGTCGTAGGGCTTCCTGGACGTTCGGCCACCCGGACGCGTCGTCGGGGAGCGCGTCGCCGGGAACGATGTGCAAGGCCTCGAGAGCCTCCTCGACGGAGCTCGCGCGAAGGAGCGGGCGGTGCATGGTGCCTTTCTTCGTACCACGCCGAGCGCTTGCGTGTCTACCGAAACGAGGTAGGATCGAATGACAAGTGCATCACATGAACACACGCCGAGTTCCCGGAGCGGATCAGCGGAAGATCCGTGTGATCCAGGTCCGCGTCACGGACGAGCACAAGCGTCTGTTCGCGACGCAGGCGACACGCGAGGGACTGTCGCTCTCGTCGTGGATACTTCGCGCGGCGCTCGCGAGCGTGGAGAAAAGAACGTGATGCGGTACGCCGTTCAGATCCTGAGACCCCTACCTCGATCTATGGGTGACCTCAGGCCGCCGGAGCGAGCGTGTCGATGATGTTCGCGCTCGTCTTGTGGCTTACGACGTTGCGAGCGAATCCGGAGACGTTCAAGGCGACGGGCGCGTTCCACTGGGCCCACGTCGTGAGCGGTACGACGACCGCGGCAGCCAGCGCACCGGAGTGCGCCTCAAGCTGCTGGTACCACGACGTCGCACCGTCGAGCTGAACGTCCCCGAGCGCGCCGGTGATCGTCGGCACGATCGCCGGGCTGACACCGCTGACGTTCCGGATCTGCACGGAGGACGCCTCCCGAACGTCGACACCGTACTCTCCGTTGTCTTTACCGTAGAGGTTTCCGAGGACGAACATCTTCCCTCCACGGCGGATCTCGATGCCTGATCGGTTTGCGGGAGAGTCGAAGACGCCGACGCCGCGCGTTCCCGCCGTCCGCAGGATCCCTCCAGGGAAGAGGACTCCCGTGAAGGTGCCCCCAAAGGCAGGTTGAGGGATCTCAGCGACCGTGCGGATCGCACCGCTCTGGACGACGGTATCGCTGAACGTGGCGTTTCCGGTGACGACCACGATGAGGATGGCGTTGACGAACGCACACCCGATCGTCGCGACCGCACAGCCGGGAAGCCAGCCGACCTCCGTGCTCGTGACGAAGGAGAAGCCGCAGCCGTAGAACGTACCACTGCCTCCGAGGAGCGAGGTGGTGTTGCGGCTGATGCTGCAGGTCGAGAGGTTCGCTCGGATCATCGTGATCGTGAACGACTCTGGGAACGCCGACGTCGGCAGGGTGATGTCGATGAAGTGGTACTTGAAGAGCGGGGAACCCATCCCGAGGAACTCTGGGCCGAACGACGTGGTGTTCACGACACGGTAGGGCACTCCGGCAGCGGGCGCGGCGGCGAGCGCGACGGTCGTCGCGGGGAGCGTCGTCGGGTTGACCGTGATGTACTCGCTGACCCTCGCGATGGTAGGACCTGCGGCATCCTGCTTCAGGACCCATGCGAGCCGGTTGGTGACCGCCCCGGGAGGACCGTCAAGGATCTCGATCATCTTTCCGATGTGCGCCGCCGGCACGAAGCCGACACCACCGTCGAACGTCGCCTGCGTGTTCGTCGAGGGAACGGTGACGAGCGATCCCGCACCCGTCGTTCCCGTGAAGGCCGCAGAACGCTGCCCCTTCATGACGATCAGGATGACGTTGTTGTTGCTGTCGGTCGCGTCGACCTCGCCCGTAGGTCGGAAGATGTCCGTGTCTGGGATGTCGTTCAGCAAGGTGATCGTGTAGAAGGGGGTCGTCGAGGCGTGGAGACGCACCACCCTGCGCGACCACTCTGCGAGGGTCTTGAGCGCTGTAGCCGCTGTGTTGCCGTCGTTCTCGTCGTTGCCCGTCACGGGATCGACGAACCAGTTCGCCTGAAGCGACCATCTCGGCGAGACAGAGCTGATCCGGAGCCAGTTTCCGCCCCCGTTGCCCGCGACGATCGTGATCCCGTCAGGTGTCGCCGTGCTCGTTCGAGAGAACTCGAACTTCTGATCGAGCTTCAGAACGAGCACGTGGCAACATTCGTCGAGCGTCAGCGTCGGAAGTGCTGCGAGCGTCGCGAGATCCGGAACGCATTCGGGGCAGCGTAGGTTCTGTCCGAGGAGGACCGCCCACTCGCGCTTCTTGTTCGGATCCTTCGGATCGCAACATGACGTAAGCGTGAAGACCGCCGATCCTCCGCCTGGTACGGTCAGGACGCCGGTCACCGGATCCTGCGCCATGATGTCGAGCGCTCCACCCTCGACGTCCACGTCCGCGTCGCACGCGTTGACGAGGAGCTCGTCGCCGGGGATGCTGGCCTGAGGAAGCGTGATCAGGATCTTCTCGGCGTTGATCGCGTCGATCTGGTTCACGCCGCGCGAGACGCGGAGATCCTCGCCCGTTCGCACGATGACCTTGCCGGGAGCCGTCGCGGGGATCTGCGTCGGGGCCGGATCGCAGCAGTCGCAGCAGCAGTCGCAGTCGCAACCGTCGCAGCATCCGTCGCAGTCCTTGCAGCCGCATCCGCATCCGCAGTCGTCGCTCGTCTTCGTCTTGAACGCCATGGCTCTTCTCCTCGGGAAAACTCGGGTGTTGTCAGTCTAAAACTAGAACTCCTCGACTCGTTCGCTATCGAAACGATGCTCGGGCAAAGAAGCTATCCGGATCTTATCACGTGAGGATCCGTTCGAGCCACGCCTTCTCGTAGAGCCCCGTCCGCATCTCGCCGTCGCGGATCCTGACGGCATCCTCGTACGTTGCGCTCGCGCGCGTTTCCCGAAACGTGACGGAGCCGTTCGACAGGAACAGCTTGATCCTCCACCCCAGCGGCCAGCACCAGCCGTCGGGCAGCTTCGGTGTTCTTTCCTTCGCGAGCATCGCCACGAGCTCGCGTCGCCTCTCGGGGTGGTAGGCGCCTCGAGCGCGCGAGGGGCGGAAGGGCTTGCTCTCCTCCGCCTCGCGAACGATCTCCTCCTCGGATCGCGCGATCTCCAGGAGGACGAGATCCTTGACGCGGCTCATGGCTTGATCGCCGGCGAGCTGAAGTGCGAGCTCGGAAGCGGGAGTCGTCCCGTGACGAGTGCGTAGGTCGTGCCGCACGCCGTGACGAGGCCCGTGATCGCGCCCACCATGAGCAGGACGAACTTCTGGTTCTGTCGCGACAGAAGAGCGTCCGCGAGCCTTCGAAGAAGGACTCGCTCGTCCTTCGTCTCGCGGATCCCCATCTGTCGCTTCTGAAGGTTCAGGATCTCCTTGACCTGGGCGTCGACGGCGATGATCTCCCCCTTGAGCGAGTAGATGAGGCCGTCGTGATCGGTGATCTGGCGCTTGTGCTCGGCGATCGCCGCGTCGACGGCCGGATCGCTGGCTCGAGAGGTCTTGACGACGCCGCGCTCGCTCGGTCTCGGGATCCTCGCGCTCGGATGTTCGAGCAGCGCGAGGCTCTGGCCGCTCTCGGGTGGTTTCGGCGGCGGCCGATCCCCGAAGCTATGCGTCCAGAGAGTCCTCGTCATCTCCATGTTCAGGACGACGTTCACGGCGAGCCGGTCGACGTGCTTACGCGTCTGCTCGTGCGCGTCGAGGGACTGATCGGCGTTCTGCCGCAGCGTGTCGTGGAGCCCCTTCACGTCCTCGTGCACCCCCTGCATGCCTTGGTTGACCTTGGCGAGCGCGATCCGGATCTCCTCGACGAGCAGATTCTCCGGGTTCACCGAGGCAAGCTTCTGCGTGATCGCGATCGGGCTCCCCCTCGTACCCTCGCGCGGGGCGGGATCCTGCTCGGTGCGCGGTGGGAGGGTAGGGTCCCGTCTTGGGTCCTGGATCTTGGGAGTGCTGGTCTCGTCCTCGTCGTCGGCCACGGGTTCAGGATAGCATACGCCGCCGTCGTCTTCGAATCGACCTCGGCCGCGCGCCCTCTCCCGACCCCTCTCGGAGCAGAGGGCACGGCGAGCGGAAGCCGCGTCTTACGATCACCTGACCGTAGCGGCGCTCGACGAGGAGACGTCGACCGAGGCGCTTCTCGACCGCGAGCACCGTCCGCCTCGCCGCGTCGTCGTAGGCTTCGGAGGAGCGCCGATCGCGGAAGCGTCGTGGATCGACGCTCGCGGGATGCTCGCCATGGCGCGTGCGGATCACGCCCGCGTAGATCTGTCGTCTGGGATCGTAGAGGACGCGGATCTCGACGTCGCCCGAGTAACGAACGGCCACGGAACTAGATCTCTTCCTCGAGAAGAACCGCGTCCTCGAGACCGATCGGATCCTCGATCGTGTGGACCATGCGCGGCCCCGTCCATCGCGCGACCGCGCACCACACCGCGCAGCTTATGTTCGGCTGCCCTCGAAGATGCGTGTTGCGCTTCACGCACGCGAGGCTTGACGGAAAGAGGCCCATGCCTTTCATGATCTCCTCGACGCCTCCTCGCGTGGGCTCAGCCTTCATGCGTGTCAGGAACCTGAGCGCGTAGGCTCTGTCGGGCTCGAGGCGGAAGGGGCGGCTCTCCCGCGTCACGTCCGCGAACGGATCGAACGGGAGCTTCGCCACACGCGTCCAGCGAACGAGCGGTGTGTCGACGAGTTCGAGGCGCCGATCCGAGGACCACGTCCCGACGAACCGGTGGACGCGCTCGCTCGTCTCGTCATCGCGAGGATTGAGATCGACGATCGGAGGACCGCTCTTGCCGTCCGACCAGCCGAGAAGCTCGAGCCCTTCCTCGAGCGCGGGCGGCGCGAGCGGTCCGGACGTCGCGAGCTCGACGAGGTAGTTTCCGGAGACCAAGCCTCGACTACTCGATCTCGCGTCGACGGGCGCGCCGTTCGGCTTTGGCTCGAGCGCGATCTTCACTTTCACGTCGCTCGTCGTCATCGCTTCTCAGCATAGCATCGAACGCAGCGTCGAGGCCGCGCGTCTCGGCCTTGTAGGGCCATCTGTGACGCGACAGGCGTCTTCCCTCCTCGGAGACGCAGCTCCCGCGAGCGTACAGGCTCAGCTGCTCGGCGTTCGGAAGACGCCGGCACGCGGAGCGAGACTCGCGGATCCGCTCGACGGCGACGATCGCGTCCTCCTCGAGACTCCGGCAGAGCCGGGCGCGATCGACGAACCCCCGCGGCAGGATCTGCCACGCCGTGAGCTCGCCCGCAGCCCCTCTCACCAGGCATCGACCGACGTCCTCCCGGTAGCTCGACTCGAAGCGAGGGATCTTCGCGCAGAGGTAGCGCTCGGTTCGATCCTCCGTCGCCCCGAAGCACGCCTCGGCGATCTCGAGACGGTAGCGGATCGCGCTCTCCCATCCCGCGCTCGAAACCTCGGTGACGGGGAGAAGGCGAAGGGTAAGAAGGAGGAGAGCCAGGATCGCCACGGGAGACCGCGTAGCATCGCGAGCTCGATGGCTCAAGCGCTCCGTACGGGTCGAGTATCGAGCCCGAAAGGATCACCTAAAGGGTCGGTCTTCCGGGGCCATCGCTCCTCAATCTTCCTGGTCTTCTCCCCGTCTCAACGGCTTTGCCTTTCTACCCTCGGCTGCCCGTAAAGTAGGTTGGTCTGCACTTAAACTCCCTCCGTAGGTTCGAGGGTAGAATTAGGACGGGCGTCATTACCTACCCCTGCTACGTCCATAGGTATGAGCCTTGTCGAGCAGCTCTTGAAAGCGTCGAAAGAGCGCGAGAAGCGCCGGGACGCTTCGATCCTCGCGGTCAAGGAACTACCGCTTGAGGATCGGTGTGCGGCGGCCGTCGCCATCGTGACCGAGCTTCCGTCCGAGAACCTACACAACGTCCTGACGCAGCTCATCCGGTACGTCGAGACGCAGGGCGAGCGGAAGTCCACCAACGAAAGCTTGGCGAAGGGTGCCGCCGCTGCGAGCCCTCCTCCGCACGTTGCCGGTCGGATGATCTTGAACGGCGTTGCCGAAGCTCCCCCCAAGGCGCCCGCTCCTCCCGCCCTCACGCTCTCGACGGCCCCGAAGACGCGGACCTCGGGCAAACGGACGCAGCGAGACTTCATTCGAGAAGTGCTTCTCGCGGCGCAGCGCCCCATGGGCACGACGGAGATGGTCAATGGGGTGATGATCCTCGCCCCGGAGTTGAAGTTCGAGAGCGTCAAAGCCGAGGTGGCTCGGATGCGCCTCGACGGGCTCCTCATCGTCGAGGGTACGAACGGTCGCGGCGGACTGCACCGTCTCACGAACGAGAAGGAACGGGCCGAGATCGTCGCCAGCCGAGCGGCGAAAAAGGAGCACCTCAACGGCGTGAGCTGAGAGGCAGCCCTTAATGACGAAAGCCGCGTACCACCGCGGCTCTCATCCGCTCGGCCTGACGGCTTCACGGTCCTTTTCTGAGGGGGACCATGTGAAGCTAGCACGCGGTCAGCCGAGCGCCACTCGTCGTGTGCGCGGAGGTAGACACGTATGTCGGTCACGAGAAGAACATGAGCGCCTAGTCGGGGCGCGAAAGTGACGGGGTAACGCCCTGGTCTCACGACTTCTCTTCGAGCGCACGAGCCGCTCGGAGGCCGGCCTGTAGTAGCCAGAACGAAAGTCCCGAGCCGTCCTTCTCGGCGGCCCGGACGAGGATCTCCTTTTGCTCCGCGGTCACGCGGAGCCGGATCTGATCCTCCTTCCTGACTTGCTTCCTGCGTACAGGTCCGGCCTTCGAGCCGGCTTTCTTCGACGACGCCATGTGTGCCTAGTGTATCAACACTAGGGGCAGAGTCAACCCGCTTGACTTGTGTTCCTAGTGTGGCAACACTAGGGGCATGGACATGGTGATGTTCGCGGAGGCCCGGAGGGCTCGTGGTGCTCAGATCGCACGATCGTCCAAGATCGTGAAGATCACCGACCGCTTCTACGCGGTCCCCTCGCAACAAACCAAGGGCAAGTACGCGGTCGATCCCGAGGCCGGCACCTGCATGTGTCCCGACTTCGAGACGCACGGCAAGGCATGCAAGCACCTCTACGCCGTGATGTTCGCCCGCCATCAGATCACCGATTCGGACGGCACGACGACCGTGACCGAGACCCTCAAGATCAGCTACGCGCAGAACTGGCCCGCGTACAACCGCGCCCAGGTCACCGAGAAGGAGACCGTACAGACGCTCCTCAAGGATCTCTGCTCGGGCATCGGCCAGCCCAAGTACAAGGGCAACGGGCGCCCTGCGCTTGCGTGGAGCGATGCCGTGTACGGCTGCACCATGAAGGTCTACTCGGGCATGTCGGCTCGCCGGGCGTCCACGGACATCCGGGACTGCGCTTCCAAGGGTCTCATCGATGACGCGGCCCACTACAACACGATCCTGCGCTACCTCGACAAGCCCGAGCTGACGCCGCTCCTCAAGGCCATGGTGGAGGAGTCGGCCACGCCGCTCAAGGCGATCGAGCACAACTTCGCCGTGGACTCGACGGGCTTCCACACCAACACGTACGCCCGTTGGTTCGACGAGAAGTACGGGAAGGAGCGCAAGTACCAGCGTTGGATCAAGGCTCACGCCATGGTGGGCGTGAAAACCAACATCGTCACGTCCGTCGAGGTCACGCCCGGCAACCGCGGTGACTCGCTCGAATTTGCCGGCCTCGTTCGCAGCACGGCGGAGCGCTTCGCCATGAGCGAGGTCTCGGCCGACAAGGCGTACCTGTCGAACGAGAACCTGGAGTTGGTCGAGAGCCTCGGCGCGGTCCCCTACATCCCGTTCAAGCTCAACTCGCGTGAGGACGGGGCCGGGGCCGGCGAGACGTGGAAACGCCTCTGGCACCACTTCAACGCTCAGCGGGAGGACTTCGCAGCCCACTACCACCGCCGCTCCAACGTCGAGACCACGTTCTCGGCGCTCAAGCGCAAGTTCGGGACGGCAGTGCGGGCGAAGAAGTGCACCTCGCAGATCAACGAGGTCTTGACCAAGATCCTCTGCCACAACCTCGCGTGCCTGGTCCACGAGATCCACGAGCTGAACATCGACCCGAAGTTCTGGGCTCCGAAAGCGGTTCAGTGAATGGGCAGAAGGCCGGTTCGCCCGATCACGGAGATCGACCTCACGCTTGAGGAGCAAGAGCACGTCCGAAACGCGCTCCAGTTCCTTCGCGTGAAGCTCGGGGGCTGGCGCTCGCTGACGAAGCTCCTCAAGTTCGAGGAGACCACGCTCATCAAGTCGGGCAACGGTTCCCGCACCGTAACGGCGAGCATGGCCTTTCGGATCGCTCGGCTCGTTGGGGTTTCGGTGGAAATGACGTGTGATCTTTATTGGATTCGATACGAGCGTCCGGACGGACTGATCGGGTACTGCCAGCGTTTCGGGCTCGATTCCCCGCGCTCGACCTACCCGAAGACCGAGGCTGAAGCGAAAGCTGCGAGGCTTGAGGCGTCCAGTGCCACGGGAACGAAGTACCGAGCGGAGCGTTCAACGGGTAGTCCGCGTTAAGAGCAGGACTTTCGGTGGACCTCTTTCGACTGCTCCCAAGCTGTCCGAGCAACAGCCATGAAGTCGTCTTCGGCCCCGCCGTCGTGAAGGACATGGTGGGCGGCCATCAGGGTGAGAGCCATGGCGCTCGCAAGATGGCTTCGATCTTGGAGCAGGGGGCCGACCTCATCTTTGATCTCGTCGATCTCTCGCGCCGTCTCTTCGTTCGTCATGTTGCCCTGCCTTTGCGAGAAGTTGAACGACGGGCTCTCGAATCACGCGCCGAGCTGCCGAGACTTCGACGTTTTCCAGTCTCGACATCGACGAGATCGATCTCGTACTGCCTCGGCGACATCCCAGCTTCACGAAGGACGACGCTGATCGCACTGTCGAGCCCCGTGGTCACGCCCCGGTCTTTCGTGAAGTTGGAAGCCCACGAAAAGACGCCGCGTGTTTCGGTCGGTCGAATGGTGCCCAGGAGCCGGCGTCCGCTGCGAAGTGTGTATCCCTTGTGCTCAGTCATTCGCGTCCTCCGTTATCGGTCTGTTTCTTGATCGTCGGGCGGTTTGATGAACGGGGGTTCGCACCCGGCGCATGTGACGTAGGCCCCGCAAAGCGTGCCGTCATCGAGCGTCAAGTCCGGCTCGATCGAGCAGACCTCGCTACAGGGCACCTTCTCGTAGCAAGCAGGACATCCGTGCACGTGTCCGCCTCGCACTTTCGGGCGGCGCGACTGCATGTCGATCACGAGAAGGTCGGGGCTTTCGCAGTCTGAGAGCGTCATGGGGTTCTGAGGCAGAAGGGCGGGCTACACTTAAACGAGGGCGCTAGCGGGAGTATAAAGGCAAAGCCCGTCTCAACGGTACCCGCGGATGCACGATCGCGCTCTCGTCTGGCTGGGGAGTGGAGGCCGGAGTCGGGTTGACCAGCTGATCCACCGCCGTCGGTGAGTCGTCCTCGAGCAGGATCTCTTGCACAGCCTCCTCGTACGCGCTCGAGACCATCCACACGCGGTGCTTCGAGAGGAGGATGCGTGCGTAGGCTTCCGGCGGCGCCGTGAAGTAGCCGCAGCGTCCGAGATCGTGCGCGAACCCATCCGGGTCTCCAGCCAAGACGAAGGGCCACGTGGAGAGGTAGCGCTTCGAGTGGAGGAACCGCACGTGGTCGGCGATCCCCGCGTCGAGCGAGGGGAAGGAGCGGAACCAGGACCCCGGATCGTCGGTGGTCAGTTCGACCCGCTTCCCGTCTACGTACTCGAAGACGCCCCGGAGCGCGTGGTGATCGTACCCGTCACCCTTGAAGTGCTTGATGTTCCCGAAGTTGAAGTTCCAGCACTGGAGCCCGTCCGCGGTCTCACACGCGTGCTGCCCCCAGAGGACGCCCACGGCCTCCTTCGAGAGGTCCGGCGAGACGCGGAGGATCGCCCGCGCGATGTCGCGCTTCGTGGTCGGGGTGCGGACGGTGGGGACGAGCATGGGAGACGGCGGCAGGACGATTTATCATCGTCGAAAGAGGAGCAGCGAGCCCCAGGCCGGGGCAGTCAGGGCCGCGAGGGCGAGCCCCCTGCGGAGGAGGCCCGGAGGCTTCGCGGAGTCTTCAGGTTCCTCCGTCGCTTCGGACTCGGACTCGAAGGGCGGAGGCGGAGGCGGACGCGGAGCGGCGACGTCGGCGAACGGATCGACGCGCGACGCCTCCTCTGCCGATCGCGCGGCGCGCACGCCCGCGAGCGCACCCTGTGCGATCCGGTTCGAGCGCCGGATCGCGTCAAGGACGTCCGCCGGGTACCCCCGCTCCTCGGCGATCCTCGCGGCCTCCTCGGCGGCGCGGGCCTGAGCGATGACGGCGCCCGCGAACGACTGCCAGTGCCTCTGGAGGGCGCTCGGCGCGACGACGCTCGGGTTCCGTCTCCGCGCCTCGACGATGCGGCGAAGGTTCCGGAGCGTGACCGCGAGACGATCGGCGAGGACGACGCCGTCGGGGATCGCGAGCACGGGCGCGTCGCCGGGTTTCGCGAAGACGGCGCGCTCGATCGCCTCGCGCGCCGCGGCCTGGCGGTACGCGTCCTCGTAGGGACGAGCCAGGCTCGGATCCGTCGCGGAGCGCGCTCTTGCCTCGGCGAGACCCCAGCGATCCTTCAGCGCGGCGGTGCGACGCGCGAGGAGCTGGAAGTAGATCTCTCGAAGATCGGGTCCAGCCGCGAATTCCGTGGTCTCGACGAGACGTCGCCGCGCGGCGTCGAGCTCGCGCGCGATCGCGTTCGCACTTTCCTGACCGATCACGCTCGAGGGATAGGAACGGCGCCCCGGAAGGTTCTCGGCGAGCGAGTGGACGGCTCCGCGGTACGGCATGATCTCAGCTTACCTGATGTTGCCGGCGAAGCGTACCGCACCGAACGCAGCGCTCGATCGGCTTGTCGTAGCCGCTCGGGAAGACGGTCTCGAAGCCGGGCTCGCCGAGGGCGAGACACCGCGTGATCCGTTCCTTCCGGAACGCGAGGCCGGATCCGAGCCATCGGCCGGGTCTCATCCCGAGCGTGGGGCGTGCGCTGCGCTCTGCACGCATCACGGAACCTCGCGCACGCGAAGCGACGCGTGGTTGTTCAGCGTGGACGGAAGGATCTGCGCCGTACCGGTCACGACGGCCCACTGAAGCGAGACCGTATGCGGTCCGGCGATCACGGCGATCTGCTTCAGGATGGCGACGTTCCCGACGAGGTTCGTGCCGGGTGCGGGTTGAGGGTTGGCGAAGAACGACGAGCCTCCGTTCGGGACGGGTACGCCGTCGACCGTGAGACGGAAGAGGACCCCGTCGGTGACGCTGCCGCCGCTGATCACTCCGCAGACCGTGGCCAGGATGTCGAGGCGGCCTCCCGTCGTGACGAGAGGGATGCTCATTCCCGCGATGTCCGCGAAGACGTTCGAGGACGTACTCTCGTCGGTCATGAGCGGGAGGTACAGCTCCTGCGCGGCAGGCGGCCCGCTTGGCCCGCTCGGCCCCGAACAGCACGGCCCGCTCGGCCCGCTCGATCCGCTCGGCCCCGAACAGCACGGTCCGCTCGGCCCGCTCGGCCCTGACGGACCCACACGAAGTTGGATCCTGCATCGGCACAGGTTGAAACCGCATCGCGTACAGCAGCCCATGACGCTACCTCTTTCTTTACATCCTTACGCCTCGCGCGTATCGGAATCTATCCTGCGCGCGTCGTCGGTGGCGGATCCGCGCGCCTCGTGCCCAAGCAGGCGTCGGCCCGAGAGAGTAGAGCAGATCCCTGTCCATGTCCTTATGCTCGACGCCGCGAAGGTGCGCCGCCTCGTGATCGAAGAGACGCGCCAGGCGACGCAGGAAGCCGGCGGAGGATCCGTACGAGGGCGACGCGATCGCGAGGACCATGCGTCGTCCCGGAACGCAGCGGTGGCGGTTGCACCGGCCGACCTCGGCGCATCCTCGCGATCGAACCGGCGAGGACACCACGATGATCTCGACCGGACTCCGGATCCGGTTCGCGCGAAGACCTCGAAGGCAGAACCTTCGAAGATCCTCGGTGTCGTAGCCGGATCGGTTGTCGAGGGCGAGGGCGACGCTAGCCGCGCTTGCGCCCGCGCGAGGCGGAGCGCTTCTTGGCCGCGCTGCGCTTCTTGCTGGTGCGCTTCTTCGGACGCCACCCGGGCTTCGCCACGCGACGCCAGCCCTTGCGCGAGGCTTCGGCGTGCTCCTTCGGGTGTCCCGGCCAGTCGCGGCGGCGTCTTTTCCGACGTGCCGGATCGGCCGCGTCGTGGCGCCTCCTCTTACGCCGACGAACCGGATCGCTTGCGCTCACGTCGCGCTTCTTTCGGCGCCGCCGCGGTGCGGGATCCATCGCGTCAGAACGCTTCTTCCTACGCCGACGAGCCGGATCGCTCGCGCTCGCGTCGCGCTTCTTTCGGCGCCGCGGTGCGGGGTCCATCGCGTCCAGATCGCGGCGCAGGCGCGCCAGGAGTCGCCGTCGTCTCGGTCGTCCAGCCATCTTCCGTCCTTTTCCCTTTCCGTCTTCGCGAACGATCCTAACCCTACATCAGCTCGCCGCCACGTGTCACCCTTCAGGAACATACGGCGCGTAGCCGCTTCTCCCGTTCGCTCTCTCCGGCTCGCCCGGTTCGCGTTTCTCGGCGCCGCCCTGCTTGGGAGCACGTTGCTGCTGCTCGCGCTGCTTTTGCCAGGCCACGGCACGCTCGCGCATGCGGAGGAGCGGCGCGATCTGCTCGGGCTGGAGATTCTGGAAGAGGATCGCCTTCTGGTCGTCCGTGAGCGAGGTCTCGAACGCGAGAAAATCCGTCGCCCACGCCGCGATCTCCGGCACGTTCCCGCCCGCGCCCCCGCCGGGCCCGCCTGCCTTCGACGCGATCATGGCCATAAGCTGCGGAGGTACGCCGAGCGCATTGCCGACGATCGCCGGTCCGTACTGCTTGACCATGCCGACGACCTCGTCCTTGCGCTTGTTCTCCTTCTCGAACCTCATCGCGTCGATGCGGCGGACGAACGACATCTGCGTCAGCTCCTCCACCTGGCGCATGAGCTCGAACCAGCCCTTCTTGAGCATCGCGTTCTCTTCCTGGAGGTTCTTGATCATCGCGAAGGCGAAGTCCGCCTCGCGACGACCCGCGACGCCGATCTGCTTCGCGTAGGCGTCGTTGTGCTCCATGAGACGCGAGAGCACGTCCAGGTTGATCGCGTACATCCCTTGCTCGGTCGGGAGGTACCTCGCTCCGGCGTCGGGATGCTTGTCGTCCTTCCTCGTGCGCTTCCGACAGAGCTCGAACTTCGTCTGCTTGTCCGAACCTAGAACGCGCATCGCGTACGTGACCGGACCGGAGCTCCCCTTGAGGATGTCCTCGATCGCCTCGTCGAGGATCAGATCGACGGTCTTGTCGACGGCGTCGCCCTGCTCGTGCACGACGCGACCGACGGGCATCTCACCCATGTTCGTGACGCGCACGACGCGGATGCGGACGTCGCCCTGAACGTCGGTGTCCTTCAGCACCTTCTCGAGCCGTACGCGGATGTCGGCCTTCGCCTCGGAGAGCCCGTCGACGAACCGCGCGTCCTCGATCTCGTCCTCGTTCTCGTCCGTCATATTCTCCTCGCTTCGAACGGTTCCGCGGTCCTACGACGACGAGGAAGATGTTCGTGCCTGCGCGGCTGGCTTCTCATGAGGATCAGGTAGCTCGCGATCCTCGTCGTTCGGGGCGAAGTTTCGGAAGCATCGTTCGGGAAGAACGTGGTGTAGAACGGATCGCGGTAGCGGTTCGCTTGCATCTCAGCGATCCGATCGCGCGAGGAGGAACGTCAGCCAGGCAGGGGCGAGGAGTCCCGCGACCACGATCGCCTGCCGGAAGATCGAACGCTTCGGGGGCGGCTTGTCGGGGGGCTTCTCCGGATCTCCGATAGGTGGCGCGGGCGGCGCGGCTTTCCGCGCGGCCTCCGCCGCGTGGAAGCGCCTCGTGAGTTCGGCCTGGTAACTCGGCAACGCGCTACGATAGCGCGCGCTCATGATCTCGAGCCGGTAAGCTTGAGGATCGGTCTCTGTTCCTGCGTCGACGCGTCGCGCGCGCTCGAGGTCCGTTTCCAGGCGACGGATGAGGCCGATCGGGGCGCGCCGTAGTTCTGCCCGATCGAGATCGTAGGCGGCCCACTCGGAGTTCGTGCCTCGCGAACGAGGCCCCTCGAGGACCTCCGTCGGAAGGTGCTCCCGACCGCTGTCCACGATACGCCTAGGATCGAGAAGCTCGGAGGGGACGCGAAGACCACCACCTCGGAGCGCGGAGTCGAAGAGCGAGCCTGGATCGCGCTCGCCGTTCATCGACGATCCCCAGCGACGAGGAGGTTCGTCTCGTAGATTTCGTGGTTCGACGCGGGGACGAGATGAGGATGACGGTAGGGTCGATACTCGAGCGGAAGGGCTTCCGCGTTCCGTGTCGAGCGAGGCGAGCGGTGAGGAGCTGGGTAGTCGCCCGCGGTCGCGGCCTCGGCGAGCTCGGGGCCGATGAGGCGCGGCAGCACGCGCGTCTCGATCGCCCGCCTCTTGGCGGTGAGCTCGACGTACTTCAGGTATCCCCAGTAGCCGGCGCCGACGAGCGCGACGCCGCCGAGCACCCAGACCCACCAGGGAAGAGACCACCCACCATCGTCTTTTCCCCGGGGCGGACGTTCGCCGGGAAGCGGCGGGGGTGCCGCCGGGCGCGGAACGGGCTGTCCGTTCGCCTGAAGCTTGGAGGGATAGGTACCGTAGAAGTCGAGGAACTCCTTTCGAAACGCCTCCACCTGACGATCGAGATCGTCGGTGTAGAAGATCGCGCCCGCCTTCGCCGCGTCCGTCTGGTACTTCTGGTAGAACTCGGTCCAGCGCCTGTCCCACGCCTCCCACGCACGCACGAACGCGGGATCGTTCGCCACGTGCGTCTCGATCTTGGGTCCAAGATCCTGCGCGGAGCTCTCGATCTGCCGCATCTTGTCGTAGATGATCGTCGGGCTCGTCCAGCCGACGGTTACCGAAGGCGAGCGCGTCGGCCGAAGACGAGACGGTATACGTGCGGGACGCGGAGCGTACGCGGGATACGCGCCGTACGGATCGAAGGGAAGGTACCCCGGCATCGGATCTAAGACTACCACGGCTCGGATCAGCGCGAGAGCGCTTCCGCCACCATCGCCGCGATCATGATCCCCGCTCGCCAGCTCCCCACGGGGGGTCGCCACTCCTCGGCACGCGTCACGGCTTGATGAAGGAGGATCGGAGGCGCGACGATCAGGGGTGCGGCTCCCGTGCCGGTCGCGCGCCCAAGGCGAAGGAGGGACATGGGAACGAGCGCGACGTCGGCCGTGGAGTCGAGGATGGATCCGACCTCGCTCGTCGCGAGCGTGGCTCGGGCGAGTCGACCGTCCACCTCGTCCATGACGATGCTCGCGAGGCCCGCCCACGTGGGCCCGCCGACGCACCACCAGAGGCCGAGCGCGTACCCGGTCAGCGTGACGACGTTCGGGGCGTGACGGGCGAGCTCGACGTCTCGCCACGCGAGACCGATCCGCGGATCCGCGGAACGGCTGATCCGACGATCCGCCGAACCGCCGATCTGCCGCTCCGTCAACGGGGCGTAGCGGCTTCGGCTCGGATAAGCGGGAGATCTCACCACCGGCCCCGAGGCCTTCTCCCGGAGAAGAGGACCCCCTTCTCTCGGAGGGGTGGGTACGTGGGGATCACGTAGAAGCCGTGCGGAGGCGCCGCGCGCGCGTCTCCGATCTCCTTTGGGCGCGGCGGCGAGACGGGCGCGGGGTAGCGCGGGACGCGGAGCGGACCCTCGTTCGAGACGAGCGCCGAGAGCGTCGGGTGCCGGTAGAGCGCCTCCGTGTCCATCACCCTACCGTTCACGTTCGCCGTCGGTGCGACGAGGCGGATCCCGTGGCTGTAATCGACGTAGCCCTCGCCATGGACGTTGCTCCGCGGCTGGATCGGCTGCCTGTCGGGATCCTGCATCGGTTGCCCGTCGTCGAAGACGTCGGGGTGCGGCGGGGCGGGTCGGTACCACCCGAAGATCAGCACCTTCCCCGGACGGTAGATGTTCGAGACGACGACGTCCTTCTTGTGTCCCGACACGAGCGACGGATCCGCGCTCGAGGAGCGCTCGCCGAGGTAGCGCTCGATCTGGAGATCGACGCGGCGCGAGTGCTCGGCGTACTGCTCGAGGTTCGCGCCGAGGTTCGGGACCATCGGCGACGGCGCGAGCTTGACGGTCGCGGCGCGCCACGTCTGGTACACGAGCCAGGGCGTCGGGAGAAGCGCGCCGGAGAGGTTCGCGATCGACTGCGCCGCGGTGGGCGTCAGCGGAAGCCGAACGTGATCCTCGAAGGGTCCGATGGAGATGACGTCGCTCGCGACGCGGAGGACGGCCTCGTCGCCGCTCGCGCTCCGCAGCGGAAGATCGAACCAGGGCCAGGGCGTGAGCTCTCCCTGGCGCGCGAGCTCGACGGCGGCGGCTTCCCAGGCGTAGGGACCCTTCCTCGCGTAGTCGCGGACGAAGTCGGAGCCGTTCATCGGCTTCTACAAGGTGAGGATCTTGCCGTCGCGCACGACGCGCACGACGGAGGCGCGCGGGATCGGGACGACGGGAACAGCCGTGCCCTGCGGGATCGCGAGGGAGACGAGGCTCGGAGCGGGAGGCACGACGTAGCCGAACGGCTGCGCGTAGACGATCTGCTCGTCCTCGGCGACGACGCGGAGGACGATCGACGGTCCTTCGCCCGCGTAGCCGGGTGGAGGAAACGGAAGCTCCGCGGCCGTTGGAAGACCCGGGATCCGAACCGGCGGGAACCGATCGAACGGAACGAGGACGTCGTCGCCCTTGGTCGCGAGGTCCCCCGGCATGTAGCCGCTCCTGCCGGGCTTCTTCGGCGCGAAGACGGCGTAGCCGAACAGGCCCGCCGCCCCCGCACCGAGTACCCATCCCCACGGAATCGCCATCACGTTCTCCTTTGCTTCAGCAGTCGGATCCCCGAATAGATCGCCGGATCAGCGGACTAGCGGACCCGTAGTTCAGCCGAGCTCAGTCGAACCACCCCTGGGAATACCCGTACCAGATCGTCCCGACCACGGCGGCTCCGGCGAACAGCGACCAGTTCGGGATGTCGTCGATGGCCGTGTCCTTCATGAAGTCCTTGGTCTTCTCCCAGTACCCCTTCTCGGCTGCCGCGGGCGGAGGCGGCTCACCCATGTACGTACCGCCCCACGGCGCCATCGCACCGTACCCGGGGTTGAAGGGGGCGTAGCCTTGCTCGTAGTCCTCTGCGTAGCCGTAACCGTAGGGCATGGGGGGTTCTCCTTCTCAGGAAGAATACACGGTCCTTCCGGGGATCCGCAAGTCCGCGTTCGCGGATGCGGCTACAGCTTGTCCCTGTACGCGTACCCCACGGCCCCGAGCGCCCCGAGGACGAGGAACCAGGGCAGAACGTGACCCCCTCCGCCCTGCGTCTCGATCCCGCGTCGCTCCGCCGCGCGGAGCAGCGGAAACGGGTTCGCGGCGCCCTGTCCCGGCGGATGCATCTCGAAGTGCAGATGATCGGGTGTCCCGGCGGCGTTGCCGCCGTGCCCCACGTAGCCGATCACCTCGCCGGCCCGGACCCGGCGCTCGGCACCCTCCCATCCGGAGAGGTGCGTCCCGAAGTAGACGACGCCGTCGTCGGCGTGGACGTAGAACGAGCGCCCGCCGAGCGACTCGTCGCGGAGCGTCAGCACGCCGTCGTCTGGCGCGAGGACGGGCGTGCCCTCCGGAGCGAAGATGTCGTTGCCCGCGTGGCGTCGTCCGTCCGAGCGCGCGTCGCCGAAGTCGTCCGAGAAGCGGACGCCCGGTACGTCGGCGACGGGGAAGACGCGGAGAGGCATCAGAACGTCTCGCGGACAAGGAGGGAAGCGTGCTCGCGATCCGGCTGCGTGATCGGCTGACACTGGAGCGTCCCGCCGACGGCCGTCCGCCACTGGAGCTCGACGACGTGGGGGCCCGCGAGGATGGGGACGCGGCGCATGAGCGCGTGAGCGGCGACGCCGACAAGGTGACCGGCTCCGCTCTGCGCGATCGGGACGCCGTCGAGCACGAGCCTCGTGAAGCCCGGTGTGACGATCGCGTTGGTGGCCGCGGTCGCGTAGACCTCGAGCATCCCGTTCTGCGTGGTGATGTTCCTGGTGAGGAGGGCGACGAAGGCTGTGCTCCCCGTCGACTGATCGAGGCTCAGGAACTCCGACTGCACCTGTCGGACCGTCTGCGGCGTCGGCGACGTCGGGTTCGTCTCGAGGAAGGACCAGCCGCGCTGCGCCATGATCGCGTCGAGATCCGCCCTCGTCGAGTCGTCGGCCGAGACGTCCATCTGAACGCGAGGCCCCGTGTCGACGATCGCGACGGGGAACGCCGGATCGATCCGTTCGTCGATGTACGTGGCGGTGACGCCGTTCCAGCGGTAGCGGTAGGTCTGGTAGGTCATGGTCTTTCTAAAACCGTCTTTCCTTCAGGCGAACTCGACGGTCGCGACGATCTCGCGGCAGATCGTGCCCCCGGAGACCTGTTGAGGCTTGTCGGCTCGGATCACGATCTGAGCGTCGTTCGGTACGAGGACTGAGTTCACGTTGTCGGCGAGGAAGAGCGCGTTTTGCGCGAGCGTGACCGTCACGGCCGTGGCCGCACCGTTCACGTAAACCGTGTAGACGTTGACGTCTGTGCTCGTTCCTGGAACGTTGTGCTGGATCCGGAGCTTCGAGATCGTGCCCGCCCGCGTACGCATGTAGATCGGTGTGGTCGGCGCTACGTCGTCGACCGAGTAGCCCGGTGTGAGGTAGCGCGAGATCGTCGTGCCTGTGACGTTGTCGCATCCCCAGACGAGGTGGAAGGGTTGCGTGATCGGCCCGCTCGGCCCGCTCGGCCCGCTCGGCCCGCTCGGCCCGCTCGGCCCGCTCGGCCCGCTCGGCCCGCTCGATCCCGATGGACCCGATGGGCCCGAACAGCACGGCCCGCTCGGCCCGCTCGGCCCGCTCGGCCCACTCGGCCCGGAAGGACCCGAACAGCACAGCCCGCTCGGTTTTGGCGGGCACGGTTGACGGCATCGACAGACGCGAGAAGAGCATGCGGAGCAGCGCATCTTTTGGTTGATACGTGTAGTTCAGTCTTTCGATGCGGGGAAGACGTGGAGGGGCATTCGGCTTCGCTGTCTGAGAATGTTTCCGGGCGGCGACGGCGACGATCGCCTGGTCGTTGTCTGTTGCGTGACGCGTGACGCGGATAGGGATGCGCCGAGACCCTATGCACTCTTCAGGCGATGGTCGTACTCACTGGGACAGGAACGCCGATGTTGGCGGTGGCGGTCACATCGACGTCGAGGACGTCGATACCGTTCGCCACGTAGTTCGCGACGAAAGCTCCCGACAGCTGGATGGACGCCGGCCCCGCAAGGAATGTCAGCGACGCGTTCGGATGAACGAGCGCACCGTTCTTGAGCAGTCGAACTGTGATCGATCCGTCCGCGAATGGTCCCACATTGACCGCCATGCTTGAGTAGGTGCGGTTCGCGGCGAAGGGGTAGTTCACCGGGAAGTTCGAGGTGATGCCGCTGACGGGGCCGAGATCCGGCAGGAAGGTGGTGAGTCCGGCCACAGCTGTTCCACTGAACTTGAGAAGCTCTCCACCCGTGCCGCCGGTCGGCCCGCTCGGCCCGCTCAGCCCACTCGGTCCGCTCGGCCCGCTCGGCCCCGAGCAGCACGGCCCGCTCGGTCCGCTCAGCCCGCTCGGCCCGCTGAACCCGAGCCCGGGCGGCCCGCTCGGCCCCGAGCAGCACGGCCCGCTCGGGCCTGACGGCCCGCTCGTCACAGGAACCTTGATCATGCACCGACAGGCTTTTCGTCCGCAGCGTGAGCAGTTCATGGATCGATGCTAGCACGCCTACGGCGCGCGTCTCGCCCCGCGGAACGCGCCGTCGACGTACCCTTCGCGGTACGCCCAGTAGCCAAGACCCACGAGCCCGGCGAGCACGAGGATCGTTGCTATCGCCGAGCGTTCTGGGTGTTTCGGTGTAGACGCGCCGCGGAAGTACGTCTCGAGATCGCCCACGATCTCGCGGATCCGCTCATCCCCCGACGCGAACCGTCGCGCCGTGTCCCATCCACCGTAGCACCACGAGGCCGAACCCGAGAGACATCCGCGCTCGACGAACGGTTTCTGAAGCGTGAACCCGATCGCTCCGTCGCGAAGGAGCCACGCCTTTCGGAGATCGCCCATCGCGTTCCGGATCGCATCGACCGCGTTCCCCTCGACACCAGTCTCGACCGCGACGCGCTCGAGGATCGCTTCGAAGCTCTTTCCCGGATAGAGGCGTCTCGCCGCGGCCTCGGTCTCCGCGAGGTTCACCGCACCCCCTTGGATCCCCGAGATCCCGATCTGCCACGCGCCCCGCGGGCAGACCGCCAGGTCCCCGATCTGCTGTTCGCCCGCGGCCGAGCACAGGTTGTGGCGGAGAGGGTTCGGTAGATCGAGGATCCCTTCCTTGAGCGACCACCACGCCACGATCGCGGCGGTCCGCGCACGCTCCGCGTCGTCGCCCTCGAGCCGACCGACGACGTTCTCTCGGATGTATCCGATCCAGCGAGACTCGGAGGCCGTGAGCGCGAGCGTCACGCGCGCCCCGAACTCCCCCCTGAGATCCACCCCTCGCTCGTGCGTGCTCGGCATCGGACGTTCCGACCGAAGAGACCGCGATCCTGGCACTCGCGAAGGAACCTATCGCTGCGTCGATGCGCGTTCGCGTAGCTCCACGCCTCGCGCCGACTCCGACCGTAGAACGCGTGCGACACGATCGGGTAGGCCGTGCCTACGCCGGGCTCGAAGATGTCGACGCGGACGACGTAGAGCGCCACGTCACCACCACACCGAAGGACGGCCTTGGTAGCGCCAGTTCTGATAGCGACGCCGATCCCAGGGCCCCCACGGATAACGGGCGTAGTAGCGCCGCCCACGCCACGGGTACGGCCCCCGATGACCCATCATGTCCCCGTATCCCGCGACGTCCGCGCCGCCTCCCTGCGGAGGAGCGATGTTCGTGAAGTTCGCGAAGCCGGGCACCCCCACGTCCGGATCTCCCGGCCCCTTCTGCGACACGAAGCCGTGCGAGCCGACAGGCGTCACGATGTGCGCCCAGAGACGATCCTTACCCGTCTGATCCGGAACGTTGACCTCGAGAAGCACGACCACGTCGCCCGTGTTCGCGTGGATCGAACGCGAGGAGCTGTCCTCCGGTCCGAGGAGGGACTTCTTCGTGGACGTCGGCGACGCGTGCACGAGGAGGCCGTTCCGACACTTGGCCGGCTGTCCCACGCAGTAGGGTACGACGACGGCGCGACCGGCGCGCGCGAAGAGCTCCGGATCGACGCCGGGCGGCGGCGTCGGGTAGGGGCCCTGCTTCCGTCCCGGTGGTGGAGGCGGTGGGGGAGGGGGAGGCCGGACGGGACCCGTATCCCGTCGAGGTTCGGCCTGCGCGGTGCGCGTGAGCAGCATCAGACCGAAGGTGCCGGCGGTGAGGACGGCGGGGACGAAGAGGGGCATGGGGGAGGAGTCTCCAGTTTCCGGTTTTCAGTTTTCAGGATACCAGAATCGTAGAGCGAGGAGCTACATGAGCGGCCCGCGCACCTGCCACATCACGACGAGCTCGCGCGGCCTCGGGACGTCGATCGGATCCCTGCCGAGGTAGCGGGCGTGGAACCAGCGCGTCCCCTGCCCCGGGTTCGCGAGCGCGAACGGAGGGACGTGCGGCGCGGCCTCCCCGGGAGACGACAGGACGCGGATCGTCTCGGGCGCGAGACCGGCCTGAGCGAGGAGCCGCGCGGCGAGCCGCTCCAGATCCAGCCGCGATCCGGGCGGCAGATCGAGGCGTCCTCGGTACGCCCGGCTCGGAGCGAGCCGCATCGTCGGCGCGTCCGGACGCGCGACGATCGGGAGATCCGGCGGAGGAGCCGCGATCGGTCCCGCGTTCAAGGGTAGTGGCGGTGCTGGAGACGGACCACCGATCTCGATCGACTCGACGGCGCCGAGCGGCACCGCGGGAACGAACGCCGGCACGGGCAGCATGACGAGCGCCCCGGCCTCGTTCCAGTAACCGACGATGTTCCCCGAGAAGGACGCGCTCGCGGGCTGCGGCTGCACCACCTCGACGAGCACGTGCGTCACGTTCATAGGGACCACGGCGAGCGACACGGGCGGAGCCCTCAGGCTCCCGATCCACTCCTGGACGTTCACGCGGACGCGCGTGCCCGGCGAGAGACGCCCCGATCCGCCGTTCGGGGGCGGAGGCAGGTCGGGGGGCGGCTTAGGGAGCTTCGTGCGCGTGGCGGCGACGGCGACCGCGGTGACGAGGGTGAGCAGGACGGGAACGATCATCTCTCTTCTCTTTCTGGGGACCGAAGACCGGGAACCGTCGACTGCTTACCGTACCACGCCACCCACCTCTGGCGCTCGAGCGTCCTTCGTGCCTTGTCGAGCATCGCTTGCGCGAGCATCGTGTCGCGCCTCTCGCGCGGATCCCTAGGCGGCGCCGCGTCCTCGATCCGATGACCGCGCGCGAGGGCTTCTTCCCGATCGGAGACCATGCTGATCTCGGGCTTGCTCATGGAGAGCGCGAGCTGGAGAGCCGTCGGGCTCACGAACCCCTCGCGACCCGTCGGCGGCATCACACGCCGCGCGGAGGACGCGTCCACGACGCGGAGCACGATCCCGTCCGCGTAGTCGCCGATCGGCCGGACGATCGCCCTCGCCGCGAGCGCGATCGGCGGAGGCAGTCCCGTGATCGAGACGTCCTGGTCCCCCTCGACGAGACGGCAGGCGGCGCGCCTCGTCGCCGCGCGGACGATCTCCTCGGGCGCGGCCGTCCCGTACGCGAACGCGCGGAGCCCCTCGCGCGCGCGGTCGAGCTCCGCGTTCGAGGCTCGCGGGCTCGCTCGACCCTCGCGAAGGCGAAGCGTGCTCCCTGGTTCGAGTACCGCGACGCGGGCGCGTAGGAGGGACGCGGCGACGGGGAACCATCCGTCGAGCGTGGACGCGAAGCCGCGGAGGTGCTTCGGGTGGTGCTCGTTCCGAAGCGCGTGACGGACGGCGGCGATCTCCTCGGGAAGGAGGCCCGGATCGTCCGTCTCGCTACCGTTAGGATCGGAGTAACGTCGATGCCGTCCGGGCTCCGATACGGGCTCGACGCTCTCGACGATGAGGGGCTTCTGGCCCCTGAGGGGCTTCTGATTCCACCCCCACACCCTCTCCACATGCTGGGGATAAGGCACGCGCGGGCGCGCGATCGCGACGACGCGCGTGGGCTCGCTCGGATCCTGAAGGACGGCGATCGGGCGCTCGTAGCCGAGACGCTCCACGCGATCGCTCACGTGCGACACGAAGCGTCGCTGTCCCGACGGGAGCGCGCGGAAGCCCGCGACGAGCTCGGCGGGGACGCGAAGGCGAAGGCGTCGGAGCATCGGGCCTTCCTAGCGCCGGCTCGCGTAGACGCCCAGGCCGACCGTGAGGAGGCCGATCGTCCCGAGCAGGATCCACCTGTTCGGGACGTCGAAGGCGCCCGGCCGATCGAGCCACTCGGAGACGGACGCGCGCGCGCCGATCTCGTCTTCGCTGGGTAGGTCGACGCAGCCCGAATAGCAGCCGCCCACGCGTGCGGCGTAGGCCGGCTCGCGATGCGTGAGGGGGTATCGCTCGACGAGATCGTGGTAGGCGCTCATCGGGGCCTTCGCTTCCTATGCTTCTTCCGGGGCGCGGCCATCATGTGTGCTCGTCTCCCGTCAGCGCTCCGCCGTAGTCGTCGGGGAACGTCCCCGGAAGGAAGTCGACGTCGGCGCCGACGGGGAAGAGCGCCAGGAAGAACGCGTAGGCCCCCGCCGGCAGCGCCGGGAGATCGGTCAGCAGCGACAGGTTCCCGAAGGCGGGCCCCGTTCCGTTGTTCTCGAACGTCGCGGTCGCGAGGATCCCCGGGAGAAGGTTCGAGGTGAGCGTCATCCTCACGCGCCCAGGCGCGGAGAGGCGCACCGTCGCGTTGCCGTGGACGCGGAGGTTCGTGCCGGGGATGTTGTTGAAGAGGAGCTGAGCGATCGTGCCTGCCCCACCGTCGAGGACGGTCACGTCGGCGTGTGGGATGAACTGATGCATGGCGAGCACGACACCGGAGGCGCCGCTCGGCCCGCTCGGCCCCGAGCAGCACGGCCCGCTCGGTCCGCTCGGTCCGTTCGCTCCGTTCGCTCCGTTCGCTCCGCTCGAACCGCTCGGTCCGCTCGGTCCCGAGCAGCACGGCCCGCTTGGCCCGGAAGGTCCTGATGGCCCGCTCGTGACAGGAACCTTGATCATGCACCGGCAGACGGTGCGCCCGCATCGTGAGCAGCGGTTCATGGCTCGTTCCTCTCTTGCACGGTTCGGATCTTACATAGCCATCGTGAACACCACGAGCGCGAACGCGGGACCCGCACCCGCGTTCTCGATCGCGACGCCGCTCGCGCCGTTCGGCTTCTTGATCGGGAAGGTCCCGCTCGCGGTAGTCGGCGTGGTGACGGTGACGGGGACGGCGAGCGCCGAGCTCGGGAAGACGATCCGCGCCGTCGCCGTTCCGCCGTTCGCGGGCATCACCGTGAAGCCGACCGCGAACGGAGGAAACGGGACCACCTCGCTGTCGCCGAGCTTCTCGAGCGCGACGAAGGAGGTGAGCGAGGCGCGATGCTCGCCGCTCGCGTGTCCGTAGCCGACGCCGGCCGAGACCCGGCGCTCGGGACAGCTGATCCTCTTCGGGCTCGGGAGCCACCGAGGGACGTCCACGTCGTAGACGGCCTTGACGAGGACGCGCTCGGCCGAGACGGACAGGCGGGTCCCCTCGAGCCAGTCGACCACGGCCTCGAACTCCGCCGATCCGCCGATGCCCCAGCGCACGATCGCCCGGAGAGAGACGAACAGCGCCGCGTCCGCCGGGACGATGGGCTCGACGAGCGGGCCCGTCACGCCCAGCGTGATCACGATCGGGTAGGCGACCGTGGTGTTGACGGGGCGGTAGGCGTCGAGGACGACGACGGGCTCGCCCGACGCGGCGATCGTCTTCGACGCGCCGCGGTTCGGCCTCGGCATGGTCGTGAGCGGCGCGAGGCCGTCGACGGCCTCGAGACGCGGCACGCCGAGGAGATCGTTGGTGATGGGCATGGGTTACCAGCCGTACCAGCAGTCCGGATCGTAGGGGTAGAGGTACGGATCGCACCACCCGTCGTAGCCCCACCCCCATCCCCACGCGGGCCACCCTCCGCCCCAGCCGAAGCGACCGAAGCGAGCGAAGTGATCCGCGTGCCGCGCGTGGCGGAAGCTGGGACGCGCGAAGCCGCCTCCTCCACGCATACCACCGCCACGAAAGCCGCCGCCCCCGCGCATGCCACCGCCGCGGAAGCCGCCGCCTCCGCGCATCCCGCCTCCACGCTGCCCGACGACGTCCTCGTACATGACTTCTCTCCTTCTACCCCTAGAAGCGCATCGGCGCGTAGCCGCGATAGAGGCTTTCCTCGGACCTGTACGGATCGAGTGGATCGGGTCTGAACGCATCGCCTGGTATCTGCCCGTACTGCCCGTACAGTTCGTAGTCGGCTCGCGCCCCTCCCCGCGCCCGCTCCCTGTCAAGCGCCTCCTCGTACCTCCGCCGCACGGACGCGACGAGCGTCGGGTGCGCGCCGCGCGCGATGTACTGCTGGAGCCGCCGGTAGATCGCGGCGGACGTCTGCGCTTCGGGCGAGGCGGGTCCCGGGGCGGATCTTCGGAGTCGGCGCTCGCCGATCCCCGCGGTGAAGATCTCCTCCGCCGGCTCGTCGTCGTAGTGGAGGATGCGCGCGCCCTCCGCGTCGCGGAGCGCGACGTAGCCGTCGACGCCGCGCGAGGTCCGGATCTTCTGCCATCCTTCCTGCATCCCGGCCGTCGGCGGGAGAGGCGGCCCCACCTCCATGATCCCGACGCGCGAGCCCTGCGGAAGCCTCGCGAGGATCCGGGCGTTCACGCTCGGAGGGAACGCGCGCACGTTCACGCCGCGCGGCGCGCCGATCGTCGCGGTTCGGACGGCGCCCGGGGGAGGCTTCTCGGCCGGAGGCGGCCGGACGGACCCAGGCCCAGGACCAGGACCGGGAGTCGAGGGCGGAAGCTTCTGAGGTGGCGGCGTCGCCGCCTTCGCCTTCCCGCTTCCAAGCGCGACCACAGTGATCACGCCCGCGCCTCCGAGGATCCAGGGCCACACCGTCACGACGATCGTCTCCGGTTCACGGTTTTCAGCTTCCAGACCATGACGCTCGCTCCTTCTACTCTTCTTCTCAGCGCATCCCGAGCACGTACGAGGGATCCTCGGGGGGCCGCCCCTTCGCGTTCACGAGGATATGGTACAGCATCCCGCCCCCCTTCCGCTTCGCCGACGCGAAGTAGGGCTCCGCGGGGGTCCGCTCGCGTACCTGGATCTCGGCGGCGCGCCAAGGCCCGAGATCGTCACAGTCCGACTTGCCGAGACGAAGACTCGTCGGGATGTCCTGCCAGTCCTCCATGCCCGGGGGCTCCTCCCGGTACACGACGCCCGAGCGATAGAGCATGGGCGTCTCGGGGTGTCCGCGGAGGAAGATCGCGTCGATCTCCGTGAGCGCGCGGAGGAGGATCTGGAGCACCTCCTCCGAGAGCTTCCGGTCGCGCGGACCGTCGAAGAGATCGAGCACGAAGACGAGCCGGCTGCGGCCCATCACCGGTCGCCAGCCCTGGCCGGGCGAGAGATCCTCCTCGCCGCCGTTCGGGAGGCCCACCTTCGTGCGGTACCAGAAGAGCGGGACGTCCGGGCCCGCCTCGTCCGGAACGCGCCTTTCCACGACGATCTCGGCGGGAACCTTCTCGCGGACGCGGAGCTCGGCGACGCGCCACGCGACGAGGTCGCGGTTCGATGCGGCACGCGTCCCGTCGCGCCTCGGACGAAGGATCGTCGGGACGTCCTGGAGATCCTCCTCCCCGGGCGGACGGTACCCCTGCGGCTCGTCCTCGTACCGAAGACGTCCGTCGGCAGCCCCCGACCGGGGTGTCCCCAGAAGGCGTCGAAGCGACGGAGCGCTCGAATGCGCGCGCAGGTACGCCGCGTCCACCTCGACGAACGCCGCAAGGACGATCGCGAGCTGGGCGCGCGCCAGATCGCGCTCGCCCAGGTAATCCAGGACGAGCGCGATCCGGAAGTGATCCGCGTGACGACGAGGCATGGCGCGGTAACGCGCCAGCCTTACTGGTCGCGAACCTTCCCGTACAGGTGGACGCCCGGACCGGCGACGACCTCGAGCGTGAACGCTCCGTAGAAGCAGAGATCCGCGTCGCCGATGTTGACGACCTCGATGAAGATCGGCTGGTTCGGGATGCAGGTGAACGTGTTCATGTTGGAGTGGAAGCTGTCCGCCGCGAAGTAGTCGCCCGGAACGAGACCGGTCAGACCCGCGTTGACGATCTCCACGCCGACCGTGATCGTACCGATCGCGACCTGGTTCGCGATGAGGCGAGGGATCACGAGCGCGACGATCTTGCCGAAGCGCTGCGAGACGGCCTCGAGCCGCTCGCTCTGGCCCTTGCAGATCTTCTTGTTCGCGATCGCGAGCGGCACGCGCATCGCGACTCCGCCTCCGGCCGGGCCGAAGGTCAGCGACGGGTAGCGCTGGTGCTCGACCTCGTCCGAGAGGTGGGTGGGGTACCCGTTCGGGAGCCACCACGGGAAGCCCGTCGGCGGTCCGGGGGGGAACGGGTAGTCGTGGCGTCGCGCCATGCGCTCCTCCCACATCGCACGCATCTGCTCGCGTCGCTCCATCTGATCGCGTCGCGTGCCGGGAGGCGGACCCGGAGGCGGACCCGGAGGTGGAGCGCCGTCGGGGCCGCCACCCTCCCCCATGTACGTCCCGCCCCATCCACCGTAACCCGGCCAGAATCCGATCCTGTCCTGTTCGTAGTGCATCGTTTCCTCTTTCTCGTTCTTTTCCGGACGGACCACCCGCCCCGAGACGTTACCTAACCTTCGGATCTCATCGGCATCGGGGTTCCTGCCTGGAAGAGCCGCGAAGGAACCCAGATCTCGCTCGCCGGGGCGCGACTCTCGTCGAGCGCGCTGCGGACGCAGGCGCGCGCATCGGCGGGCATCGCCTCGCCGTAGAGGGCGCGACGAAGGGCCTCGGCGACGATCCACGGAAGCGCGAGACCTTCCTTCTCTTCCTTCGCGTCGCGCGTCGCCGCGGCGGAGATCTCGCCCCACACGCTCGCCGCGGCTGCGGGAGAGACGAGCACGTTCCGCTCGACGAGATCGGAGACCTCGTGTCGCTGCCACGCGGAGAGACGCACACAGACGATCTTCTTCGGATCGATCGGGGCAGCGAAGAGCATCGCCGGGGCGAGGCGGGCCGGAAGCGAGGGATCGGCGCTCACGGCGCGCCTCACGGCGCCGCTTCCCGACGCGGAGCCGACCACGTACGCCTGAAGCGGCTCACCGATCGGCTCCCTCGTCGGCTCGTTCGCCGTCGTCGGCTCGCCCTCGTTCGCGAGCGCGACGAACGCCTCCAGGATCGCCGGCACCTCGCCCGCGTTCCGGAGCATCGCGATGACGTGGCTGCCCGCGGCGAGGTGGAGCCCCTTCGGACCGAGCGCCTCGCGCGCCTCGCCGCCGTCGATCTCCACGCGCGCGGTTCCGCCGAGGATCCGCATCACGCGGACGCCCGCCATCGCCGGAGCGACGTCGAGGAGGTCCGCGTCGCGATCGAGGGAGAGGCTCGCGCTCGCGCTCGCGCCGGGCAGGACGACCGACGTGGTCTTGAGCGCGACGATGCGCGGCGGAGAACCCGGCCTCGCCGACTCCGTAGGCTCGCTCTCGTGCGTCTCTCTTTCTTCTGTCATCTCTTCTTCTCCGACCGCCGAGAACCGAGAACCGGAAACCGAAAACGTGACGACGTAGCCATCATCAGTAGGAGCGGCTGATCGCAGCCATCTCCGCCTCGCTCAGCGTCGACCGAGGCGGTCCACCTGACCCGCCTGGAGGAAACTGGCGCGTCGCGCGGCGCGCGGGGAGACGCGAGGGCTCGTAGCCCGCCGTGATCGCGACGGGCTGCTGCCCCGCCGCGAGCCGCCCGCGCGTCCCGAGACCGGCTCCGAACTTGAACGCCGACGCGGACAGGAGACCGATCGAGCCCCGCGCGACGTGGCCGGCTCCCGGCACGCCGTAGTACGCCGCGACGAGACCGCCGACGCCCGCGATCACGTCGAGCGGGACGGGGAAGCCCCACGGATGGAAGAAGTTCTCGTAGCGGGCCGAGAGGTAGCCGTCGAGCAACGCCGCGCCGAGGATCTCCGCCGAGCCGAGCACCGGCCCGACGCTCGCGGCGGGATCGGGATCCCGCACGCTCTGGATGTACCCGTGCGCGTCGCCGAGCGTGCGGCGGAGGTGGTCCATGTCCCGATCGGAGAGGAGCGGGGTCGGGTCGGAGTCGAAGGTCGATCGACGGTGCATGCTTCCGAGAAGTCTCGCACGCAGACTCCCCAGGGATCAACACGCAAGTGTTGAATATGCTTGATGAAGTAGCGATGAAGCGGTAACGATGAAGCAGCTACATATCTTGTTTCACCTCATCATTCCGAATTTCGGTGCAATTTGGTCGTGCTACGCTGATCCGCGTGGAGATACAGGAGAGCCAAACAGTTACGGTTGATGGTTCGATTCCATCTCGGAAGAAAGCTCCGCGCGGGTTCATGACCCGAGACATGATCGAGGATCTCGGCATTCCGATGGACGAGATCCGTCGGCTCGCTTCGGCGCGGCGGCTTCGCATGGTCAAACGATGGCGTAACGGTCAAGCGCTCTACGCGGAGACGGAGGTGAAGAAGCTTCTCGCCGAGCTTCGCGGTGAAGCGAACAGAACCGGACCTACGAAGATCAGACGACGCGTGCAGCTACGACCATGCATCGGCGACAACAAGGAACGCGTCTACTACGACGAGAAGGAGGCGCGACTCGTAGCGCGCATGATCCGAGATCGCCGCCCGCTCACCGATGCGGTCGTAAAGAAGCTTCCGATGCACCCCACGGTCATCGATGCGATCCGGAACGACTACGCCAAGCTCGCGGGCGCGCTCGTCGTCCCGAAGAAGATCCTTGACCTGATCGCGACGCTTCCTCTGAAGGGCACGTTCCCGATCGCGGACGCGGAGGAGCTCTACCTCATCATCAAGCAGGCGGTTCGCCCGTGCTCCGCGTGCAGGCACCGCACAAGCGAGATCTGCCGGCGCTGCGCGGAGAGGGAGGCGCGGTCCGCCGTCGCCGCCGCCGCGGCGAGCGCGAAGGAGGACGTGGCCTCACCGCGAAGCGCGGCGGAATGAACATGATCGTAAGTCGTGGCGAAGCAATCCTCGAAGCGGTGAGGATCGGGTTCGAAACTGCCACGCGCCCCGGTAGGCACGCGATCGGATAGAGCGGCACCCGAACCAAGACGGGGGAACATGGCGAGACCATGAGTCAAGCCTCTTGGTCCTGACCGTTGGCCAGCAGAAGCGCGGTAACGCCTGAGAAGCCGAGGAGCGCGACGTGGTGAATCAGGGGCCAACGTTCTTGTATTATCTTTGGACACGCCGCATATCTCATCGCGAACCTACCCCGCGCTCTGCTCGCCCTCGCGCGACGCGGCTCGCCGCGCGCCGCTCCTCGCGCTGCCACTCCGGCACCGCGTCGCCGAACACGTGGAACTCCTCTCCGGCCTTCCGCCGGATCGCGTAGCCGCCGGGCGTGAGATCCCACGGGGCCTTCGTGTTCCCGAGGAAGTCGTACGGACCGTCCCCGTCGCGGAAGCTTCGCGGTCCGAGGAAGTTCGAGACGGCGACGCCGTCGATCGCGTAGGCGTCGGCCTGAACACGGTCACAAAGCTCTGCTGCTTCCTCCGTCACACCGTCCGGCATGTCCACCCAGAGGTTGACGTAGGGGTTGCCGGTCATCTCGAGCGCCTCGTGGGAGACGACGCACGAGAGGCTGTTCGCCCCTTCGAGCAGCGTTCCACCATGTTTTTTGATGGGCGACCAGAAGATCCGGCCGAACGCCCGCCCCGTCCCGCGCACGGCGTGCCATCCGAGGAAATCGTTCGAGTCCGTATCGTCGAAGATCACGAGCGGCGCCGTTCGATCGTCGACGGGGATCTGCGAGAGCGTGTCGTAGACGTGGACGACCGGCCCCGCCGACTGCCAGAAGCGGGCGTAATCGTTCGTGAGCTGCACCTCGATCGCCGAGGCGACGCGCATGAGGAGCGGGGCGTCGATCTCCGGCGCCCTCGAGACGCTGACGAGGGCGATCCTCATTTCCCCGGCGCCTCCACCCCCGCGTCGCTCCGCGCGCACGCGGCCTTCCGGTGCGCGGCGTACTGCTCCGCGGCGCGGCGCTGGGCCGCGAGGATCTCCTTCAGATCGGGAAGAACCTCGCTCGCGATCCGGCACGTCCGGAGCACGGTCTCGTCGTCGCTCTCCGCGTTCGCGAGGATGCAGGCGATCTGGACGACGTCGAGGACCGTCCTCGCCGTGCTTCGCTGCGCAGGGGTGCACCCCCCGTTTCCGTTGACGAACACCGCCCCGAGGAGCATCGCTCCGAGGAGCGCGCCCGGCAGGAACCTCTCGACGTCTCGTACCCTCTTCATGGTCCGACCTTCCCCTTCTCCACGGCGGCCGACGCGGCGACCGTGATCGTGACGTGTCTTCGGAGACACACCGTGCACATGAGCGTCATGATACACGTGCTTGCGGTCCGGTAGCTCGGACTCCAGTAGGGTCGGGCCCGGATCCCCGCGTCGCGTTCCAGAACAAGCTCCTGGACGGTGATCTCGACGCGGTGGTGAGCCGGCGCTCCGCACGCCGAGCAACCGGGCCGCGGGACCTCTTCCGCTTCGATGCTTGGCCTACGACCCGCCATGAGACTCCTCTCCCGGAGAAGCGTCGAGATCCGCGTAGTGCCTCTTCTCCTTCGAGGAGATCAGGGTGAAGTGAGCGGCGCAGAGATGCGCGCGCCTCGGAACGTCGTCGGTCGCCCTCCACCGCTCAGGGTGCGGACACCCCGCTCGACTGCACGTGTATCGTCTTCGCGTCATGTGCTCGTTACCCCTCCTTCGCGTCCAAGGGTCATCGCCCGTACACGCGGAACCCGCGACAGCGCAGCCTGTCCCGAAGCGCGCGCTCCGCGGTGCGTGCCTCGGCACGCGAGAGGAACGCGGGCAGACGTCCGTAGAGATCCGGTCTCAAGCGAACGCCACGCCGTCGCACGATACCGCTCGCCGCCCGCGGATCGCCGATGCTACCCATGTGACGACGAAACCGCTCCGCGGGCGGAAGAGCGCTCGATCCGACGTAGACCGACGCCCGCGTCTCCCGCCGAAGTGGACAGAGCTCCACCACGTACACGCGGTAGCGAGGCCTCACGTCCCGACTCTTTCTCTTCGCGCCTGCCCGTTTCTGTGCATCCGAGACGCCGCCCCGTACCCCGCCCTCTCGAGCTCGTCGCGAAGCTCGCGCGCCTTGTCGACGATGCGCGCGTTCACGCCCGCGTCGCGCGTCGTGTTCTCGAGCGCGCGACGGATGAGCGTCTGGACGTTCGCCAGATCGCCCCCCTCCGCCTTCCGATCCTGCGCGACGGGACGAGCCATCGTCAGTTCCCAGTTTCTTTGAGCTTCGTAAGATCTTGCATCTCTTCGACTGACTACTGGCTACGGATCACCGAAAACTGTTTCAGGTGCGGCGGCGGGGCTCGAACCCGCATCAATATGGCCGTTCCACGCCGCACGGTTCACGTCGCGTCACCCTGGGAGGGGTTTCCGACGACGCGACGTTACTTTTTAGGAGCTGCGCTCCTGCACCACCCCGTCCTTGTCGTAGACGTGGCCGGACGCCGTGCGCCCCATCGGGAGCATGCGCGCCTCGCGCATGAACGCGGTCTGAGGAAGCGCCTTGATCTGCTTCTCGTCGAGGATGCTCACGATCTCGGGCGGGATCCGAAGCTCGGGCACGGCGAAGACCCCGGCGCGCTCCCTCGTCTGATCGTTCTTCTGGACGCGCCAGGTCCACATGTCGCCGAGCTCCATCGCCTGCTGGCCGGTCACGGTGAGACGCGCGAGGTGCACGTTCTTCGGATCGAAGAGCGCCACCATGAACGGACGGTTGTAGAGGAGGCTCCCGCTCAGGGGAACCAGGATGCTCTCGCCCGGCGCGACGTCGAGGATGTCCTCCTTCGTTCGCGGACCGCGCACGCCCTTGTTCGGAGAGCAGAGGATCATGCGGGCCTGAAGCGGCGTCCAGTCGCCGTCGTCGCGCTCGATGGTCGGGAGCACCTCCATGTTCACGATCCACCCGAGCACGGGAGCCCACTTCTTGGAAGCGTCGCCTCCGGCGTAGGCGTTCTTGGGCTTGTAGATCGGGGTGAGTCCGCCGACGTCCTTGAAGTCCTCCTCGCGGAAGCCCTTCGGCATGTACGCAGCGTCCACGATCTTCTCGCTCTTCACGTTCTTCTCGCTCATGTCGTCACCCATCTTGGTTCGGTGTTTCAGCTCCTGCTGTTGTTCAGTGCAAGGCAAGCGAAGTTCTTTCAGGTGGAGGGTCCAGGGTGGCCGCGTTGCGCTCGCGCTTGTCGCGCAGGATCGCGTTCACGCGCCGGTCGAGCGGATGATCCGCGTCGAGGCTCGTCACGAGCACGCCTCGCGTCTGACCGATCCTGTAGACGCGATCGACGGCCTGATCGAGCATGGAAGGCTTGTAGGGCGGATCCACGATCAGGACCTGGCTCGCCCGCGTGAGCGTGATCGACTCTCCGCCGGCCTGCATCGTGAGCGCTATACCGCGAAGCTCGCCGCGCTGGAAGCGCTCCACGTTCGAGCGGCGCTCCGCCTCCGGCGTGCCGCCGTGGAGGGTCGCCCATCCGGGACGCGTCCCCAGGAACTCGACGGGGGCCCGATGCACGCTGAACACCACGATCGGCTCGTGCGCGTCCTGGAGATCGTCGAGGTAGTCGACGATCGCGGGGATCTTCGCCGTGGCGAGCGCCACACGTACCTCCGCCATGTCCTCGAACCCGACCTTGTCCTTGGCGAGCATCATGGCGACGACGTTCTTGATCCCGCCCGCTGCTCTTAGATAGGCGTCGCACCGCGCGATCGTCTCGCGGTCGATCTCCACGGTAAGGGTTCTCCACATCTTGGGGGGAAGCTGGGGAAGGACGTCGATCTTGCGCCGTCGAAGCATGACACGCGCGAGACGTTCCCGGACCTCGGGCAGGGGTTGTCCCCACACCCATCCGCGCCTCGTCCTACCGAACATCCTGGGCTTCGCGTCGAAGAGCCGGAAGACGTTCGCCAGCGATCCGAAGCACTCGTTCGCGAGGCCGGCGACCTCGAGCACGGTCCAGAGCTCGAGGGGATCGTTCTCCATCGGCGTCCCGGAGAGGAGCCAGCATCCTCCTCCCGGGCGCCGCCTCGCCGCGCGCGAGAGGGCGGCGCATCGCCTCGTGCGAAGGGAGTTCCTGTTCTTCGCGCGGTGCGCCTCGTCGAGGACGAGCGTGACGTTCTCGGGACACGCGGCGAGCATGGGATGGCACCCCGGGCACGGACGTCTCCTGCCCTTCGAGAGCCCGTCGCAGCTCTCGAGGTGACCGGCGCGCACGACGACGACGGACGAGCCGACGGAGACGAGCTTCTCGGCGCATCCCGTACACGGCTTCGCCGGGAGGAGCCCCTCGCAGCCGTCCGCGTGGAGCCTCGGAAGCCGCTCGTAGCTGACCACGCGGAGCTCGCCCTGCTCGGGCCAGGCAGCGGTCCACGCGCTCTCGTCCGTCCTCACCCTAAGGTCCGGTCGGCACAGCGCGGCCTCCGCGGCCCAGACCACTCGTCCGGACTTCGTGGTGACGACGAGCGCGCGCGCCCCGCTCGCCGGCCCGAGCGCGACGAGCACCTGCATTGTCTTGCCTGTCCCCATGTCGTCGGCCAGAAGGAAGCGACGACGCGCCATGAGCGCGGCCACGCCTACCTTCTGGAAGTCGAACAGACGACGCCCGCTCGCCGCGAGGAGGGCGTCGTCGCGGGACCCGATGTCGCCCGCGTCCGTCATGTCGCTTGTTCCTGATCCGCTTGCGGTGAGAACTTCTCCGCACACGAGTGGCTGCAAACGGGAAGAAAACCCGACGTCGCCAGGTTTCGCCACGGCGAAGGGAGCTTCTCTAGATCTTGTGTGAATACGAACCGTGCACACACGATGCAGTCCACGCGCGTCAAAGCTACCGGCTTGAGTTCCTTCGGAGCGGCATCGCGGATCAACGAACGAAGCAGGTTTCCTATCGAGATGCCACGCTGCTCCACCAGTCGATGAACCTTTTCGTGCTCATGAGGCTTCAATCGGAACGCGATGTTTCGCGTAAGTCCGACGCCTGGCGAGTAACGTTTAGCGCTCATCCCGTGGCCCCGTTCGGCGGCTTGTCGTCCGGAACCACCCGCGCCGCGGCGACGATATGGGACGCGTCGAGCGGAGAGCCTTCGGCACCCTCGCCCGGCGGCGCGGCGGTCGGGCTCGTCGGGCTCGTCGGGCTGGACGTGGCGAACGATGTCGGGGGCGTCGCCTGCGGTCTCCGCGCCTCGCGATCGCGGCGCGCGTTCGCCTCGCTCGTAATCGGCGCCGAAGGCGTGGCGGGCGATCCCTGAACGGTTCTCGGGCGAGGATCGCCCGACGGCGTGCGGGCCGCCGCCGATCCGCGAGCCTGCGCGGCGTCGGGCGCCGGGGACCGTGCCCAGGGCGGCTCGCCCGCCCCACCCATCGAAGGATCGAGCGCGCGCGGATCGCGGGGATCGGGCATCCCCGCGTGCTCGGGATAATACCCCGGAGGGACGTCGTACCCTGAAGGGCCACCGTAGCCGGGAGGGGGACCGTGCCCCGGAGGAGCGTCGTGTTCCGGAGGACCGTAGCCCGGACGCCTGCCGGGAGGCCCGCCGTAGTCAGGAGGCCCACCGTAGCCGGGAGGCCCACCGTAGCCGGGAGGAGCACCGTAGCCGGGAGGAGCACCGTAGCCGGGAGGGGGTCCACCGTACCCGGGAGGAGCACCGTACCCGGGAGGACCACCGTATCCGGGCGGGCCGCCATGATGCGACGGACCGCGCCGCGCCATGCCCTCGAGCGGGCGTGCGGGGGGAGCGCCCGACACGTCCGTGAGGTAGAGGCGCGAACGGAGATCCGGATCGTTCGCCTTCGCCTCGTGGAACCGTCGCCAGCCGTCCATGTAGCCCTCCATCATCGCGCGCCACTGCTCGGGGTGCGCGATCCCCGCACCGCGAGCCGCGAACGAGAGCACGCGATGGCGCTGCTCGAGAAGACACTCCTCGCAGGGGTTGCATCCGCTGCACCAGGGGCTGCCGGACAGGCACACGTGGCTGTTCATCGGCCATCTCCCTTATTCGTGATCATCGTCGTCGTCCTCTTCTTCGTCGTCGTCGCCGTCGTCATCACCCTCGTCCTCATCATTCTCGTCGCCCTCGTCGCTCTCGTCGCAGGCACACTCGCCCGAGAGCTCGCCGCAGTCGACGCAGAAGGAGTCCAGCATCCGCTCGAGGAAGCCGAACCTGTCGCGTCCGGACATACCCGAAAGCCGTTCGGCAAGTCGGACGATCTCGGCCGGAGGGGGTACGTGATCGGGATCCACGCGATCGAAAAGGTAGAGCCGATCGGACGGTGAGCTTCCGCCGAGGATCTCCTTCGCCTCGCGCACGAGCACGTCGTCGAGGCGAACTTCTCCCTCGCATACCTCCACCTCGTCTTCGTGGTCCCTCGACGGCTCCTTCGACAGACCTTGAGACCCCATCACCTTCCTTCGGACCTTCTCTCCCTCCTCCACGCTCCACCCTTCCGGCAGGATCGGTAAGGCCTCTCCCCGCCAGACGTGCGCGAACCAGGCTTCGGCGTACACACGTTTCGTCGGATCGACGAGCCGTGCGAGGTACTCCTGTCCTTCCGCCTTGCTCTTCTTCATCTCATGCCCTCTCGACACGTTCAAGGATCCGCTTCGTTCCGCCGGCTCCGCCGCGCTCTCCTGATCATCGCTCGCAGGGCTCAAGGCTGCCGCTCTGTCTAGCAGCGTCCTCGCGATCTCCCAAGCGGCCGACGGGAGCCCGCCGACGATCCGCGCCTCCTCGGCGAGATCGAGCGCCAGGGCCGCGTCCTTCCGATCGCGGAAACGGAGCGTCTCGAGATCGGAGGCGACCGCTTCACAGAAGGTGCGAGGCGCGTTCGCGTGTTCCTCTCGCAGGATCCGCGCGCGCTCGGCGAGATCGCTCGCCGGCTCGTTCCGGCTCGCCGCCGCGTCCACGCTCGCCGCGATGATCCGGCGCTTGCCGACGCAGAGCTCCACGAGCCTCTCGTCGAGCGGATGACGCGCGCGGAGGAACGTCGCGATCTTGCCGCGCGTCGCCTCCTCGACGTCCACGAACCGCATCTCTGCCTGCTCGTTCTCCTTCGGGTTCCAGGACTCGTCGACGAAGATCGCCCGAGACGCCCGCGACAGTCGAAGCCCCTCGCCCGCGCTCCGGATCGCGAGCGCGAGGCCGCGAAGCTTCCCCGCCTGGAAGCGATCCACGATCGCCTGCCGATCCTTCACCGGGACGTCCCCGTGGATCGCCTCCCACCCACGACGCCGCGCGAGCGCGTCGAGCGGCCTCCGGTGCATCGAGAAGACGAGAAGCGGACCGTCCTCGCGAAGCTCGTCCACGAGCTCGAGGAGCGCCGGGATCTTCGCCGTCGCGAGCGACGTGCGCACGCGCTCGACGTCCTCGAACCTTACCTTCTTCTCCCGGAGATCCCTCGCGAGTTTCTCGACGCCTCCGAAGCGCCCTACGTACGCGTCGCACGCGCGAAGCGTCCGGCGATCGACCTCCACGTGACGCGTCTCGTGCTCGACGGGCGGAAGCTCGGGGTAGACGTCTACGAGCATCCGTCTCAGCGCGACCTTCTGGAACGCGTCCACGACCTCCCCGTCGGGCAGACCCCAGCGGTAGCCGTGCTCGATCTCCCTGCCCCGGAAGAGGCGGACGAAGCGCTCCTTGTCCCCGAAGGCCTCCTCCGCGATCCCCAGCGCCTCGAGCACGTGCCACAGCTCGAGCGGGCCGTTCTGCATCGGCGTGCCGGTGAGGCCCCACGTACGGCCGCCGCGCGAGCGCACCGCCTCGGCGATCCGTCGGAAGCGTGTCGAGCGCTCCGACGCCGCGTCCTTCACGCGGTGGATCTCGTCGCCTACGAGGACGACGCCCGGAGGCGCCTTCCAAGGAAGTGCCTCCGGCAGGACGTCGTAGTTCGTGATCAGGATCTCTGCTGGCTCCGGCCAGCGAAACGAACCTCGCCCCGAGAGCACCCGCGGCCGAAACATCGGACGCCACCGCTCGATCTCCTCGGCCCACCAGTCCTTGACCGAGGCCGGGCAGACGACGATCGCGGGAGCCCCCGCCGGGAGCGCGGCGATCGCACACAGCGTTTTCCCCAACCTCTGCTGATCGGCGAGGAGCGCCCCCGTCCTCCGCGCGAGCCATCGCGCACCGGTTCGCTGGTAGGCGCGAAGCGTCTTGTCGTCCGCGCTCCGCAGATCCAACCGATCCTCGGCGCTCCGCGCGTCGAGCCACAGGATCTTGTCCTGGCGGAGAAGCTCGAGGATCTGGGCTTCCGGCTCCGCGTCGATCCCAGCCTCCCGAAGACCCCGGAGGATCTCCGGCAGGCGATCCGGAGACGCGAGACGGCGTCCCTTCTCGTAGCGCGCGTCGAGAGCGGCGTGGCGGTAGCCCGTGAGGTGGGACGGAAGGATCACGGCGTCGAGGCGGACGCGATCGCCGTCGAGCGCGAGTCGAACGCTCGAGCGGCGCGTGTCTTCGAGGAGCGGGCCCTCGCGCGCGCTCGTCGCGATCGCGTCGGTCGCGTCGCCGACGGAGATCGGGCACTCGCTCATGGATCCCCACGATCGGAGAGGTAGCCGATCGCGACCGCCAGCACGACGAGGAGCAGCGTCGTAGAGCTCATTCGGGGGCTCTCCGGATCCGATCGCCGAGCTGGAGGTCGCCATGCTCGTAGGTCGCCTCGAAGAACCCGACCATCCGCGGCGCGTGCTCGCTCGGCGGGAAGCGTCGAAGGACGCGGCTCGCCGAGACCTCGTCCAGGCGCCTGCCGGCCTCGTCCGTGATGATCGCGGTCTCACCCTGGACGATCACGATCACGATCATCGGCGCCTCCGCGCGCGACCGTACTCGTGGGCCATGCCGCCGAGCACCTCGCCCACGATGCGGGCCGTGCGCGCGACCGGATCCGGATCTCCGTCCTCGTCGTTGCTCGCGGCGATCAGCACGAGCTTGTGGAGGCGGATCAGACGACACGCCCGCACCGCGGCGTTCCGAGCCTCGTTCGTCGTCGGCTCGACGACCGCGTGCTCGATCAGCGCCTTAATCTTCCTGGCGACGTCCTCGCTCATCGTCCGAACACTACGCCACGGCGAGGAGCGCTCGTCAAGAGTTGTCGGAAACGAAACCTAGAACCCCGAAACGGTTCAGGTTCTGCTCGTCAGGTAGCGGTACCCGAGGTAGAGGGCGCCCGCGCCGGCCCCGAGCGTGAAGAGACCGCGGAGGCCGACGCGCGAGGGCGCGACGGTAAAGCCGCGGGAAGGCGCGGAAACGCCTACCGGCGCGCGCGCGATCGCGTCGGCGATACGCTTGGCATCCTCGGCTCTCTTGCGGGCTTCGTCCTCCTTCGCGAAGAGGTCCTCGTAGGCGGCCTGGAACGCCTGGATCACCTCGGGCGGCGCTCCCTCGCTTTGCGCCCGAAGAAGCTTCTCGAGGGCCCAGGACGCGTCGCGAGGTCTGGTCTCCTCGAAGACCGCGTCGCTGTAGAGCTTCTGAAGGTAGTCGATCTGGCGCTGCGGTTTCCGTCGGATGCGGGCCTGCTCGAGGAGCGCGAGCAGCGCGCCGCTCGATGCCTGCGAGATGTCTCTTCGAAGACGGCCCGTGTTCAGGCTGAAGTCGTCGAGGTTATAGACGCGGCGGCCGAGCACGGCGTTGAGGACGGTCGCGACGGCGTCCTCGCGGCAGGGGGAGCCGGTCTCCTGAGAGCATCGGCTCGCGATCGAACGCAGATCGTCGAGCCCCGTCCTCTTCTTCGCCTCGACGATCGCCTGGGCCTCGGTGAGTCCTCGCGCCTTGCCTTCCTCTATCAACCGATCGAAGTCGACCTTGTCGACGAGACGCTTCGCGGCTTCCGGGTTTCTCGCGTAGGCCTCCACCGTCTTCGCGTACGCCAAGCCCTGATCGATCATCTTGTACGTCGCGTACATCCTCTGCCGCCAGACGTACTCGGTCGCCCACGACTCGAAGAACCCGGCGTCCGGATCGGTCAGAAGCGTGGGCGCGGCCTCGATGATGCGCTCGGCGATGAACTGGAAGGCCTGAGGAAGGAAGCTCGCGAGGAACACCGGCCACCCCATCACGCTGACGACGCGAAGCGCGATCTTGAGCGGCTGGTTCCAGTAGGAGACCACCTCGTCGCGGATCGCCTCGCCCACGCCCTTGAAGAAGTTCCCGATATCCTCGAGCTCGCCTCCGATCACGGCGGAGGGGCGCCTTTCGTACCCGTTCATCCCTCACGAGCGTATCACGGCTCGGTCTTCTTGGAACGTGGCCAGCTCGGACGAAGGCCCGATCGCCGGGGCCCATCTACGTCTCCGCCTCCACGTAGCCCCGCACGGTCCTCTCCGCCGAGATCCGAACGCGCTCCGAGCTCGTCCGATCCCGCGACGCGCGGAGCACCGTGCGGAGATCCACGCGCACGAGGAGCGTGGAGCCGCACGGGCAGTTCCGGAGCTCATAGCCGGCCTCTCCGGGATCCCTCGACTCCGTGGCCTGGTAGCCCACGAGCGGGAGCGCCTTCCAGGCCGGCGCGTCGAAGGCGCGCCCGCATCCGCAGATCTTCGCGGTGCCCCTCATCGCGACGCCTCCTCGAGGAAGCCGCTTCGGTGGATCGCGTCCGTCTTCCGCTCGCCGGGCGTCCGGCCGTAGCCTCGAACGATCCGCCAGCGGGACGCATCCTTGGCGTCCTCGGCGCGGTAGACGAAGAACTCGGTGACCGTGCTACCACCGTACAGGCGACGCTCGGCAGCCGTGGCACGGTAGCGGTAGCGCGAGGTCGCGAGGATCCTGCTCATGGCGCGATCTCCTTCTCGAGAAGCTCGTCAAGCTCGTTCTGAAGCCGATCGCAGAGCGCCCATTCCGTGGGCGAGACCGAGAGCTCCACGTGTCCACCACAGTCGTGCTTGCGAGCCCGGAGCGCGTCGAACGCCGCCACGAACTCGCGAGCTCGCGCGACGATCGCGTCTCGGTGTAGAAGCTTGGCGACGAGCACGCTTCGCCCCACGCCTTCGTACGTCTCACCCTTCATGCGCATGATCCTCTCTTTTCCATCATCTTCTCGATGGGCGATGACGTCGAAGAATTCGGGGCCAATGCAACCGTCTCCAACGATCCGGCGAATGATGGCCTCAGCTTTTTGGGTCAACGTCGGATCCGTGTGGGTACTTTGAAGCCTTCAAGCCTCGGATCTGCTCGCGTTCGTTCAAGTCGAGGACGACGTGCTCCGCCCCTTGACCCGTGAAGAACTCGTAGAGCCACCAGATCGCCACATCGTCGCAGAAGTTCTGTCGCGATGTGGCGGTCACGAGGTGGGGTGTTCGGATCGCCTTGATGACGTGCTCGTCGAGCGTTCGGAGGACGCTCTTCAAGATACGGACCTGCTCGTCGCAAGGCTGCGCGAGAAGCTGCGGGATGGTGTCCCATTCGTGTTTGGGAACGACATCCACGTACGACGAGAAGTCTGTCGCTTGGTGGTAGTAGCGGACCATGATGCAATCTTCTTCGATGCAAAGCTCTTTGAAGCTAAAGCCTTCGGGGTGGGCGACGAACATTCTTTTACTTCTCGCTTCGCCGCGTCTTCATGCGCTCGTCTTCTTCTCCGCGTCCGAGCGCCTCCAGCCGCGCGGTCGTCGCGACCAGCGACTCGAGCAGCGTGATCGCCTCCTGCCACACCCTACCAGGCGCGGGAACCTCCCGCTCCTCGTCGTCCTTCGCGACGAGGGCCCGCGCCGCGGCGCTCATCCCCTCCGCGCGGCACCACGTCGCGAGCGCGACGTAGAGACGCTCCTCGAAGGGATCGTCGCGGACGCGTTCGAGGAGGCGGCGGAGCTCGACGAAGGGGTGTGGCGATCGACGGAAGCTCAGCACGGCGAGCCCCGCCGGGACGAAGGGCGCGCGGAGGACGTGTGTGATCCGGAGGCGGATCGAGCGCTCGAGGTACCGGCCCCGGGCGCGATCGTAGTCGCGAAGGTGGAGCTCGTCGCCTGCCTGGTAGTCGCGATCGTCGACGCGGACCTCGCAGGTCTTCCTGCCGCTCCAGACGAGATCGAAGAACTCCGTCCACGTCTTGAGCTCGTGGATCGTGGGCGAGCGCTTCCCGGTTTCCGTCACGATAACCCCTTTCCTTCGACGATGGCGCTCGCGCGCACGAGCAGGATCAGCGCTATAAGGACACCGATCTGCCACCCGGCCAGCGTATTCTCATGCGCGCGAATTGCGATCGCGATCGCCATCCCCGCGCTCAGCGTTCCGACGTAGGTGCCGGTCCGAGCGCGCAGGAACCAAGGCATCCTCGGCATCTTCGGTTCGGTCATGGTTCTGTCTCCGTCGCTCGGGTCTCCGCGTCGAAGCAGCGGAGCGCCTTCACGAGGCATGCCCTGCAAAGGTCACACGCGTTCGACTCTGGATGGATCGACTGCCGATCCCCCTCCACGTCCTCGCCGATCGTGAGCACCTCGCCGACCATCACGACCCGCGTATTGAAGTCTCCGCAACCGTCGCAGGAGTGTCCCTCATCGTCGATGTAGGGCGTATCTGTTCGAATCGTCATGACTTGCGTTCCTTCTCCAAAGTCAGCGCGGACGAGTCCGAGGGAAGGATCGTGATCTGGAACTTCGTCG
>Ga0214473_10000632_pt1 | contig 49041 bp, 56 predicted proteins | sample RVTome_7_FD_203509 | JGI IMG/M metagenome (GOLD analysis project Ga0214473, IMG submission 203509) | Soil microbial communities from uranium-contaminated site in the Upper Colorado River Basin, Wyoming, United States - RVT98D197 | ecosystem: Environmental > Terrestrial > Soil > Contaminated >...
GGCCTGCACAAACAGGCCGGATATAAACCTGCAGCCTTATCTGTCGGTCATCACACCGAAAACCCCTTGCCATCGGGAGGCGTCCATATAAGCAATCATGTTGGGCATCGGGCAGAAGTTTCCGGCTTTCAGGCTGACCGGCGTCGTCGGCAACGACATCCATTCCGCGTTCAAGGACTTCGATGCGAAGAGCTTCACCGGCAAGTGGCTGGTCGTGTTCTTCTGGCCGAAGGATTTCACCTTTGTCTGTCCGACTGAGATCGCGGGTTTTGGCAAGCTCAACCGCGATTTTGCCGACCGCGATGCGCAGGTGCTGGGCGTCAGTACGGATTCGGAGTTCGTGCACCTGGCCTGGCGCAAGGATCGCGAGGAGCTGCGCAACCTGCCGTTCCCGATGCTCGCGGACATCAAGCGCGAGCTGTCGACGACGCTCGGCATCCTCGACCCGGAGGCCGGCGTCGCCCAGCGCGCGACCTATATCGTGGACCCGGAGGGCGTCATCCGCTTCGTCTACGTGACCGACCTCAATGTCGGTCGCAGCCCGGATGAGGTCCTGCGCGTGCTGGACGGCCTGCAGACCGACGAGCTGTGCCCCTGCAACTGGCAAAAGGGCGATGAAACGCTCAAGGCGGCCTGATTGGACAGGTTGAAAGACCGCATTCCGGACTATGCCCGTGACCTGCGGCTCAACATCTCATCGGTGTTGACGCCGCAGGGCGCGCCGGGCCTGGGCGAGGCACAGCTGTGGATGGTGGCGCTGGCCTCGGTGATCGCTGCGCGCAACGCCGAGCTCGTGCGCGCGGTCGAAGCCGATGCGATGCCGCGGCTGTCGCAGGCCGAAATCGAAGCGGCGCGGGCGGCCGCCGCGATCATGGGCATGAACAATGTCTACTATCGCTTCCTGCACCTGGTCGAGGACGAGGAATACGCGAAGCTGCCGGCGCGCCTGCGCATGAATGTCATCGGCAGCCCTGGCATCCCCAAGGCCGACTTCGAGCTGATCTCGCTTGCGGTCTCGGCCATCAATGGCTGCGGCAAGTGCGTGACCGCGCATGAACGCGTGCTGCGCCAGCATCAAGTGAGCCGCGAGGCCGTGCAGTCGGCCGTGCGCATCGCCGCAGTCATCCATGCCGTCGCCGGCGTGCTGGATTACGAAACCGCCCGGGCCGCCTGAAGACTGAAAGCGGCGCCGTATTGCACTGCATTATTTGCGTCCGCCGGCACCGGCAGCGCAACATGCTCCTCCACGCGTCCCAAGAGGCGCGGCCAGTCATTTATTCCGAGGGGCAAACAATGAATCTGAAAGTCATCCTGATCGGTGGGGTCGTCTACTACGCCGCACAATGGGTCGTTGGCGCGGTCACGGGACCGCTGATTCACAATGGCATCCTGGTCGAGGCTTACCAGGCGACCGCCGCATTCTGGCGGCCGGAACTGATGAAGCAACCGCCCGACATGGCCGCCCTGCTTCCGCTCTGGATCACGACGGGACTGATCAGCGCATTCTTCTCGGCTGCCGTTTACATGTGGGTGCGGCCGGCGCTCTCCGGGGCCGGCTGGCAGCGCGGCCTGAAGTTTGGCGTCATCGCCATCATTTTCAACGCGGCCGCCATGCTGAGCTTCTATGGTGTGTTCAACCTGCCGGCGCAGATCTGGTCTTGGTGGTGCGTCGAGGCGGTCGCCTACCTGCTGGTGGGTGGCGCCGCGCTCGGCTGGATCGCGCAGAAACTCACACCGGCGAGCAACTAGCCTCGAGTCGCGAGGGGCCCCGGTCCTGCAACGACCGGGGCCTTTTTTGTGTCCCTGACCTAAAATCCAGCCCATGAATCTGGATCGCCTCGATGCGAGTTATCCGTCGAAGCGCGCGCTGATTACCGGCGGCGCCAGCGGGCTCGGGCTTGCGACGGCCGAGCTGCTGGCGGCGCGTGGCTGGCGACTGGGCCTGCTGGATCGCGACACCGGGCGCCTCGCGGCCGCCGCCGCCGCACTCCGCGCCAGGGGCAGCCCGCTGTGCGAGGGTTATTCGGTCGATACCACCGACGAGGCGACCGTGAAGGCCGCGATCGACGGCTTCGCCGCGCGCAGCGGCGGCCTCGATTTCGCGATGAACTCGGCGGGCGTCGCTGTCGCCGGCGGCATGCTGGAGACGCCGGCGGCCGACTGGGACTGGATCATGAACATCAACGTACTGGGCGTGGCGCATTGCTGCCGCGCAGAGCTGCCGCACATGATCGCCTCGGGTGGCGGACTCATCATCAATGTCGCGAGTGCCGCGAGCTTCGCGTGTGGCGGCGAAATGAGCTCCTACAATGCCTCGAAGGCCGCAGTCGTTGCGCTGTCGGAGACGCTCTACCAGGAATTCGCGGATCAACAGGTGCATGTGGTTGCGGCGATGCCCGGTTTTTTCCGCACGCGACTGATGGACCACGCGCGGGCGCCGGCGAGCGCCGCGGGCTTCGCCCAGAAAATGATGCAGGCGTCGAATCTCGAGGCCGATGCGGTTGCGCTCGAGATCGTTGCGCGCGCGGCAGCGGGCGCGACCCATGTGGTCCTTCCCGGGCGCTATCGGTGGTTGTGGCGCTTCAAGCGCCTGTCGCCGCGGGGATACCTGCGCTGGATGTTATGGTTACGCAGGCGCCACGCCCGTCACGCCACGATGCGCCGCTCCGGAGGCTGAGACAACCATGTACTTGCCGATGAAACTGCTGCACATCGTGGCTGTGATCGCGTTCCTGGGGAACATCACGACCGGGCTGTTCTGGCACCTGCATGCCGCCCGCACGCGCGATCCGCGCCTGCTGGCGCACACAATGGACGGCATCATCCGGAGCGACCGGCTGTTCACGATGCCCGGCGTCATCGTGATCATCGCAACCGGCATCATCACGGCAATCGCCGGCGGTTTTCCGATCCTGGGCACCGGATGGATACTCTGGTCGCTGGTATTGTTTGCGATCTCGGGCCTGGTCTTCATGTTCTTCGTCGTGCCGATGCAGCGGCAGTTGTTGGCACTCGCGCAGGCCGGCACAGTGGGCGGTTTCGACTACGCGGGCTATCACCGGCTGGCACGACGCTGGGAAATCTGGGGTGCCGTGGCACTACTGACTCCCGCCGCCGGGCTGGTGCTGATGGTGCTGAAACCGGCGCTCTGAACGATGGCGCGACTCGAAGACAAGCAGAAACCCGGATTGCCTCGGCCACCGGCGCCGCCGCGGCGCAGTGCGAACCCGTGGAAGTTCTCCCAGACTGCGCGCAAGCCGGAGGCGTTTCCGGCGGACCGCGGTCCGGACCTGCTCGAAGGCCTGGTGGTCGACGTGCCAGCCGCTGAGGATGCTCAACCGGCGTATGAAGCACCGGCTGCGGAGCACCAGGCGCCGCCACAATCAGTCGGGAAACGTTCGGGCTTCGGCCTGATACCGCTCGTGGTCCTCGGCATGGCGGTCCTGATCGTGCTGCGCGTGCTGATGGAGGCCCGCGACACGGACGACTGGATCGGGATCATCGGGCCGCTCCTGGTCCTGGCTTTCATCGCACACGGCTGGTGGAAGGCCCGCCAGCGGCGCAAGGAGTCGAAGAGACTCAGGGCGGACTGAGATTCAGTTTCCAGACCAGCGACTGGTTATTGGCCGGCATGCGATGGTCGGCTTGCAGGCTGAAGCCGATGCTGCGCGCGAGTTCATCGACCGCCTCGAAGTCGCGGATGCCGCTGGCGGGATCCCTCGCGCGCAGCATTTCATCGAAAGAGGCATTGCTCTCCGAGGTGTATTGCCCGGCGTAGCGGAACGGGCCGTAAATCGCGAGCACGGCGCCGGGATTGACGATCCCGGGCAGCCACGCAAACAAGGCTTCGGTCTCGCGCCAGCTCATGATGTGCAGCGTGTTGGCGCTGAATACGCCATCGACGCGTGACAGGTCCCGTGGCGGTTGCGCCACGTCGAGCTCGACCGGCGCGCGCAGGTTCTTCGGTCCTTCGTAGGCAATGCGTTGGCGCAGGCCCGGCAAGTCATCGGCGCGATCGGATGGTTGCCACAGCAGCCAGGGCATTTCACTGGCGAAATACACGGCATGCTGCCCCGTGCCACTGCCGATCTCGAGGATGCTGGAGCACTGTGCGAAAGCCGCGCGCAGGACGTCGAGGATGGGCCCCTTGTTGCGCTCGCAGGCGTCCGAGTGCGGAAGCGTCATGCGAGCGCGAGACCCCAGGCCGTTGCCAGCAGCGCGAGCGTGACAAGGCCGGCTGCCCATTGCAGGGCCATGTTGCCGGGCGGTGGCATCGGCAGGCGCGCGCACAGCGCACCCAGTCCGGTGCCGACGACAAACCCGGCCAGGTGCGCGAGCAGGTCGGTGTTTTCGCCGCCGGTGCCGGTGAAGGCCAGCAGTGCAATGCCGCCGATCAGCGGGGCGCTCCTGCGCATCCATGGCGACCAGTTCCTCAAGTGCCTGCGCCAGCCGTAGGCCGCGACCAGGCCGAGCGCCGTGAACACCGCCGTGGATGCGCCGAGCAGGTGGTGGTGAGGCGGGTGCAGCAGCGCGTCGACGCCGTAGGCGAGACCGCCGCCCAGCAGGATCAGCAGCCACGCGACGCCGGGCCCGAACAGGCGAGCGGCCGGATAGCCGAACAGCGCGCCGAAGGCGAGATTGGACAACAGGTGCAACAAGTCGCCGTGCAGCGTCAGGGCGGTCAGCACGCGCCATCCCTCGTTGCGCACAAGAAAACCGGCGTCGAGCACGCCCGCATCGTGCCAGTCACGCGAGCCTGCCCGCTCGAGCGAGGCGAGCGTGACGGCGATCAGGACCAGCACATAGCCGATCACGCCGTAGATGGCGTGGGGATGATTCGGCCAGACCACCGGCGCGGCGAGCGGGCGGCGGTTCTCGAGCAGGTAATTCTGCAGCTCGCGCGCGGCGCGGGCGTGGTCGGCGGGCAGCACCCAGAGGCTCGAGCCTGCGGAGGTCGTCCGACTTTCGTAAGGTATCCCGACGGCGTCGAGCACCAGCGCCCAGTCGGCGCAGGCGGCAAGCGTCAATTCGCTGGTCAGGGGTATCAGGGGCAAGGGAACCGCCATCATCGCCGGGTGGTCTTTGTACATGGTGCCACGCCGGCAGGTATCAACTAGAGTAGCGCCCATGTACGCACCAAAGCGTGAGCAGGGGCAGGAGCCCGGATCCGACGAGCGGCTCGGCCGCTGGATCCTCGGCGGGATCGTGCTGATCGCGATTGGCGCCGGCGTCTGGTACTGGCAGAAGCGCCAGGCACCCGACGACCAGCCCGTCGTTGAAGAGCCGATTGCGACCGACGAATCGCGGATCCTCAATCCCATCGAACCCACCGGCGAAGATGCCGCCGCATTGTCGGCCTCGGACCTGATCGCCGCGTTGCTTGGCGCGCCCCGTTTCGAATCGATGTTCGTCCCGGATGAACTGGTGCGACGACTGGTCGCGACCGTGGACAACCTGCCGCGGCAGAAAGTTGCGATGCAGCTCTCTCCCGCACAACCGCCAGCCGGTGCATTCATGACCGTGGGTCCCGAGGACCAAATCGTGCTCGGCGCTGCGAACTTCGAGCGTTACGGCCCCTGGATCGAACTCGTCAATACCCTCGATGCGGACGCGGCGGTCGCGTTGTACCGGCGCCTGTACCCGCAATTCCAGGCGGCGTACGAAAGCCTCGGCAACCCGGACGGGTATTTCAACGACCGCATCATCGAGGTCATCGATCACTTGCTGGCGACGCCGGAGCCGCCGGAGACCATCGCGCTCGTGCGACCGAACGTGCTGTACGAATTTGCCGATCCGGAGCTGGAAGCGCAATCGGCAGGCCGCAAGCTGCTGCTGCGCATGGGTCCCGGCAATGCGGCGCGCGTCAAGATGAAACTGCGGGACATTCGCGACCGGATCGCCGCGCGCAAGCGCTGACCTAGTTTCCGTTGACAGTCCTGAAGACACCCTCGCGCCGCGGATCGGCCGCGCCCTCGACGCGGCCATCGTCGTGCAGCACGAGGCCGTGCAGCCCTGATTCCTCGCCGCGCCCGGACTTGATCGTGATGCCGCGCTCAATGAGGCCCGCCTGGACTTCCGGCGACATCTTTGCGGCTTCGCCGAAGAAGTCCTCGCCGCGCGCGACCAGGTTCGGGAGCTCAATCGCCTGTTGCAGCGTCAGCTCCCAGGCGAGCAGGCCGATGATCGTTTTCGCGTTGTAGGCAAGGATCGCCGTGCCGCCGGGCGAGCCGAGTGCGGCGACGAGATGTCCTTCGCGATCCAGCACAATGACCGGCGACATCGAAGACCGCGGGCGCTTGCGGCCGGCGACGGCATTCGCAACCGGCTTCCCGTCGATGACCGCGCGGTAGGAGAAATCCGTGAGCTGGTTGTTCAGTATGAATCCGCCGACCGCGCGCCCGGAGCCGAACAGCGATTCGACCGAGGTCGTCATCGAGGCCACGTTGCCGTCGGCGTCAATCACGACAAAATGGGAAGTCCCCGCAGCCTCATTGCTTGCATCGGCGCCGCGTTGGATCGGCGCGGGTTCGCCCGCGGGTGGAGCAGGGCCCGCGACCACGCCGATCAACGCTGCGCGACGCGCGACATAGTCACGATCAAGGAGCCCTGTTACCGGCACCTCGACGAATGCCGGATCGGCGATGTAACGGTCACGATCCGCGTACATCAGGCGACTCGCCTCGGCGAAAAGGAACCAGGCCTCGGGATCATCCGGCCCGCGCAACGCGATGTCGGTGCGCTCGAGTATCGCGAGCAGTTGCAGCAGCGCAATCCCGGAGGACGGCGGCGGTGGCACGCAAACGACATAGACCAGGTACGGCCCGCAGACCGGATCGGAGACGCGCGGGTGGTAGCTGGCGAAATCGCCAGGTGCGAGCGCGCCGGCTCGTGGTTCGGCCTGCGTGCGCGCGATGATCGCATCCGCAAGTGGCGGCTCGAGGAGCGCGCGCGGCCCGTGCGCGGCGATCCGGCGAAGCGTCGCGGCATACGTGCGATTGGTCAGCGGGTCGCCGGCCTGCACGGGCGAGCCGTCGGCGCGCGCGAAGAGTGCCCGCACGTCGGGCTCCGCGGCCTGCGGAAAGCTGCCGTTCGCGAAGCGCGCGAGGCGCCGCGGCACGGCGAATCCGGACTCCGCCGAACGGATCGCGGGCTCGAACAGGCGCGCCCAGGGCAGCGCGCCATGACGCGCGTGCACGGCCCCCAGCATCGCTACCGCTCCGGGCACGCCGGTCGAACGCCCCGACAGAACGGCATCGCGATAGGAGAGCGGCTCGCCACGCTCGTCGAGGAACATGTCCGGCTTCGCGGCTGCCGGAGCCGCCTCGCGTCCGTCGAAGGCCGTGATGCGCGACGACTTGGCATCGAAGTACAGCAGGAATGCACCACCGCCAATGCCGGAGCTCTGCGGCTCAACCAGTCCCAGCATCGCCTGCACGGCGACCGCAGCATCCGCAGCGCTGCCACCCGCCGCCAACACTTCGAGACCTGCGTCCACCGCGAGCGGATTGGCCGCCGCAACGCCGGCCTCGCGGACGACGCGCGGTTCGTCTTGTGCGGGGAACTGTGCGCAGGCTGAAAACCAGGCGGCAGCGAGCGGCAGTAACAGGCGAACGAAATGATTCATTTTTCTCCAGTCGGTGGCGGCGAAGGCTGCCATCCCGCGTCACGCGCCGCGGTTTCGGCCGCCGCGTCAAGCGGCTCGCCGTCGATTGCGGCGTCCACGGCCTGCAGCACGGCTATTGGCATCGCGGTGGCGCCGCGTAGTTCGCCTTGCTCCGGCGCAGCCGCGGCCAGCAACTGCAGCCGCCAGTCTTCGCCCGCGCGGCAGGCGAGACCCGCGACTGGCGCTTCGTATTGCATCCGGAATGTGCGGCAGAACGAGCCGCTGCGATCGTGGAAGCTGACCCCGACACGCACCACGCCCGCGCCGGCATCACTCGCCAATTGCCCCGTCAACGCCCAGGCAAGTTCACCGCGCGCGACCAGGCCCGCTTCGGATTCCGCATAGGGCGATTCGGGGCCCCGTAGCGCGAACACGCCGATGAAGAGCCCCAGCGTCACCGCGGCCGCCATCGCGCTCCACTGCGGCAGTTGCCAGCGCCGGGTTGGCGCAGTCGATTCTGCAATCGCCGGCGCCTTGCGCCTGGCCGCAAGGTCCACGACCGGCGCGGTGATCGGCGGCACAACGAGGTTCGAGAGTCGCGCTGGCATCGGCTCGCTGAGTACGCCACCGTAGGCCGCCTGCACGCGCGCACGTAATGCGCGATGCCGCTCGACAATGCCCGCGATTTCGGGATCCGCGGCGATCGCGGCTTCGATCTCGGCGCGCGCGACGAGGTCGAGTTCGTCATCGGCGTAGGCCATCAGCATTTCGTCGGAGAATCTCATCGCGGCTCCTCCCGCGCATCGGTCAGGATCGACTGCAGGGCCTCGCGTCCACGCGCGAGCCGGCTCGTGAGCGTTCCGATCGGTATGCCGAGGGTTTCGGCGGCTTCCTTGTACGACAAGCCTTCGATCAGCACCAACGCGACCGCGAGGCGCTGTTCCTCGGGCAGGCGTGCCATCGCGACCTGCACCGAGAGGGCTGTTTCACAATCCTCGGCGGAACGATCACCGACGTCGAGGCCCGCTTCCTCGGGCGCGTGGACACGGCTACGCCGGCGGCGTGCGCGTATCTCGTCGATCCATGCGTTTTTCATGATGCCGAACATCCAGCTGTCCAATCGTGATTCGGGCCGCCACTGGTCGGCGCGCGTCAGCGCCTTTTCAACCGCCACCTGCACCAGGTCGTCAGCATCCTGGACGCTGCGGGTAATCACCCGGGCGAAGCGCCGCAGCCGCGGCAACAGGGCGCCCAGCTGCCCGCGAACGTCGTCAATTGCTGAAGGCCTGCTCATCGTCTATACGTCCGGCGCGCAGGTTTTGTTCCCGTGCATGAAACCGATCACATTGCGCGTATTCCAAGGAAGGGTGGCGCGCGACGGAATGCTAGCATTTCCCGTCGTCGGGCCTGGCCGGGGAACAGGATCATGAAACGGCTCTGCAAGATCGCCTGGATATTGCTGCTCGCGGCCGGCGTGGCGGCGGGCGCCGCGGCACAGGTCGGCCTGCCGGGCCTGCCGCTGCCGCAACTGCCGGGCCTGGAAGATCCGATTTCCGGGACGCTGCGCTCCGCGCAGTCGATACCGCGCGCCGAACTTCGCAAACTGCGTATCCGCGAGCTGTTGCGCACCGAGCGCGCGAGCGTGGAAGCGGATCCGGATGGTCAGCCGATTCTGCGCCATCAGGTCGGCGCACTGTCGCCGACACCGGAAGCGCTCGCGCGTGCACGGGACGCGGGCTTCACCATCCTGAGCGAGGATGCGCTCGCGGGCCTCGGACTGAGCATGGTCGTGCTGCGCGCGCCGGAAGGGATGTCCACGCGGCGCGCGCTCAAGCGGCTGCGCGAACTCGATCCTGAGGGTAGCTACGACTACAACCATTTGTACCTGGACAGCGGCGCCCTGAGTGAAGCCGCCGACAGCTCGCCGGCCGCCGAGACGCCCGTATCCGCGCCGAAGCCCCAGGGCGCAAGCACTGCGCGCATCGGGCTCATCGACAGCGGCGTGGACCATGCGCATCCGGCGCTCGCCGGCACGACGCTTCACCGTTTCGGTTGCCCCGGCGCCGAGCTGCCGCAGCCGCATGGCACGGCCGTGGCCTCGTTGCTGGTCGGCCAGACGGATGATTTCCGCGGCGCCATGCCCGGCGCCGTGCTCTACGCCGCGGACGTTTTCTGCGGACATCCCGGCGGTTCGATCTCGCTCCTGGCGATTGCGCTTGACTGGATGGCGCGCGAGCGCGTGCCGGTCGTCAACATCAGCCTGGTCGGTGCGAAAAGCGTACTGCTGACACAACTGGTGCGCGTGATGGGCCAGCGCGGGCATCTGATGGTTGCCGCGGTCGGCAACGACGGGCCCTCGGCACCACCCTTGTATCCGGCCGCCTATCCGGAAGTCGTCGGCGTCACCGGCGTGGATGCAGAGGATCGTGTGCTGCCCGAGGCTTGCCGGGGCAAGCACGTCGCTTTCGCCGCGCCGGGTGCCGACATGCGCGCGGCCGCGGTGGGCGGTCGCTGGAGCGAAGTGCGCGGGACCTCCTTTGCGACGCCGATCGTGGCAGGCTTGCTCGCCAACTCGCTGCCCGAACCAGACCCGGAGCAGGCGCGCACTGCACTCGCCCAGCTCATGGCGGTCGCGGTCGATCTCGGTCCGAAGGGCGTGGATACGACTTATGGTAACGGCCTGGTCGGGGCCTCCCTGAGGCGCCCCCCGGAGCCCGAAAAATAATCCTGCTGCCAGGGAAGAAACCGCCTTCCCGAGCCGTCCTTGTCCATGAAAGCCGCGGATAGTCCGCGGTTGTAACAGGAGACAAGGTCATGAAAAATAAACACTTTTTGGCAAGTGCCGCCGTGGCCGCCGTATTGGCCATGAGTTCCGCCGCGAATGCCCAGGTTTTGGGTGGCGGCGTGGCCGGTGGCCTCGGCGGCTCGATCACCGGGGGTATTGGCAACATCGGTGCCACGGGTAGCGGTGCGCTTGACGGTAGCCTCGGTGCCGGGTCGGACACGCTGGGCACTGCGCGTGGGACAGGCTCGCGGCTCCACGACAAGAGCAAGGAGACAAGCGCGGCCGCGGTTGAGCGTGCCAGGTCGACGGCTGGCAATGCGACGGCAACGGCGTCCGGCGCGGTCCGCGCGACGGTTGATTTGGCTGCTGACGCGACCAGTGCAATCTCGGCGACTGCCGGGGCCGCAGGCGATGCGGGCTCGAACGTCGATGTTGCGAGTGACGACGTGTCGAACGACGCGGCCGGCAACGCTTCCGGTAATGCGGATTTGATTGGCGACGTGGCCACCGGTAATGAAAACGGCGAATCTTCCGCTCCGCAGCGTTCCGGGGAGGCGCCGCAGCGCGGGAAACAGGCGAGTGGTTCGCTCGGCGGCGTCGTGAACTCCACCGCGCAGTCGGCCGACGACCATGCGATGACGCAGGGTCAGGGCTCCGGCAATGCAGAGGCCCGGCGTGGCGAGCCGGCGACCTGGGACGAGACATCGTCCGAAGAGCCGCCGCGGCGCAAGGTAAAGGCCGAGGGCAAGGCGCATGCTGACAGCGACGTGCAGGCTTCCGGCGATGGCAAGGCCTCGGCCGATGCCAATGCTTCGGCTGAAGCCAAGGCCGACATCGAGAAGTGAAAGAAACCCAAGGCGAAATTGTGCGGCGGGGGTAGCCCCCGCCGCATTTTTTTGCGCCGCGGCAGTGCGGTGCCGGGCCGGCTTCCAATCGTCGTCGGGAGGAGTAATCTTTGGTCGTCGACAAGCCGTAGGAGGAACCTGCCAATGCACGACGAGCTGACCACGTTGCCCGGTATCGGCCCCGCCATCGCAGCGGATCTCCGGCACCTCGGCATTCACTCCATCCGGGAACTCGCCGAATCCAACCCGGAACAGCTCTACCAGCGTCTCTGCAAGATCACGGGCCACCCACAGGAGCCCTGCCTGCTCTACACGTTTCGCTGCGCGACTTACGCCGCGCGCACGCCGGAACCGCAGCAGGACCTGCTGAAGTGGTGGAACTGGAAAGACCGCCGCCTCGACTGACACGCTGACCGGTCCGGGGCCACGGCCCCGGACCGGTCGCTACATTCAATCGTCGTCGCCACCCGGTGGACGCGCGTTCTTGTAAACCGCCATCAGCTCCAGGTCATCGTCCCGGACCAGGCCGACATTCGGGCAATACTGCTTGAGCGATTCGTGGCCCGGCTCCAGCGGCGTGGTCTCGATGACCTCGACGCAGTTCTGGAACACGCCCGCCGGCACCTCGATTTCAAGGCCCAGCGCCGTGTGCTCGCCGCGATCCTGCGCATTCACCGCGATTTCCTGGTAGTAGCGCGCGCCGAGCAGGAAGGCGCGATCCGGCATCAATATGCCGGGCAGCGCGCCATCCCGACCTGCCAGCCAGGCATCGGGCAGGGGATTCCCGTCGCCGTCCTCCACATCCTCGCCGAAGTAATAGACGTCGTTCATCGGTTCGCAGGACGCGAGGTAGTTGTACGAGATCTCCTCGACCTCGCCGTCGACGGTCTCGAACTCCTGCATGACGCCCGTGCGCACCCAGCGCATCTTGCCTTGATCCACGAATCGAATCAGCCGCGTCTTGGGCAGTACGGTGATCCAGAGTTCCACCAGCTCGTCGCAATCGCCATCGGCGACGCAACGCACGTTGCTCAGGTAGAGCTGACGTCCGGGATTGAGACGGAGATAAGCGTTGCCGCCCTGCGACTTGAAGTTGCAGGCTGCAATCGGGAACTGGTCGGTGAAACCGTCCTGCTGGGCGATGGCGACCGCCCATGGGGCGAGCGCAGCGAGCATCAGGACTGCAAACCGTTTCGGGAATGACATAAGGCCCTCCTGGTTCTTGCGCAAAGCGCGACTTGCCTGTAATTGGACGTTCGGCACGAATCAATCCTTCGCCCCGAAGGATTCGCCGCCGGCAGGCGTCCAAGTGAACAATGGCTGACCTGGTTCACGTCGACCGGGCCGTGGCCCGCCGGATCCTGGCCGGCGACGAGGCTGCATTCCGGGAGTTGTTCGACCGCTTCTTCCCGCGGCTGTACCGCTTCGCGCTGGCGAGGCTGGACGGCGACCGGGAGACCGCGCAGGACGTCGTGCAACAGACTTTCTGCAATGCGATCGAGCGGCTGGACAGCTATCGCGGCGAGGCCGCGCTCTACACCTGGTTCTGCCAGATCTGCCGCAATGCGATCGCGGATCTTTACCGCAGGCGGCAGAGGGGTCCGGAGCGCGTCGTGCTGCTGGAAGACCAGCCGAACGTGCGCGCGATCCTCGAGGCCCTCGCGGCGCCGGCTTCCGACGAGCCGGACACCGGCGTCTGGCGGCAACAGATTCACCGCGTCGTCGAGGCGACGCTGGATGCGCTGCCGGGACATTACGGCGAAGTACTGGAATGGAAGTACCTGGACGGGCAGTCGGTCGAGGAGATCGCGCGGCGCCTGGACGTCGCGCCGAAGGCGGCGGAATCGCTGCTGACGAGGGCACGCGCCGCGTTTCGCGCAGCGATCTCGGACCTGGCGGGTGCGTCGGATGAATTGACTGGAGCGCTGGGCCAAAGCCCGGGGTAGGAACCATGGAACAGGAACATCAGGATCGTCACAAGGGCCCCGACCTGGTCGCCTCGCTGATTCGCGCGGCGGGTCGGCGCACGGCGCCGCCCGAGGACGCATACCTGCAAGTGCTCGGTGCGGCGACCGCGGCGTTTCGCGAGAAGTCGACGAGGCGCCGGCAGCGGACGTGGCTGGCCTGCGCCGCGGCTGCAGGCGTTGCCGCGCTTGCGATCGCGCTGATGTTGCAGTGGAATCCGGCCGCCACGCAGCCGGAGGTTGCAACGGTGGCTCGCGTCTTCGGCACGGTGGAACTCGCGGTCGATGGTGGCTGGAAGCCGATGACCGAGGCGGGTGGCGCGCTCGTGGAAGGCGCGATGCTGCGCACGCTCCCGGGCGGCAGCGTCGCGCTCGCACTCGACGGCGGCGCGTCACTGCGCCTGGCCGCCGCAACCGAAGTACTGCTGGACGGACCGCGGCACGTGTCGCTGCGGGCCGGCACGCTCTATCTGGACAATGCCGGCAGCGTCGGCACCGGATACCGGATTGAGACTCCTGCCGGCACCGCGCGCGACGTCGGCACGCAGTTCGAACTGTACGTCGCCGGCGGCAACTTGCGGTTGCGCGTGCGCGAGGGGCGCGTGCAGATCGATCGGGCCGGAAATCTCCTGACCGGGTCGGCGGGAGAGCAACTCGAGATCGACGTGCTGGGCGGCGTCACGCGTTCGCAGATCCCGGCTACGGACGTGGCCTGGCAGTGGGTGGAGACGGTCGCCCCGGCACCGGACATCGATGGCCAGTCCGCGACCACGCTGCTGGTCTGGGTCGCGCGCGAGACCGGGCGGCAGTTGCGCTACGAATCCGCGGTCGTCGAGGCGCGCGCGGCGGCCGTCATCCTGCACGGCAACATCCGCCACCTCGCTCCGCTCGCCGCACTGGACGTCATGCTGGCGACGACCGACCTCGAGTACGTACTCGTCGGCGATACAATGGAGATCCGAACCCGCACCGAGCACTAACGCCTGCCGTGAAGAAACTGGCGCTGCTGCTGGCCTGCATCGCAGGCGTCGCCGACGCGGCGGTCTACCAGGGGCTGACGCTCGAGCAGGCGCTCGAGCAGCTGCGGGCGCGCGGACTTCCGCTCATTTACAGCAGCGACGTCGTGAAGCCCTGGATGCGCGTCGCGCGCGAACCGGCGGCCACTGAAGCACGCGCCCAACTCTCTGAAATGCTGGCGCCGCATGGCATCAGCATCTCGGATGGTCCCGACGGTTCCTTGCTGCTGGTGCGCGAGGTCCAGCGCACACCACGACAGGCGGCACCCGGGACGCCACACCGCCCGGCGCCGACACCGCTCGAAGTCGTCGTCGTCAGCGCGAGCCACTACCTGTTCGGCGGCGAAGCACCACTGGCATCGGCGGTGTTCGGCTCCGACGACCTCGAGATGCTGCCCGAGATCGGCGAAGATCCCTTGCGCGCGGTGTCGCGCCTGCCGGGCGTCGCGCGCCAGGATTTTTCGAGCCGCGTTTACCTGCGCGGCGGCACCGACGACGAAACGCTGGTGCGCTTCGACGACCTGCGGCTGTACGACCCGTTCCACTTCAAGGACTTCTACGGCGTCTTCAGCACCATCGACCCGGGCATCGTCAGCGACATCCGCGTTTACACGGGCGGATTCCCGGTGAGCTTCGGTGACCGCAGCAGCGGTGTCGTCGAGATCGCACCGCGCCTGCCGGGATCGCAGCTGCATGGCCAGGCGGTGCTCAGCCTGTTCACCACCGGGATTTCGGTTGATGGCTCCTTCGATGACGGCGCCGGCGATTGGGCCATGGCCGCACGGCGCAGCAACATGAGCACGTTCTTCGAACTCGCGAATTCATCGTTCGGCGAACCCGATTACCACGACCTGTTTGCACATGTGGGCCGCCGCTTCAACGACGGCTTCTCGATATCCGCCAACGCGCTCAGGTTTGTCGACCAGATCGTGGCATTCGACACCGATCAGGAGGAGGAAGCCGTCGCCGAGTACAGCGACGCCTACTATTGGTTGCGCATGGATTTCGGAGCGACCGACGGACTCGGTGGCCGGGTACTCATCGCGCGCACGGACCTGGGCAGCGAACGCTCGGGCACGACGGAACTTCCCGGCATCGCCACCGGCTCGCTGGAGGATGAGCGGGATTTCAGCATCAATTCGATCCAGGCCGATGGCTGGTGGCGGCCGGGCGCGCGTTCGGTGTTGCAGGCCGGTGCCGAGTGGCGACAGATGAGTGGGTCCTATCGCTACGCGGACGAGGTCGAGTTCGAGCTGCTGTTCCTGACTTCGGGTGCGCCCACGACGCCGACTCGATCGCGCTCGATTCGTGTACGTCCTTCCGGCCATCAGGCCGGTGCCTACCTGAACTGGCGCGTCGAGCCCACTGCGACGCTGACCACGGATCTCGGACTGCGCTGGGATCGCGAATCGCTTGCCGCGCAGGACGGATCGCAGACCAGCCCGCGCGCGGTGCTGATGTGGCGCCCCATCGAGGACACGCGGCTGCGTCTTTCCTGGGGCCGCTATTTCCAGGCCCAGGGCATCAACGAGCTCGAGGTATCGGACGGCGAGCAGATCTACTCTCCGGCTCAGCGGGCAACGCACCTGGTTGCGAGCATCGAGCACGAGCTGACGCCGGCGCTGAAGCTGCGCGCCGAGGCTTATCGCAAGGAGTACGACCATCCGTTGCCACGCCACGAAAACCTCATGAACACGCTGATGGTGCTGCCGGAACTGAAGCCCGACCGCATCCGGATCGCGCCGGATGCCGCGCTGGCGGAAGGTGCCGAGGTTTCGCTGCACTACGACGCCGGCAGTCTTTCCGGCTGGCTCAGTTTCAGCTGGTCGCAGGTGGAAGACCGCGTGGATGGCGAAAGACTGCGCCGGCTCTGGGACCAGCGCCATTACGCCAGCGGCGGCCTGAGCTGGCGCGGCGCCAGCTGGGAGGCATCCGTTGCGGCTTCCTGGCACACGGGCTGGCGGACCACCGGGATCGAGCTCGCAACGCTCGATCCTTTCCCGCTGGTCGCGGTGGACGAGCGCAATGCCTTGAATCTCTCCGATTTCGCGAGCATCGACCTGCGCATCGCGCGGCGCTTCGAGCTGGAATCAGCCGGTGAGCTGACGGCCTTCATCGAAATCAACAACCTGGTCAAGCGCAGAAATGAATGCTGCGTCGAGTATCAGATCGAGGACGAGGAAGGTCCGGTTTTTCTCGATGTCAGTACGCAGGAGTCGCTGCCGCTGATACCGTCGCTCGGCTTGGTCTGGAAGTTCTGATCGCCATCGTGCTGCGCGAGCCAAAAAAAGGCCCCCGCGAGGGGGCCTTTGTTCCGGCTGCGCCGGTTTCCGTCCGATGGGCGCGGATCAGCTGGCGGCAGGCTCTGCGGCGGGCTCTGCGGCCGGAGCCGGCGCCTTGTCCGAGTTCCAGATGTCGCGGAACAGCATCCACTTTCCGTCCACCTTCTTGATGACCGACACGTAATTGCCGGAGTCAACCGTTGCGCCGGCGGCGTCGGTGACCGTGAAACTCCCGCGGTCCCAGGCAAGATCCGGGGTCACGCCCATGTCCGTGCTGGCGATGTTCATCGTCAATCCGGCAGCCTTCGAATTGGCGCTGTCAGTTGCGATGAAGTCGCGAATCGCGTCACGTCCCACCAGTGCCGATGCACCCGGCGGCATGACCACGCCATCGTCCGCGTACAGGTTGGCTACGCCGTCCGCGTCGCCAGCGTTATAAGCGGCGGCCCAGGACTGGTTGAGCGCCGCGACTTCAGCAGCATCTGCGGTCGAGTCATACGCCGCCGGTTTGCAGGCGGCGAGTGCGATCACGCTCACCGCGGCAATTGCAACTGTCTTCAGGATGTTCACAAATGTCTCCCTTGTGATGATTTTCAGGTTGCCGCGGCTTTCGCGGCCATAATTTCATTTTACTTCATCAACAGGCGTGACGCTCCAATACGCCGACAAAAAAAAGGCCCCCGCGAGGGGGCCTTTGTTCCGGCTGTGCCGGTTTCCATCCGATGGACGCGGATCAGCTGGCGGCAGGCTCCGCGGCTGCCTCTGCGGCCGGGGCGGGCGCCATGTCCGAGTTCCAGGTGTCGCGGATGTAAAGCCACTTGCCGTCCTTCTTCAGGAAGACGCCAATGTACTTGCCGGTGTCGACCGTCGCGCCGCTTGCGTCGGTGACGGTGAATGTCCCGGCCTCGTAGGCGAGGTCGCCCGATACGTCGACGGCGCCCGCTTCGGGAATGTTCAATGTCAACCCGGCGGCTTTTGCGCCCGCACTGTCGCCGGCAAGGTACTCGCGAATCGCCGCGTGGCCGGTGGCGGCCGGCGCGCCCGGCGGCTGGAGGACCGCGTCGTCCCAGTACATGGCGGTCAATGTGTCCACGTCGCCAGCATTGTAGGCGACGGCCCAGGCCGGAGCCGACAAGCGGATCGCGGCTTCATCCGCCGACGTGTCCTCTGCGGCTGGCTTGCAGCCCGCAAGCGCGACCAGACCCACTGCAATGACTGCAGCTGATTTCAGAATGTTCACGATTTCCCCTTTGTAATACTTGATCGTTCAGCCGCGGTTTTCGGCGGTCATGTACCATCGTACTCCATTCGGGGGAGTCCATGCGCGACCTGACCCAGGGCCCGATTCCGGGCCATTTGCTGCACATGGCGCTGCCGATCGCGATCGGCATGCTGGCGCAGACACTCTATTTCCTGGTCGATCTCTATTTCGTCGCACAGCTGGGCGATGCGGCGATTGCGGGCGTCAGCGCCGCCGGCATCGCGATGTTCGTCGTGATGGCGCTGACGCAAACGCTCGGCGTCGGCACCGCGGCACTGGTCGCGCAGGCGGTCGGCCGCAAGGACCAGGCGGATGCCAACCTCGTGTTCAACCAGGCGTTCGCACTGTCCGCGATCTACACGATCGTCACGCTCGTCGGTGGATATTGGCTGACGCCCGGCTACATGCGCTCGCTCGGCGCGGATGCGGCGACGGTCGAGGCCGGCATCACCTACCTCTACTGGTTCCTGCCGGGACTCGTGCTTCAGTACGCGTTCACCGTGATGATCTCGGGGCTGCGCGGCACCGGCATCGTGCGGCCGACCATGATCGTGCAGATGGCGACCGTGTTGCTCAACATCATCCTCGCGCCGGTGCTGATCGCGGGCTGGGGCACCGGCAGGCCGCTCGGCGTCGCGGGCGCGGCGCTTGCGAGCACGATCTCGGTCGCCGCGGGCGTATTGTTGCTGACCTGGTATTTTCATCGGCTCGAGAAGTACGTCCACTTCGACGCCAGGCAATGGCGCCCGCGCTTCGCGGTCTGGGGGCGGATGCTCAACATCGGCCTGCCGGCGGGCGGCGAGTTCGCGCTGATGTTCATTTACATGGCCGTCATCTATTGGGTGATCCGCGACTTCGGCGCGCCAGCCCAAGCCGGCTTCGGCATCGGCACGCGCCTGATGCAGGCCATCTTCCTGCCGACGATGGCGATCGCGTTCGCGACCGGGCCGATCGCGGGCCAGAATTACGGAGCGAAGCAGTATCCGCGCGTGCGCGAGACCTTTCGCTTCGCGGCGATCACGAGCAGCTTCCTGATGTTCGCGCTGACGCTTGCCTGCCAGTGGCATCCGGGCTGGTTCGTCGCGGGATTCACGAGTGAACCCGAAGTCATCGCGGTCGCATCGCGCTTCCTGCAGATCATCTCGTGGAATTTCGTGGCCTCGGGGCTGATCTTCACCTGCTCCGGCATCTTCCAGGGCCTGGGACATACCTGGCCCGCACTCGCGAGCAGCTCATCGCGCATCCTGACATTCGTGCTGCCGGCAATCTGGTTCACGACCCTGCCCGGCCTCGAGCTCGATCACGTGTGGTTCCTGTCGGTCGCGAGCGTCGCGATACAGGTGACCGTCAGCCTACTGCTGCTGCATCGCGTGATGCGCGAGCGGCTGAACGGAGCCTGAGAAGGGGACGCTTCCCTTTTCAGCTGAGCGCGATCTCCACGCGCTTGTTGCGCCGGCCTTCGTTGCGGATCCTGACGACGCGGATGGCGCCGATCTCGGCGATGTTCGCAACGTGCGTGCCGCCACAGGGCTGCAGGTCGATGCCGGGTATGCGCAGCAGCCGCACCCGGCCGGCGCCGCGCGGCGGCTGAACGCTCATGGTCTTGACGAGCTCGGGCCGCGCATCGAGTTCCTCATCGGTGATCCAGACATTTTCCGTATCGACGCCGCGCGCGATCAGCGCATTCGTTTCGCTCTCGATTCGGGCCGCATCCAGCAGCTCCATCTCGATGTCGAAGTCTAGCCGCGCCTTGTCGGGGGCGATGTTGCCGCCGGTCACCGGTGCGACGACGACGCAGGACATCACGTGCAGCGCCGTGTGCAGGCGCATCAGCGCGTAGCGGCGCGGCCAGTCGAGCTCGAGTGAAACCAACTCCCCGGGTTCCGGTAGCGCGCCGGGGTTGAAGATGTGCCGCACCGTGCCGGGCGCCTCGGCTTTTCTGGTATCAATGACCGGGATACGGTCGCCGTTTGCGCGCAGCAGCCACCCGGTGTCGCCAGGCTGGCCGCCGCCGAGCGGGTAGAAGATCGTCCGGTCCAGTTCGACGGCCCCATCCCGGGCTGCGATCACGCGGGCGGTCGCCGTCTTGAGGTAGGCGTCTTCCCGGAACAGCAATTCGGTCGCCATCCCGAAATTATGCCCCCGGATGTGTTCAGGGATCCGGCACGAAGCCACGCGGGAACGGATCGGGGGCGTTTCGGGCATAGCGCTTGGGCGGAATCACGCCCTGGGCGACCAGGTTGCGGCGCGAGTCGTAGAAGATCCGGATCACGGACTCCGGCTCGTCGCTCGCGCGCACGAAATCCGTATAGCTCGCCCCTGAATCCCGGCGTTCCCCATGCCCGGTGCCGAGGCGCCCGGCCAGCTGCCCGGTCCTGGCGGTGTCGGAGCGCGATTCGGCCGCGGTGGCGGGCGCCTCGGGGCGGGACCCCGGGTCCAGCGGCTCGGCGTCGGCCGCGGCGACCGACTCCTGTTGCCGCAGCAGGGGGTAGGCCGCGCGTTCGCGGAACACCGCAATGCCGATGACCCCCACGTTGTCCGGCCGTCCGGTGCGGGCGGCATAGGAGTCCGGTAGGGAGGTGAAATAGAAGGCGGCAACCTCGTCCATGCTCTTGCGCCAGCCATCGACCTGGACGGCACCGCGCGGGTCGACCACGTAGCCGCCCTGACCGGGGGCCGCAGTGCGCCCGGTGATCACGTTGACTCCGTCCACCGAGGTCACGGCCAGGACCCGCCCATCCGTCCGGTTGCGGATACCGATCTCGTACTCGTGACCCGGCTCGCCGGCGACGTAGCGCTCGCCGGCATGCCGGTAGACCGGCAGCTCGCAGCCGGCGGTGCGGTCGAAAATCGAGACGTCCACCGGCTGGCGGGCGAGGGCGGCGAAGGGGACCAATAGGGTCAGCAAGGCAGCGACCTGGAGGCTTGAGCGGTTCATCGGTGACTCCTTGGAGCGATGGTTCCTGGAGTCTTCAACGTTGCCGCTCAGGCATCCGGGTTTGTATATACAATCCGTCGCTACGGTGGTTTTTGCCCGAACAGGCAGGTCGCCATGAAACCAGGTTTCTTCGCCAGACTCACCCGGACCCAGTCGGTCGAAGCCCCGAAACCGGTACCCGAAGCTGCTCAACCGGCGCCGGAACCACCGGTGCCACCCGTCGAGCAAATCATCCGTGACATCGTCCGCCAGGGCCTGCCGGCCGCCCCGCGCAAAGCGGCGATTTCGCTGCGCCTCGACGCGGATGTGCTCGATTGGTTCAGGGCGCAGGGGACGGGCTACCAGACCCGCATCAATGCCGTGTTGCGGGCCTATATGGAGGCTGCCGGCTAGGCCGATTTCGGGTCCGCGAGCCAGCTGCGGATTCTCGACCGAGGCAGACTTCCGGCTATTCGATGTTTCTCAGCCGCTTGTCGTAGAGTCGGATGCTTATATCCATCCAGAATTACCCCATTTTCCGCGGATGCCGGGGTCGTGGATGCGCCATTCGTCACTTCAAATAGCGAATCGACGACCCGGCACCAGTAGGATGTCCAGCGTGCGGAAAGGGCGTCCTGCGAGCGTCAGATTCGGGGCTTGCAAAGCGGGCCGGCATCGGCGTTTCGCGGCTGCCGTGCTGACCCTCGTCGCCGCACTCCAGGTCGTGTCGGCGCTCGCGGAGCCCCTGAAGCCGGCCGCCGAGAAACTGGTTCGGGCCGCGACTTTTGAGGTCGTCGTCCCCAGGATCGCGGAGGTCGATTTCATCCAGTACGAGCGGCCCCTGCCCTGGGATCTCCTGCCGTACTCAGTGCGGACCGACCCCTATGTGTCGATCGGGTCCGCCTTCGCCGTTGGTGAGAACGAGTTCGTCACGGCCGCCCACGTCTTCACCTCCTGGGTCGGCAGCCTGTATGGCGAGCCCCGGCTCCGGGCCGCCAACGGCACGGTCCATGAAATCGGCCAGGTGCTGAAGTTCTCCGGTCACGAGGACTTCGTCGTGTTCTCTGTCCGCGACCCGCCCGCGATCGAAGCGCTTGCGGTCGAGGCCAGCCCGGAGATGAACTCCGAAGTCCATGCGGTCGGCAATGCCATGGGCGAGGGGGTCGTCATCCGCAGTGGGCTGCTGACCTCCGAGACCCCGGAACAGCAGGACGGCCGCTGGCGCTGGTACCGGTTTTCGGCGGCGGCATCCCCCGGCAACAGCGGCGGACCCCTGGTCGATGCTGCCGGCCGGGTGATCGGTGTGATCGTGGCCGCCTCGCCGGCCGAGAACCTCAATTTTGCCCTGCCGATCGGACAGGTCCTCAATGCACCCAGCCTGCGCGCACGGATGGACGCCCGGGTCGCCTACCAGCTACCTGTCATGCCCTTTGGGGTGAATGAAGCGATGCAGTTCGACATCGAGCTGCCGCTGGGATTGGCCGAGTTCGGTCAGCGGCTGGCGCTTGAGTCGAATAGCCATTCCGACCGCCTGCGCACAAAGCTGCTGGCGGAGCATTCCGAACGCCTCTTTCCCCGCGGCGAGCCCTCCGTGCGGATGATGCACAACTACTACAACGCTTGGCAGCCGCGCCTGATCCGTTATGGCGACGACGGCCAATGGCGGCCGCGGGAACTGTCGGGCGAAACCGAGGTTTCGCTGCCGCACGGGGGCCAGGTGACGGCCGGCTCGATCGCCGGCACGGCACTGATCCAGGTCCAGAAGCCCGAAAACATGCCGTTGGCCAACCTTCTGGCGGATTCCGGGCTGCAGATGGATCTGGCACTCAAGGCGCTTAACTGGACGCGGTACATCGGCACCGAATCGATCCGGATCACCTCACTCGGGGCGGCCATCCAGGATGAGAAGCACGTAGATGCCTATGGCCGCCCCTGGCAGTTACGCAGCTGGCGACTCGATCCGATGGATCTCAAGGCGGTCGCATTGGTGTTGCCGGTGCCGAATGGATACGTGGCGTTGATGCGCCTGGTCCCGGTCAGCCGGGCTTACATCAGTGTCGAAGAGCTCAAGCTTCTGGCCAACCTGATCTACGTGACTTACGTCGGCACGATGCCGCAGTGGCAGGAGTTCGCCAAGCTCGAAGGTCTGCGACCCAAAGTATTCGACGGGATCCGGATTGAGTACACGGCCAATCAGCGGTTCCGATACCGGTCGCCGCGGTTTCAGTTAAGCCTCGAACCCAGTCTGGTCGACATCGGCGATCGCTCCAGTCTCGAACTGGACTTCACGTACTTTCCGGATCGCGGTGCCATCGTGTGGGACGTAACTGGACTACGGTTCCTTGAAGACCTGGAGAAATCGATTACCGTTTTCCTGCGTCGCAAGGCCAGGGTCCCGGCCGAGATCGGTGGCAAGCTGCACAGCGAGTGGGGACGCATGCTGCGGCGCGAAGCGCCCTTTGATGGGCAGCCCTATCTGGATGAAGAATTACCGCGCATACGGAGCGTGTATGGAATGCCGGAATCCGCTGCGGCGACCGTAACCAGCGAGCCAGAAAAGCTCTATGACGTCGGCCTGATGTTGAACGGCTTCCCAAGCAAGGAGGAGGTGCGAAAGCTGCAACAGGAGTTGCTGGCGACATTCAAATTGTTCGAGTAGCGGAGCGGGGAAACCGGCGCACCGACAATAAGTACGGACCTCCGGACGACACCAGTTGAATCAGCTGCTTGCGCATTATTCGGATGCTTATAATCATCCGGTAAAGCACCCATTCGGTTCGCCTTCGCAGCCAGGATTTCGACGCATTCATGATTGCGGCGAAAGGCCAGCCTGAACGCCCTGGGCGATCCGCCGCGCAACAGACAAGCCGGGCCTGTGGAGATTTGATTCCGGTCAAATCATCCTGATCGCTCCTGCGGTAGATTGCCCTGAAGTTGCACATAGGCCGGATTTCTAAGCTCTGGAAGGCACTATGAATACGTGGATGGTGAATTGGATGTTGGCCGTGCTGTTCCTCGTGGCATCGACCGGCCTGTTCTTCTTTGTGGTGACGCGGGGGGCGCTGCTTGTGCGCGGACTGTCGCCGGGCCAAGCCAGCGAAAAGTCGCACGTGTATCCGATCTACTCGAACATGCGGCTGATCAAGCTGGTGGATTTCCAGCCCATCATCTCGGCAATCCTGTTGTTTCAATACAATCGCCTGGTCCTGAAGATTGTCCACGGACTCAGCGAGTCGGACCTGAAAGGCAAGAACGTCCTCATCACTTCGTGCGCGTTCGGAAACGTGCTGCCGCGGGTAGTGAATGCGGCCATGGAAGGGGGTGCCGCGCGTGTCGTGATCGCGGATCTCATTCACAACGAGCTCGTTCATGCCAGGAGCAAGCTGGGCCACTTTTCGGGGAAGGTGGATTTCATCGAGGACGATGCCACGGCGATGAAACGGCCCGAGAGCGACGTTGCCGCCAACGTCATGTTCTTCCTGCTGCATGAATTGCCGCACGACCTGAAGGCACAAGCCCTGAGCGAGGCGGGGCGCATGCTTGCCCCGGGAGGAAAGCTCTTTCTTGCGGAATTTCATCGCCCCGAATTGTGGGTGCTGCGCGCCTTGAGCTGGACTTACTTCAAGGTCTTCGAACCGCTGGGTCTGGCGCTCTGGGACACGCATGACCCGCTCGACTGTCTGGAGAACATGGGCGGATGGACGTGCGAACGCACGACGTATTTCTTTGGAAACTTCCAGATCATCACCGCCACCAGGCAGTAGCGGTGGCCAGACCAAGCCGCCTGGTCAGTACGGCTTTCCGTCCTTGTGCGAATACCGGTCCCGCGCATCGGGGGCATTCCAGCGCAGGTCCACGTCCGGGTAGTGCGCGGCGTCCTGCGGATCGCGATTGCTGATCTCCAGATAGACCACCGGTTCCTTGCCCCGATTGATCAGCTGGTGGCCGTCCGGGTGACCCGCGGGGAAGCCGGCGCACTGGCCCGCCTTGAGGGCCTGCTCGCCGGCATTTGTCACCAGGATCAGCTCTCCCGAGAGCACGTAGACGAGTTCGTCCTCGTGCGTGTGCCAGTGGCGCATGGAAGAGGCCGCGCCCGGTCCGAGCGTCGTGTAATTGACGCCGATTTTCGTGAGTCCCGCGGCGTCGCCGAGCGCGCGTTTCTGACGCGGCAGCACTTGCGAGCGGAATGGCTCGGGGTAGCCGGAGTCTTTGTGTGCTTTCAAATCGGCCGGATCAATTGATGTTGCTTCTGTTGTCATGGGTTTACGCCAATAAAGGATGTCTATAAGCATCCAACTATGCCTCAAAACAAGGCCAGAAATCGACCTTGACGCACATGATCACCTATCGCGGACGACACCTGGGACGAATCGGCCCAGACACGCTGGATTTGCGAAGCACAGCCCCTGGCGACGGCAGTCAGGATAGTCGGCACCACCTTGCTGCTTGTATACTTACGCTATACACTTGCCGTGATCAGGAGTTTTCGTCACAAGGGCCTCGAAGAGTTCTTCCGATCTGGGAGCAAGGCAGGGATCCAGCCAAGGCACGCCCCGCGGTTGCAGCTGCAACTCGGCCGGCTCGACGCCAGCGACGCGCCGGTTGCGATGGGCTTGCCGGGTTGGCGGCTGCACCCACTCAAGGGTCATCTTGTCGGGCACTGGGCGGTGTGGGTCGATAAGAAATGGAGGCTGACGTTTTCCTTCATCGGGCCGCATGCGGTCGACGTCGATTATCAGGACTATCACTAGGCAGGAGCCTGGCAATGCAGATGCATAACCCCCCTCATCCAGGTGAAGTCCTGCGCGACGGAGTTTTCAGGGACACTGGCATCACGGTCACGGATTTCGCAGGCCGGCTCGGGATTACACGCGTGGCACTGTCCCGGGTCTTGAACGGCCATGCCGCGATCAGCGCTGAAATGGCGGTACGGCTGGGCGCCTTGCTTGGCGGATCCGCCGAGTCATGGTTGACGATGCAAGCTAACTACGACCTCTGGCAGGCGAGGCGCAAATTAGGGCGACAGGTATCGCGCATCGCTCGCTCGGCCCTCAATCGGGAAATCGCCTGAGGGCTCAGCGGATCACACCCGCAGCCAGGAGCCACTGCCTTGTCGTCGCGACTGTCCGCGTGTAACTCGAATTCGGTTTTTCCGCCACCATTGATTTCATGCGCTTGCACTGATATAGGATGCGTATAACCATCCGAAATTGGCGCCATCCTGAACCCCAAGAAACCATCGAATCGTCCGGTCCGGCGGCGCGGCCCGCGCGTGAAGCGCGCCGAACTCGCGCGCACCACGCGCGCGTTTCCGCGCATGAATCCGAACGTGATTCCGAAGGCCGGATGGGTGCGCGAGATCCGCGATGCGCTGGGCATTTCGCAGTCGCAACTCGCCGCGCGCGCGGGCATCTCGCGTGCGACCGTGCAGCAGATGGAACGCGCGGAAGGGCGCCGCCGCATCACGCTGGCGAGTCTCGATCGTCTCGCGCAGGCGATGGGATGCCAGGTCGCATTCGCAATCGTGCCGAAGGGCGGCTCACTGCAGGACGTGCGCGGGCGCCAGGCGCTGGCTCGCGCCGAGTCGCTGCTGAAAGAAAAACTGGGATCCTCGGCGCACACGAAGCTGCAGCCGCGGGAACTCGAGCGCCGCAAGGAGCGGCTCGCGGCGAAACTCCTGCGCGGCAGCCGGCGCAAGCTCTGGCGCTGAGCGCTCAGCCGATCACGCCCTCCGCCCGCAACGCCTCCAGCTCCGCGGCCGAGAGGTCGAGCTCCCGGCCCAGTACCTCCGCCGTGTGCTGGCCAAGGAGCGGCGGCGGGTCGCGATACTGCAGGGCCGTCCGCGAATAGAGCACCGGGTTGCGGATCTGCGGGACGGTGCCACCCGAGGGGTGGGGCAAGTCGAAGCGCATCTTCCGGTGCCGGACCTGGGGCTCATCGAAAACCTGGGCGAGGTCGTTGATCGGGCCGCATGGCACGCCGGCCAGGCCCAGCTCCCGCAGCCAATCCCGGGTGATTTTCTGCCGGCACAGCCGGTCGATCTTGGGCACGAGCGCCGCGCGATTCGCCACGCGCCCGGCGTTGGTCCGGTAGCGCTCATCCGCGGCCAGTTCCGCCCGGCCCGCGACCCCGCAAAAACTCGCAAACTGCCGGTCGTTGCCGACCGCCAGCATCAGGTAGCCATCCCGCGTGGCGAAGGCCTGGTAGGGGACGATGTTTGGGTGGGCCGTGCCGCGCCGGCCGGGTGGGGTTCCCGAGACGAGGTAGTTCAGGCTCTGATTGGCGAGTGCCGAGACCTGCGTATCGAGCAGCGCCAGGTCAATGGCTTGCCCGCGGCCCGAGTGTTCCCGCTCATGCAGTGCCGCCGTGATCGCGGCGACGGCATAAAGCCCGGCGATCAGGTCGGAAACCGCGACGCCCACCTTGACTGGGCCGGCTCCCGGCTCGCCATCGGGCACGCCGGTGACGCTCATCAGTCCCGACATGGCCTGGATCATCGCGTCGTAGCCCGCGCCACCCGCAGCGGGGCCGTCCTGGCCGAAAGCCGAGATCGAGCAATAGATGAGCCGCTGGTTCAGGTGGCGCAGGTCGTCGTAGCCGAGTCCGTAATGCGCGAGCTTGCCGACCTTGAAGTTCTCGATGAACACATCGGCGCGCGCGGCGAGCTCGCGAATCAGATGCTGCCCGGCGGGCTTCGTGAAGTCGATCGCGAGCGAGTGCTTGCCGCGATTGACGGCCAGGTAATAGGCGGACTCGCCGGTCTCCGCGCCCTGCGGGTGCTTCAGCCAGGGCGGACCCCAGTGCCGCGTGTCGTCGCCGGCGCCGGGTTTCTCGATCTTCCAGACCGTGGCGCCGAAATCGGCCAGGCATTGCGTCGCCCAGGGACCCGCCAGGATGCGGCTGAGGTCGAGGACCTTGATGTCGTGCAGCGGGCCCATGCTTTCAGTGGGTGCCGGGAAAGGAACCGGCCTTCACCAGCATGCCGGGCACGGGCCGGCCAAACTGCTGTTGCAGCCAGCGGCCGGTCGCGATCGTCTGGTCGAGATCGATGCCCGTTTCGATGCCCATGCGCTGGAGCATGTAGAGCAGATCCTCGGTCGGGATGTTTCCGGTCGCCGCCGGCGCGAATGGACAGCCGCCGATGCCGCCGACACTCGCGTCGAGCACGCTGGCGCCGCCCTCGACCGCGGCGTAGGCATTCGCAATGCCGGTATTGCGGGTGTTGTGGAAATGACAGCGCAGGGGCATGCCCGGCAGGGCATCTTTCAGGCGCCGCAGCAGATCGGTCACCTGGCTCGGCACGCCGGCGCCGATGGTATCCGCGATCGCGATCTCGATCGGATTGCCGTCGGCCGCCTCGCGCGCGATGGCGATGACCCGCTCCGGCGCGACTTCGCCCTCGAATGGGCAGCCGAAGGCGCCGGAAATCGTCAGCTGCGCGCGAATGCCGGCGGCGTGCGCGGCGGCGGCCATGGCCAGCCAGTCGCCCAGGGATTCGCGCATCGTCACGCCCTGGTTGCGCTCGTTGAACGTGTCGGTCGAAAACACCACCATCCCGATTTCGTCGCAACCGGCCGCGACCGCGCGGTCAAAACCGCGACGGTTCAGCACCAGGCCGATGTAGTGCAGGCCCGCGCGCCTGGGCAAGACCTTCATCACGGCCTCGGCGTCGGCCATCTGCGGCACCTGCTTTGGATTCACGAAACTCGTCGCCTCGAGACGCCGGGTACCCGCCGCGACGATACGGTTGATGAACTCGATCTTGGCGCTCGTGGCGAACACGCCCGGCTCGTTCTGCAGCCCGTCGCGCGGGCCCACCTCGACGATCTCAAGTTTACGGATTGGCATCGGGACCCCAAGCTCGACTGGTGGCTCGTCCTGCTGGATTGTATACACCACTGTATAATTGCTGCCGTAACCCGGACCCGGCGCCCCATGGAGAGAACCGACATGTCCAAGACACGGAATTCGTCACTGGCCCTGATCCTGCCCGCGGCGATGGCGCTGCTGATGCTCGCCGCCTGCGGTGAAAAGGCGACGCCCACGAGCGCGGAACCGGCCGTGCAGGCCGAAATCGACAAGGACGCGGAGCTGAAGGCCAAGGAAGAGGAGCTGGCACGCAAGGAGGCTGAACTCGCGCTCAAGGAACGCGAGCAGGACCTCGCGCGCCGTGAAGCCGAGCTGGCCAGCAAGTCGGGCTCGGCATCAAAGCCGAGGCCTGCTACCGGCACCGCCTCTACCGGCACCGCCTCTACGGGCACCGCCTCCACGAGCACCGCCTCCGCCGCGAAGCCGGCCCCGTCGGGCCCGCGGCAGTATACGGTCCCGGCGGGCACCTCGCTCTCCGTACAGCTGCCGGCAACGATCACGACCAAGAATGCGCGCGTCGGCGATCGCATCGCCGGCAACCTGAGCTCCGACCTCGTCGTGAACGGCAAGGTGATCGCCAAGGCCGGCGCGCTGTTGCAGGGCTCGATCACGGAGGTCGTCTCCGGCAGCAACAAGATCGGCGGCACGCCGACGCTGGGCCTCAACTTCGACAACCTGACGCTGGCCGATGGCAGCGACACGCGCGTTTCCGCCACGATCAGGGAAGTGTCCGCGAAGAGCGATACGGCGCGCGATACCGCCAAGATCGCCGGCGGCGCGGTTATCGGCGCCGTGATCGGCAATCAGACCAGCAGTGACAGCGGCAAGGTGGTCGGCGCATTGATCGGCGCCGCCGCGGGCACCGCTGCCGCGAAGAAGACCGGCACCGAAGTCGAGTTGCCGGCCGGCACCGTGCTCGGCGTGACGCTCAACACGCCGGTGACCGTGACGATGTAACCTTGATGGTGCCGGGTCGTAAACTACGACCCGGCACCTCTCCTCGCCCAGGCGACGATTCCGGGCGTGATCGAGACCAGCACGATCAGCGCGATCACGATGCTCAGGTTTTCCCTGACCATCGGGATGTTGCCGAAGAAATATCCCACGAGACACAGTGAGACGACCCACAGCAGCGCGGCCACGATGCAGAAGCCGAGATAGCGCAGGTAGGGCATCTTGCCGATGCCCGCGACGAATGGCGCGTAGGTGCGGATGATCGGGATGAAGCGCGCCAGGATGATCGTCTTGCCGCCATGGCGTTCGTAGAAGGCGTGCGCACGCGCGAGGTGGGCGGGATTGAACCAGCGCGAGCGATCGTAGTGGAACACCTTCGGCCCGACCAGGCGCCCGATCCCGTAATTGACGTTGTCGCCGGTCAGCGCCGCACAGACCAGCACGACCAGGACCGTCATGATGTCCATGTCGCCGGCGGCGGCGAGCGTGCCGGTCACGAACAGCAGTGAATCCCCGGGCAGGAACGGCCAGACCACCAGGCCGGTCTCGATGAACACGATCAGAAACAGGATCGCATAGACGCCGGTGCCGTACTCGACCACCAGGTCCTTCAGGTGCGCGTCGAGGTGCAGCGCGATGTCCAGCAACGAGGCGAGCAGGTCCATCAGCGGATTTCGGCCTCGAATTGCGTGCGCGCCGCATCGAACCGGATGCGCGCCGCGCCGAGCAGCTCGCCGACGGCCGCGCCATCCGCCTGGCCGGCGGAGTCTTCCATCGCGACCGCCACCGCCTGCAGGCGCGTGGCAGCCATGTTGGCGCTCGTTCCCACCAGCGTGTGCGCCGCGCGCCGCACCAGCTCCAGGTCGACTTTCGCCAGGCCGGTCTCGATGTCGGCCAGCGCCTTCTCGACGCTCTCGATGAAGCTTGCGACCAGTCCGCGCGCGAGCACGGCATCGCCCGCCGTCAATTCACGGAATCGCTCGAGCGCGATCTCCGACCGCACCTTGTCAGGTTGCGGAGTGGGCCGCACGACATGGCGACCGGTCAGTGAGCCGACGGCCGGCACGTAGCGATCGAGCATCGCGGTCAGCCGATCGCGGTCGATCGGTTTCGGCACCACGTCATCCATGCCGCTGGCCTTGCATTCCTCGATCTGCTCCTTCATCGCGCTGGCCGTCAGCGCGACGATCGAAACCCGCTGGTTGATTCCCTCGCGCTCGCGGATGCGGCGCGTCGCCTCGAGGCCATCCATCACCGGCATCTGCACGTCCATCAGCACGAGGTCGAAGCGCCGCGCCTCCAGCGCCGCGAGCGCCTCGCGGCCATTGCTGCAGGTCACGACCTCACAGCCGGCGCGCTCGAGATAGACCTGCGCGACGCGCTGGTTGGTCGGGTTGTCCTCGACCAGCAGCACCAGGCGTCCGCGGCGGTGCTGCGCCTCGACGATCTCGTCGCGGGTCACGATGGCGCGCAGCCGCTGCGTGAAGTCGAGCGCATCGTGCGACAGCACGCGCTCCATGGCTGCCAGCAGCTCCGCGCGCCGCACCGGCTTCGACAGCTGGCCGGCGAAGCCGAGTTCCCGCAGCTCTTCGCGGTTCGGCCGATCGTCGATCGAGCTGTACAGGACCAAGCGCAGGTTGGCGATACCCTCCGTCGCGCGGATGCGGCGCGCAAGCTCGAAGCCGTCGATGCCTGGCATCCGGTGATCCATCAGCACGACCTGGTATGGAGTGCCCGCGCCCGCCGCGCGCTGCAGGGTCGTCAGCGCATCGATCGCGCTCTCGGCAAGCTCGACCTCATAGCCGGCATTTCGCAACTGCTCCGCGAGCACTCGCCGATTGGTGTCATTGTCGTCCACGACCAGAACCCGCCGGCTCGCAGCCGGCACCGGCTGGACAGGCGTTGCCGCGGCTTCGCGGGCGCGGGGCTCCAGGCGCGCGGTAAACCAGAACGTCGAGCCCTTGCCCGGCGTGCTCTGCACGCCGACCTTGCCATCCATGAGTTCCGCGAGGCGCTTGACGATCGAGAGCCCGAGACCGGTTCCACCGTACTGCCGGGCCGTCGATGCATCGGCCTGCATGAAAGGCTGGAACAGGCGCGGGAGCGCATCGGCCGCAATCCCGATGCCGGTGTCACGCACCTCGAACCGGACCAGGATGGCGGCGCCGAGCGCCAGTTCCTTCTGCACGCGGATCACGACTTCGCCCTGGGTCGTGAACTTGATGGCGTTCGATGCGAGGTTGGTCAGCGCCTGGCGGATGCGCCCGGGATCGCCCAGCACACGTTCCGGCAGGTCGAGCGCCACGTCCACGACGAGCTCCAGACCCTTGGCCGCGGCTTGCAGCGCCATGGTGGTCGCGACCTCCTCGACGTGGGCGCGCAGGTCCATTTCGACGCGTTCGAGCTCGAGCTTGCCGGCCTCGATCTTCGAGTAATCCAGCAGGTCATTGATCACCGCGAGCAGCGAATCGGCGCTCGAGCGGATGATGCCCGCGTATTCGCGCTGCTGGCGGTCCAGGGTCGTGTCGAGCAGCAACGTGGTCATGCCGATGACGCCATTCATCGGCGTGCGGATCTCGTGGCTGACGTTGGAAAGAAACTCGCTCCGTGTGCGGCTCGCGGCCTCCGCCTGGCGCAGCGCCTTGGCCAGGACCTGGCGCTGCTCCTTGAGCTCCCGCTCGAGTTGCTCGATCCGTCGTTGCAGGGGCTCGCTCATCGAGTATTCTTCACACCGGGTGGGTGAGCATGAGTAGCGAGTCTAACGCACCGCAACGTCTCCTGATCGTCGAGGACGACGCGCACATGGCCTATCTGCTCGGCTACCTGGCCGAGCGGGAACACTTCAAGGTCGAGACCATTGCCGACGGGCGCCAGGCCGCCCTGCGCATCGACACCGGACCTGCCGTCGACCTGGTGTTGCTGGACATCATGCTGCCGTACACGGATGGTTTCGAGCTGCTGGCGCGCCTGCGCGCAAGCCCGTTGTGGCGGGGCGTTGCCGTCATCATCCTGACCTCCAAGACCCGCGAGCACGATGCCGTGCGGGCACTCGACCTCGGTGCCGATGATTACCTGACCAAGCCATTCAGCCCGGCGGAACTCGTGGCCCGTATCCGGCGGCGGTTGCGCCGGCCCCCGGCGCCCCCGGCGTAACGGGAATTGCCCGCCATGCGACGATGGCTGATGCGAATGCTCATTGCCTGCCTTTGCATGGCCGCTGCCGTGGCTCCGGCGCAGGCCTGCAGCGAGGCCGAACAGGCAGCCGTCACCGCGAATCCGGACAACCTGGATGCGCGCGATGCGCTCGCGCGCACCTGCGCCCGTGCCGGGCGCCATGATGAGGCGCTCGCGCACTACGATTTCTTGCTTGCGCGCGATGCGGGCAACGTCGACTGGCTGCTCGGCAAATCGCAGGCGCTCATTGCGCTGCAACGGCCGCGCGAGGCGCTGCCAGTCCTCGAACGCGCACGCAGCGTTGCGCCGAAATACGAGGACGTCTGGCGGCTGAACGCCACCGCATTCGAAATGCTCGAGGACTACGAGCAGGGCGATGCACTGCTCGTGGAAGCGGAGCGCGCCTTTCCGCAATCCACCTGGCCCGCGACGCGACGCCGGGCGCTCACCGAGCAGCGCCTGCTCGAGCGCGGCACGCGGGTCTCGCTCGCTGCGAGCTATGAGGACCTGTCGGGCGGCCGCGACCCCTGGCGCGCGATGTCGCTCAACCTCGACCGGCCGCTCGATGACCGCCGGCGCATCCTCGGCGGCGTGCACGTCGAGGAGCGCTTCGACACGCGCGACGAGCAACTCGCGGCCGGCTTCGTGCAGCGGTTGACTGATGACTGGTCATTCAGCGCGGCCGCCGACGTCGCGCCGGATGCCGAGGTGCTGCCGGAATGGAGCTTGGCCGCGGAAGCCGGCCGCGCCTTGCCAGGCAACCGGAGCTTCAGCCTGCGCGCGCGGCACGCGAGCTATGCGACGGTGGACGTCGATTCGCTGGCGGCGACCATCGAGCAGTATGCCGGGCTGTTCCGCGTCGCCTATGCCCTGACTGGCGCGCAGCCCTCTGGCCTCGGCACGAGTTGGGGCCATGCGTTGCGGGTCGCGCACGACTACGGCACGGCGAGCCACATCACGCTCGCCCTCGGCTACGGTGAGGAGGCCGAGACCGTCGCGCCGGGCGTCGTGCTGGTGACACGCAACAAGAGTATCGGCCTGCATGGCGTGCACTGGCGGAGCGCCAGTTGGGGTTTTGCATGGGAAGCGGGTTGGTACAAACAGGGCGACCTCTACAACCGGGTGCGGATACGCCTTGGACTTGAACACCGGTTCTGATTTCGTCGTCACACTCGCGTGGCGCAGCGCCCAGATCGCTGCCGCGAGCGCCATGCTGATGCTGACAGGCGCGTTGATCGTGCGCCGCTACCTCCAGCACGAGGAGCGCATACGGGCGCGCGTCGTCGGCATCTGGCGGCCGCTCCTGACCCGGGTCGCGATCGAATCGGACGAACTACCCGAGCTGCCGCGCCTGGTGCCACGGCACTTGCCGTTCCTGCTGGAGGAATGGAACGCGCTGAACGATGCGGTGCGCGGCGAAGCCGCCACGCGATTGAACGCGCTCGCGCTGCGCCTCGGCTTCGACACGGTCGCCCGCCGCCAGCTGCAGTCGCGACGCATCGGCGAGCGCATCCTCGCGATCCGCACGCTTGGTCACCTGCGCGATCCGACGGCCTGGAAGCCGTTGCAGGAGCAGCTGGTTTCAGTGAACGCGCTGGTGTCCTTCTACGCGGCCGCGGCGCTCGTGCAGATCGACGCCCAACGCGCGATGCCGGGCATCATGCTGCAGGTCGCCGAGCGCGAGAGCTGGCCCGGCGAGGCGATGGCGAGGTTGCTCGTCGATGCCGGCGCCGACGTCGCACGCGAGCCGATCCGCGCGCTGATGCTGTCACTGGTGCCATCCAAGGTGCCGCCGCTCCTGCCATGGCTTGCCCATGTGGATGCGGTGCTCGGCAGCGAGGTGGCGATCGAGTTGATGCGCCGCCACACAAGCGATGACCACATTGTCGCCGCAGCGCTTCTGGTGCTGCTGGACCCGGTGGTGCTGCCGGAGCTGCGGCCCCTTGTGGCTTCGGCCGATGCGAGCATCCGCATGAACCTCGCGCTGGCGATCGGCCGGCTGGGCGACATCGCGGAGACCGAACTGCTGATGAAGCTGATGAGCGACCGGGTCTGGTGGGTGCGCTACCGGGCGGGGCAGGCAATGTTGAGACTGCGCGGCATGGACGCCGCCGGTGTGGAGTCGGTGCGCACGCGTCTCACCGATCCGTATGCCCTCGACATGCTGAAGCATGTGCGCGCCGAGGAGTCGCTCGCGTGAGCCTGCGCGGCTTCATCGAGGGCGTGCAATGGCTATTCCTCGGTTACTTCATCGTGCTGAACATCATCTACCTGGGGCTCGCGTTCGTCGCGCTATTCGGCCTGCGCCGTTATATGAGGGGCATCAGCGCGGCCGAGCGCGTGTACTCACACCTGCAGATGCCGGTCTCGCTGGTCGTGCCCGCGTACAACGAGGCCGCGACCATCGCCACCTCGATCCGCGCCCTGCTGCAGCTTCGCTACCAGCACTTCGAGGTCATCGTCGTCAATGACGGCTCGAAGGACGACACGCTGGCGGTCATCGAGCGCGAGTTCCAGTTGCAGCCATTCCCCGAGGCGTACCGGGTGCAGATCAAGACCCAGCCGGTGCGCGGCGTCTACCGCTCGCTGACGCATCCAAACCTGCGCGTCATCGACAAGGAAAATGGCGGCGGCAAGGCGGACGCCACGAATGCCGGCATCAACGCGGCACGCCACGTGATTTTCTACTGCGGCGACGCCGATTCGGTACTCGACCCGCATAGTCTCGAGCATGTCGTGCGGCCATTCCTCGAGGATCCACGCACCGTCGCTTGCGGCGGCACGGTGCGGATCATCAATGGTTGCGTCGTGCGCGGCGGCGTGCTGGAGAAGGTCGGGCTGCCGCGCAATCCGCTGGCACTCGTGCAGGTGGTCGAGTACCTGCGCGCATTCCTGGGCGGACGGCTCGGCTGGAGCGCGATCAACGGCATGCTGATCGTTTCCGGCGCGTTCGGAGTCTTCCATCGCGATACGGTCGTTGCAGCGGGCGGCTTCCGCGCCGACGTCATCGGTGAGGACATGGAAATGACGGTGCGCCTGCACCGCAAGTTGAGCGAACGTGGCGTGCGTTATCGCGTGGCGTTCATCCCGGATCCGGTGTGCTGGACCGATGCGCCGGAAGACGTCGCGACGCTCGCGAAGCAGCGCAAGCGCTGGCATCGCGGCCTGGCCGAAAGCCTGTGGAACAACCGCAGCCTCTGCTTCGCGAGGCACAGCGGCTCCGCCGGCTGGCTCGCCTTCCCATTCTTCGTGCTGTTCGAATTGCTGAGCCCGATCGTCGAAGTGGGCGGGTTCCTGGTCATGGGCACCGCATTCGCGTTCGGCATGATGTCCGGGCCTTCCTTCCTGGCATTCGTCGCGGCGGCATTCGCGCTCGGCGTGATGCTCTCGACCACGGCGCTGCTGCTCGAAGAGCTCTCGTTCCACACCTACCCGAAGGCACGCCACCTGCTTGTGCTCTTCGTCGTGGCAATTCTCGAGAACTTCGGTTACCGGCAGGTCATTTCGGTCTGGAAACTACAGGCGCTCTACGGCTGGCTGACGGGCCAGCGCCTCCAGTGGGGCGACATGAAACGCAAGGCCGACTGGCAGCAATGACTAGCGGATCGAGTCCATCAGCGCCTGCGGGTCGTACACGCGCCCGTCCTTGACGACGCGATAGACCTGACTGAGATTGCCGGTGTCGGCGAGCGGATCGGCATCGAGCACGACCAGATCGGCAAGCTGGCCCGGCGCGACCTTGCCGAGGTCCTCAGGCCGGCCGAGCGCGAGTGCACCATTCGCCGTCGCCGTGCGCAACACCTCAAGCGGCGTCAACCCGGAATCCTGCATCAGTCGCATTTCGCGCAGGATCGACGGGCCGTGCAGCGTGCCGATGTTGCCGGCATCAGTGCCCATGACCACGGTAATGCCCGCATCGAGCAGCTTGCGCAGGTTCTGCATGGCGATGGTCGGCGGCGGGGGCAGCGTCGCATCCTGCATCGCCTTGGCTACGCGCTCCGGCCTCTTGTCCGCCGGAATGTCATTCAGGTCGTCCATCGCCGCGAGGATCTGCGGATCCGCGCGGCGCGCTTCCGCGGGCGTCGCGCGCCAGAGGTTGGAGAGCGCAAGTGGATAGCCCTGCATGACGGAAAAGGTCGGGCAATAAATAACGTTGTTGCGACGCGCGAGCGCGATGAATTCCTCATCCACCGGCGCATCGAAGACGGAGTGCACGAGGTAATCGGCGCCGGCGCGCAGCGCCGCCTTTGCGACGAGCAGCTCGGTCGCATGCACGGCGAGTTTCCTGCCCGCCGCATGGGCGGCATCGCCCGCGGCCTTGACGATCGCCTCTTGCGCGGCGAGATCATCACCCGGCTGGTGAATGAACCAGACCTTGACGTAGTCCGCGTCCCGGGCGAGGACGCGCCGCACGAGCGCGAGCCCCGCCTCAACGGTATCGATGCGGATGATCGGCGGGTCGCCGAGGTCGAGCTGCGGGCGCGCCACCATGGAAATCAGCGGCCCGGCCACCGCCATGCGGGGCGCCGCCGCGGTCGCGGCCGCGCGATCGCGCACGTCGAAATTCCAGAACGGGCCGCCGATGTCCACCACACCCGTGACGCCGCTCGCGAGCCAGACCTTGAAGGTGGCATCGAGCCGTGCCTGGTTGCGCGCGACTTCCTGGGCGTAAGGCACCACGGCGTTGAAGTCCGCGACATCCGGGCGCGTGTAGAGATTGCCGGACTGGAAGAAGTGCACGTGCGCATCCACGAGCCCCGGCACGACCCACTTGCCCCGGCCATCGATGACCGTCGCGCCTTCGGTCAACTCGATCGCAGCGTTATGGAGGATGGCATCGATGCGGCCACCGCGGATGATGATCGTCGAGTCGGGCTCCAGGACCGCCGCGCCAGCGCGCTCGGGGTGCACGATCGTGGCACCGTTGATCACGACCACGGGACCCCCGGCGGGTGGCGCCGCCTGGGCGGCGGTGGCGAGGAGGGCGATAGCAGGGATCAGGAGTCTGACTAGCATGGCGTTAGTTTAGCGGTGCCGGGTCGTAGTTTCGTAGTTGTGGCAAATAACTGCGAAACTACGACCCGGCACCATGAAGATCTTGGCGATATTGCTGGTTGGCATGTTGATCGGCGGCACGAGCGTCGCCGACACGACCGCTGCCAGCCGCGTCGCGGAGACCGAGGCGATCTTTCTCGATTTCCTGGATGCGGCGAATGCCGTGGGCGTCATCGATTCCGGCCTGTACATGCAGTACGAAGGTCGTGACCGGGCCGCATGGGAAGCACGGATGCGCGCTCGGCGCGAAACCCTGACCGCGGGCCTCGCAGCCATCGACCCGGCCGCTCTGTCGCAAGCCGATGCTGCCGCCGTCGCCGCCATGCGCAAGACGCTCGCGGACTACGCGGAGGAGGATCCCAAGCAGGCAGACCTCGGCGCCGCGTCGAAGTGCAGCGACGCCGTGCGCCGCGACCTCGATACGGTAAAGCTGCAGGCTGCCCTCGTCGGCTGCTACCGGGAAATCGGCAATCAACTGAAGTTCGAGGACGACACCGTCGATCGCGGCACGGCGCTTTCGCTGCTGTACGGCATCGAGGAACCCGCGCGGCGCAAGGCGCTGTTCGATGCGTTCCGTCCGCTCTGGTCGGCGCTCAACGGCCAGGACGAAGCCGAAAGCCCGTACCGTCGCATGATCCGGATGGTCGCGGCGGATGCGGCGAAAAACGGCTCGGAGATCGACGCCGCTGCGCGCGCCATCGGCGTCTCGATCGGCGAGGTCGAGCGTTGGCTCGTGCAGATCCTTGATGCCTGGCGGCAGGCGAGCGGGCCCGGGATGGTCGAGCCCTGGGACTTTCGCTACGCGATCGGCGAGGCCGATCGCCGCCTGGCGCCGCGAATACCCACCGATACGCTCGTGCCGGTCAATGAGCGCTTCTATCGCGATCTGGGCGCGGACCTCGCCGGGCTCGGCATCGTGTACGACCTGGGCGAGCGGCCCGACAAGTCGCCGCTTGCCTATACCGATTTCCTCGCCCGCGGCCGCATGGTGAACGGCAATTGGCGCCCATCCATCGCGCGCGTCGTGGGGAGCTATCCGGTCGGCGGCTTGTTCTCGTTGAACGAACTCGTGCACGAAAACGGCCATGCGGTGCACATCGCTGCCATCCGCAACCGGCCGGCATTCATGGACTGGCCCGACACGCTCTTCGCCGAGGCCTTCGCCGACGTCCCGTCCTGGAGCGTGTACGAGCCCACCTGGCAGCGACGCTACCTCGGCGCCGAGGTGGACGAACAGGTCTCACTGCGTGCCCTCTATGGCACCGTCATGCTGGACATCGCCTGGTCGCTCTTCGAGATACGCATGCTGCGTGATCCCGCCGCCGACCCGAACGCGGTTTGGACCGAGATCACGAGCCCTTACCTGCATATCGTCCCCCACCCGGACGTGTCCTGGTGGGCGATGCGCGTGCAGCTCGCCGGCAACCCGGGCTACATGGTGAATTACGGCCTCGGCGCGGTGCTCACTGCCGAAATCCGCCAGCGCCTGAACGAGGCCATCGGGCCCTTCGATGCCGGCAATGCGGCGTGGTACGGCTGGCTGAGCGAGCGGCTGCTGGCCTACGGCTCCGAGCGGGACACCCGGGCCTTGATGCTGGCATTGCTGGGGCGCCCGCCGTCGCCCGAGGCGGTGCTGGCGCAGATCCGACGCCTCAAGATGTAGAATTGCGTTCATGAGGCCGACGCTTTGCCTCGTCGTGCTGGCCGGGATCGCCACCAGCGGCGCCGGTCTCGCTGCAACCACGGATTGGTCCCACTTTGGCGGCGATGCCGGCGGCATGCGCCACACGACGGCGGCCGAGATGACGCCGGACAACGTCGAAAACCTCGTTCCGGCCTGGACCTATCGCACGGGCCATTTGCAGGCGCCGGAAGACGCGATCGAGAGGTCGAAATTCGAGGCGACCCCGATACTCGTCGAGGACAAGCTGGTCCTGTGCACGCCATTCAACGTCATCATCGCGCTCGATCCGGCGAGCGGCGCCGAGATCTGGCGTCACGATCCGAAGATCAACATGCAGCAGCGGCCTGCGAACGGTTTCATCTGCCGCGGCGTCGCCTACTGGCGCGATAGCCAGGCGCCGCCGCAGCAAGAATGCGCGGCGCGTATCTTCACGGGCACGAACGACCATCGGGTCATCGCCGTGGATCTTGCGGACGGGCAGCGCTGCGAGGATTTCGGCAGCGGGGGCGAGGTCGTCATCAACCCCGAGGCGGCGCTCGAGTGGCCGGGCGAATACCAGATCACCTCGTCTCCGGTGGTCGTCGCCGATACGGTCATCGTCGGCTCGGCCATTTCCGACAACGTCAGCGTACGGGCGCCGCGCGGCACCGTGCGCGCTTTCGATGCCCGCAGCGGGGCGCCGCGCTGGGCATTCGACCCCATTCCACGCGATGCGGCGGCGGCCGCGGCGCAGGGCTGGCATGGCCAGGCAATACCGGTCGAGGGCCACGCCAATGTCTGGGCGCCGATGTCGGTGGATGCGGCGCGCGGTCTGGTGTTCCTGCCAACCTCGAGCCCAAGCCCCGACTTCTTCGGCGGCCTGCGGCCCGGCGACAACCGCTACTCCGATTCCGTGGTCGCGCTCGATGCCGCCACGGGCGCGATGCGCTGGGCATTCCAGGCCGTGCATCACGACGTCTGGGACTACGACCTGGCGGCGCAGCCGCTGCTCGTGACGATTACGGTCAATGGCGCCGCGCGCGATGTCGTCATCCAGGCCACGAAGATGGGACTCATCTTCACGCTCGATCGCGACACCGGCGAGCCGGTCTTTCCGGTGGAGGAGCGGCGCGTTCGGCAGGGCGGCGTGGCCGGGGAAGCTCTGTCTCCGACACAACCATTTCCGGTTCGCCCGCGCCCACTGTCGGACTCCACGATCACGCCGGAGGAGGCCTGGGGCTTCACGCCCTTCGACCGCGGGGCCTGCGCGCGCCAGATCGAGTCGGCGCGGCGCGATGGGCTTTACACCCCGCCTTCATTGAAAGGCTCCATCGAATTTCCGTTCACCGGCGGCGGCGTCAACTGGGGCAGCGCCGCGTTCGATCCGGCGACCAACCGGCTGTTCGTGAATACCTCCAGCATGATGCATCGCATCACGCTGATTCCGCGTGCCGAGACCGATGAGGAATGGCACGACATCCCGTATGGCGAGCAGGCGCCCATGCGCGGCTCGCCCTATGCCATGCAGCGGCAAACCATGCTGAGCCCCCTGGGGATTCCCTGCAATCCGCCGCCCTGGGGCCTGCTGCACGCGATCGACATGAATGACGGGGAAATTGCCTGGGAATCCGTGCTCGGAACCACCGAGGAGATCGCCCCGCTCGGTTTGGCGATGCACACCGGAACGCCAACCGCGGGAGGCCCGCTGGTCACGGCCGGCGGTCTGGTCTTCATCAGCGCAACGATGGATAACTACCTGCGCGCCTTCGATGCGAAGACCGGCGCCGAGCTGTGGCAGGGCAAGCTCCCTGCCGGTGGTCAGGCCAACCCGATGAGCTACACCTACGGGGACCGCCAGTACGTGGTCATCGCTGCCGGGGGCCATAAAGAAATGGGGACCCGGAAGGGCGATTATGTGATCGCCTATGCGCTGCCGCGCGCCGGCGAAGCGGGGCCGTCCCTGGTGTCACGTGTCCTGGATCGGCCGGGCCGGCGCTTCTACCTGAACGTAGGCCTGGGCCTCGTGTTCCTCGTCGCGATCGGGTGTGGCATCCGGCGGCTCGTTCGCCGGCGCCGTGCTACAGCAAATTAGCCGGATCCAATGATTCCCACACCGCCAGCACCGTCATCGCAACCACCATCAACCAGCCGAACGTGAAAACCCTGCGCCGCACCGGCACGTAGTTCGGGACGATGTGGACGTACGCATGCGCGATGCGGCTCGTGGCGAAGAGCCAGGCAGCGATGAGCGCGGCGATCCCCACCGCATCCAGCGCCCATAGCGCAATCGAGACCACGTAGAACAGCACCGGCAGCTCGAACTGGTTGCGGATGTTGTTGTTGATCTTGATGACCCCCTCGGGCCAGGCGTCGTCGTAGAGCGCGCGCCGCGCCATGTCCACCAGGCCGGTCTTCATCGCGCGGACCTTGGCGAAGACCAGCAGGACATAGACCACCAGGGCCAGGAGCACCTGGACCAGGACGGGGGCGAAGATGAGGTTGCGGTTCATGGGCGCGAATCCTTGGAGGAGTAACGCATGGCGTATTCATCCAGCAGTCTGCGGATCATCCGTTGATAGGGAATGTTCGATTTCCTGGCGTGGGCCTTGAAGAAATCAACACTTCTCTGGCTCAAGGAAATCGTCACCTTGATGCCGTCTTCTTTCAGAACGAGTTGATCCGGCGGCGGCAGGAAGTCCTTAATTATCTGAATCCGGCCCAAGGGCTCGTCGGTGTACCCTCTGGTTCGCTTCATAAGCCCTCCTTCCTTTGCGCCAATATCCGGCACCAATGATTCGGATCACTTCGGAGCGGTAGGTGAATCGCACGGTCAACACGCGGTTGCCGACCTTGCCGAAACAGTAGAACCGCTCCTCTTCCAGGCTGTGGTCGAAGTCGCGGGCAATGGCACGGTTGGAATCCAGGAACGCCAATACTGCTTCCGAGAACGCCACACCATGCTTTCGCTGGTTCTCCTCGTCCTTGGCCTGATCCCAGTCAAATTGAGCCGCCATCCCGGCAGGGTGACTGGGGTATGGTCAAACGACCATACGTTAATATGGCACAAACGCCACAAAATTGACAAAAAAGAAAAGGCCCGCGCCTCTCGGCGCGGGCCCAAACGACCGATCCAAAAGGGAGCTATCAGCCAGGCAACTTCAGCGCGATGCCGACGAAGTTCGCCGTCAGCGTGGTGCTGCCCGCATCGAAGGCGCCGCGGGCGTACATCGCCTGCGCCTTGGCACCGCCGGCGAGCTTCTCGCCCAGGCGTGCGACGAAGGGCGCCCATTCGCGGAACACTTCGACGTTGCCCGGCTCGCCGAGCGCGAACAGCGTGCGGCCCACCGCCGGCGCCACCGTCACGGGCGAAGCCAGCGCCGTGATGTCGATGATCCGCGGGCCGATCTTGATGTGGTGCCGCAGGCCGAGATCCGGGTTCGCGGCATTCACGACGAGCCCGGTCGCACCCATGGAGAGGAACGGCGCGCTGGTGCCAGCCTCGGTCCAGCCGACGCCCAGCTCGGCACGCAGCAGCGAGAAGTCCACGACCGTGCGGCCGAAGAAGTCCGGCGGCGCGAAGCCGAATGGCGTCACGAAGCCGAACACGCGCGCCGGGGAATCCGGCGTCAGGCCGAGCACGCTCAGCATGCCGGTCGCGACTTCATAATTCGCCGGGTCCGCGTCCATCGCCGCAGTGGCGCCCGTGCCCGCGAAATTGAAGATCTCCGGACGGCGCCCGTCGATGGCGAAGAGGTCCAGATTGACCTGGCCCGGGTTCGCCGACACCACGCTGCCGAGCAGGTGCGTCAGGTTCAGGCGCACGCGGCCGCTCGTTGCATTCAGCACCAGGTTGTCGTCGGTGGCGCTCGCATCACCGTAGGCGTGGATGCGCTGGCCGACCGAGATCGCCGCTGGGCGCAGCAGGTTCATGCCGCCGCCATCGCGCGTGACCTTCGTGTCCGGGCCGATCTGCACGGTCACATCCCCGCGGATGAAGCGCACGCTCTCGTTCCGGCGGATCAGCGTGCCGCCGCGCACGATCAGCGTATCGCCCGCGCGCGCGGTGACGTTGCCGACCACCACGTCGAAGCGCGGGCCGGGGACGCTATCGCCCGCCAGCACTCGATCCGCGCTGAAACTGCGCTCCGCAACATTCAGGATGCCGTGCGCGATGGTCCGCGTGCCGGCCGCCTGGCCCGCTAATGCGGCAAGCCCCGCCGCGCCTGTGGATTCGACGCCGTCGATCTCGAAGGCGGTGTCCGCCGTCGTGTTGACGGTGAACTGCCCAAGGCGCGCGGTCGTGTGGTTGAAGGGCCGCAGATCAATGAGGTAGTAGTTCCCGGGCGTGTATACGGAGACCAGCGGGCCGCGCACGCGCAGCTCCTTGTCCTCCACCGGCTCGATGGTCGCGACGATGAACGGCGCCGAGACCGCGGAGACCGGATTGGTCGTGAGGTCCACGCGGTGCGAGGCCGCGAGGTCGAAGTCGAGCTGCAACAGCGCCGGGCGTCCCGGTGCGATCAGGACCGCGTTGCGGTTGTCGAGGCGGATGTCGAGGTCCACGACGCCGAGCGCCGTGCCCGCGGCATTGACCACCGTCGCCGCGACCGGCGCGCCATTCAGCTCCACGCTGACTTCACTACCCGCGTAGTCCAGGCGGATGGAAGCGCGCACATAAGTACCGTTCGGGATGGTCGCGGCCGTCACGAGCTCGGTCATGTCCACGAGCCCGGCGAAGTCCACGCGCTGGCGTACCGGCAGGGTCTGCACGATCGTGCCGTCCGCCTTGGCGAGCGTCAGCGACACGACATCCACGGAGTAGCTGAGGAAATCGCCATCCGCGTCGGTCATGCCGACCAGCAGGGTGCCGCAGGTGGAGGCGGTGCAGCCCTGGGCGGGGGGCGGCGGGGGAGCGGCCGAATAGCTACCGCCTCCGCAGCCGGCCAGAACCAGCATCAGGGCGGCGATCGAGGCCGCGAACCAGGCGTTAAGCCGGAGCCAGCGGCTGGAATGGGTCCAAGTGGCTGTATTGGAAGGCAACATAATCAAGGCTCCCGCGTAGGGTTAATAGTCTAGCGAGAGAACGCGCGGGAGGGGGTAGGGGTTGACGGGAATGAGACCTAATGCAGGACACGGACATGGCGCACTGATGCCCGGTAGCGGACACCGATTTCCGGAAAGTCCTTCAGCGCCCGTGGTCTGAGTTTCGAGCAATCGCGCCGATCGCTGCATTGTCAGGTCTCGTCTGGGTACTCATCCCGGGACTTGAGTTTGCCTCGTCGTAGCAATCGTTCGGCTCGCATTACGTACAGAATGTAAACGCGATCCGTGTCCTCGCGATAGAAGACCCGGCAAGGCGGCTCGACAATCTGGCGATATCTCCAACCACGAAGTTCATTTGGTTTGGAGCCACTCTGGGGATGGTCGGCGAGTTGCCCCACATGGTGGAAGATGCGCTGCACAAGCTCACGGGCAGCACCCGGATTCTCAAGGGCAATGTAATCCGCAATGGCATCGAGTTCGCTGAGAGCGGGCTCGGTCCAGACTACTTCAGCCATCGAGACATGCGCCGTTTGGCTTCGGCATGGGACAAGGTACGGCCCTCTTCAATGGCTTTTTCGCCACGAGCAATACCTTCAAGCAAACCCATGCGTCGCTGCAACGACTCATAAGTAGCGACGTCGACGAGATATGCGCTCGGCACACCGTGCTGCGTGATCAAGATCGGTTGGCGATCGCGCTCCAACTCGGACAGCAGTTCCGTTGCCTGGCGCTTCAAAGTGGTAACAAGCTCAGTACGCATAAAAGTGATACTAAAGTATCACTTTGGCAGATGCAAGTGATGGACAAGACCTGCTCGGTCAGGCGGCGCGAATCTTGACGATCTCGCTCCTGGAAGAAGGAACAGGAACTGGCTGGCCCGCTTCGCGCAGTGCCCGGATATGAATCTGGATTCCTTCGCGGATCAGCTTCAGCACTTCGCGACGGGATTCGCCGACCGCAACGCAACCGGGCAGATCAGGCACATAGGCGCCGTAGCTGGTATTCCACTACTTCGCTCCTAGGATCTCTTCAGGCCAGCGCTCTTCAGGATACTACTCAGCGTCCCTGGTGGCATGTCTACGCTTGGTTTGCCCGCAACCATTACAGCACCGCGCTGATAACTTCGCGGACCTTCATGTGGGAAGCACTGGCGAGCTCTTGGTAGTCAGCGGACATGGTCGCCGCATTGCCGCGGTCCGCCCATCCGAATTACCGCGACGATTGCCCGGTTTTTCAGACAACTGAACGACCTAGACCCGGCCCTCGCTAACGCCCGGTTGACCGCTGCCTGATCGAACCGCGCCGGGTCGAAGCGCCGCCGGGAGGGGGTGGGGTTGACGTCGTAGGAAGGCGACGGCCCTCCAGTTAGCGCAATCCGGCCAGCCGGTCTCGCAGAGCCCGCTCCTGCTCCACCGTCGTATCCACGGCGCCAGCGGTGCAGTCGATCATTTCGGCCAACGTCGCGCCTGGCAACCGACGGACGCATCTCATCACGCCCCGAGCCACAAGTTCGCGAACGTCGGCGGCATCCAGATCACCGAACACGCGCAGGTCCACCCAGGTATCGAACGTGAGCGGCGGCCCCGGCACGCCCAGGAAGTACCCGGGATAGGGATCACCGTGGAAGCAGGGCGGAATGCGCGGACGCATGTTCTCGCGGCTCGTTAGCAGCCGCGCAACCCAGTCGCCACTTCGCGTTGGCGCAAGGAATACGATGTACTTGGCTAGAAGTTCGCCGAACTCACGATCGCGATAGAAACGATCATGACGATAGATGTCCCCCGAATGCATGGGATGACCGAACGAACGGGATTCACAGCTTTAATGCCGCACTGAATCCGCCGCAACGATCGCGTCGTACTCCGCCGCCGCCTGCAGGATGACTTTGCGATTCGGGTCGTCGTCGGGCACCGCGAGCGCGTAGGGAATACGTGCATCGTTGCCGTGGCCGCCGTCCCAGATCTTGTCCCAGGGGCCGCGCTCCTCGTGCGTCAGGCCAACAAGGGGTCGGGTCATCTCATCCCGGTGCCGCGCGGCCAGCTCCTGCATGAACTGGAGTTCGCGCTTCGTGAAATGCCGGTTATCGAATTCGACCTTGGGCTCGATCCGCAGGCGATCGTAGTCGTGCACCGGTTCGGGCACGACTTCGATGGCCGCGGCCAAGTCCGGTTCGAGAGCGTCCCATTCCTGCACCAGTTCGAACGGGACTGGCCCGTGTTTCCAGGCGCGGTACTCAAGACCGGTGACGCTGCGTCCAGTCGCACGGAAGTGGTGGAAATCCAACAAGTAAAGCAGTTTGAACAGCTTGGTCTTGCCGCAATGCCGGGTATTGCGGGCAAAGAACACGATGGCGTTGATGAGCTTTTCGCGGTCGCGTGAGATCAGCATGGCGCGCCTACGGTAGTCCCGATGCCACTGCCTGGCAAATCCCAATCCTGTGGCGTTTATCAAAAAACCCGCGGAAACACCGGTCTCAGTCCCGCAGACTCGAGAGCAAGCGGTTGACCGCTGCCTGATCAAACCGCGCAGGATCGAAGTGGCCGCCGCTCCACTCCAGGTAGTTCCGATGCTCCTCATGGCGTGGATCCGAGATGGCGGCGAGAAAATTGGCATAGCCATGCGGGCCACCGACGTCCTCCGGCGGGCAGGCGTTCTCGCCGCCCGTGCAGGAAACTGCGGCGGCTGCGGACGCCATAATGGGGTGGCGGTCCTCGACCACGACCAGATGGTGCCAGTGATCGCCGAAGTCGTAGACATAGTCGAAGCAGCGCGCAGCCATCCCGAGCGCCTTGCTCAAGACCACGCGGCGTTCGTCCACTTGCTCCAGCTCTCCGGCCAAATCCGGGTCGGGCTCGGCGTAGCGCCCGCCGTTGATCACGAACTCATGCAGATGGCTGTTGGTCCAGCCCAGCGCGGCCTGAAACACGCGATGCAACCTGGGCAAGGTGATGTCCGCGGGCAGTAGCAGGCGGCGCCAGACCAGCGGGTGCACATCGAGCAACTCGATCCGCAGCAGCCATGGCGGCTTGGGCCCTCTGGCGGGCCGAATACTCGTGACGCCCATGGGTGGCACCGTCGCCCAGAGTTGTCAGACGGTCAAGACCCCCTCGACCGTGACCAGTTCGGTCAGGTCCGCGAGCCCGGCGAAATCCACGCGCTGGCGCGTGGGCAGGGCCTGCACCACCGTGCCGTTCGCGCGCGTCAGCGAGAGCGACACAACATCCACGGAGTAGGAGAGGAAATCGCCGTCCGTGTCGGTCAGCCGACCTGCAGGGTGCCGCAGGTGGCGGCATCGCAGCCCTGGTTCGCGACCGGGGGTTGGCCGCCTCCGCTGCCACCACCGCCGCAGGCGGAGAGGGCGACGAGCGCGATTGCGATCGGCGCTATTAATAGAGCGCGCAGGCGCGCCCAGGTAGTTGTTTCACACAATGATGTCAGGGCATGGGACAACATGGTTCGCTCCCAGGTTCATGGCGAGTATGGGGAGAGAATGGGCGGGGGTCTGTGCGGTTGACGTCGCCTCAGCTCAGGCGGCTACCTCGACATAATCAACGCGGCTGGAGGGCACCGGAACCGTCTCACCGTCCTGTCGCATTCCTTCAAGATGAAACTCGATGGCTTCACGAATGAGCTGCTCCACCTCCGCAATGGTCGCGCCGGTGGCGACGCAGCCGGGCAGGTCCGGAACGTAGGCGGAGTAGTTGTTGCCAGCTGGCTCGATCACGATGGCGTAGCGCACGGCGGTCACCTGCTTTTCCCGAGTCCGGACTGTTTGAGGATACTGTTCAGCGTGCCGGGTGCCAAATCGTCACCGGGCTTGCCGGGAAAGCAACTGTCGCCGCCTGCGCTCACGGCCACTTGTGCCGCCTCATGTTGAGCTCGGCCAGCACATCTCGAGCCACAGCCGTGCGGTCTTGTCGTGCCATTCGATGTTGCCTGTCAGGTATGGTCGCAGTTCCTCCTCGTAGCGAGCCTTCAAGGTTTTTGCATCCAATAACCCCGCTCGGGCGAGACGAATAACGTCGTCGCGATCGCGTTCTGCGTTGCGCTCGAGCTTGGACAGCGCCAGATCGTGCGCCTCCAGTGCAAAGAGGGCGAGGCGCTTCCAGCCAGTGGACGCAAACATGCGCTCGAGACGACCCGAATAGCCTTCCGGCGCCGTTGCGATCGTGACACGCTGCACGTACAGGCGGTACTTGCGATGGAGTGCTGATCCCCGGCCAGCGATCGCTTCCAGGTCGTCGGCAGGAGTTCGCGGCACAACAGTCAGGAAGTCGATGTCGGATGTCTGGCGTCCGATGCCGTAGTACAGCGACACCACAAACCCGCCGATGCAGTGCAGTTCGACTCCCCCGGTCAACTGTTCGTCCAGTTCACGCAGGAACGATCGCCACGGTTCCGGCGGCGCATCATCCGTGCCCACGCGGCCAGTTTCACGCCGCATAGGACAACTGGTCATCACTCAGGGACGTCAGCACATTCCAGTGACGCGCGGCGGGCGAGCGATTCTCCGCGAGCCATCGGCGTTCCGCCGGCGGCATCGACTCGCGACCGAGCGTGTCTTCCCTGGCCAGCCTTGACCGCTCGAGCTGCTGTTCGGCTGCGGCCAG
>Ga0214473_10000633_pt1 | contig 48974 bp, 49 predicted proteins | sample RVTome_7_FD_203509 | JGI IMG/M metagenome (GOLD analysis project Ga0214473, IMG submission 203509) | Soil microbial communities from uranium-contaminated site in the Upper Colorado River Basin, Wyoming, United States - RVT98D197 | ecosystem: Environmental > Terrestrial > Soil > Contaminated >...
GGCGCTGGAAAAGCAGGGAAAGAAGGCGGAGGCGGCTGAAACCAGGAAGAGCCTCGCCGAAAAGTTCCCCGCACGGGGAGGGAAGAAGCCGTGAGCCGGGACTTGTCCACGCTCATCACCATCGGGAAACGGGCCTTCGAGGAGAGGGACTTCTTCCGCGCGGAAAGGGTCCTGCGCGAGGCGATCGAAGGGGGGGCAAGCTACGCCGACCTCTACTACATCCTCGGTCTCATCTATCACCAATGGGGGAAGCTCCACCAGGGCGTCGAGTATTTCGAGAAGGCGATCGGGCTCAACCCAACCTACACCGAGGCCCTCCTCTCGCTCTCCATCACTCTCAACGACATGGGGAGGTACGAGGAGGCGAAGGCCGTCTACCAGCGTGCGAGCGAATCCGTTGCCCGCATGGGGGAGGCCACGCGCGACAGCCTCTTCCGTGGAAAGATCGCCAACCTGCATGCCGAACTCGGGGAGCTGTACCTCGCCCTGGGCCAGAACGAGGAGGCGATCCAGGAATACCGGAATGCCCTCATCGTGGCCCCCGAATATCCCGACCTGCGCATCCGGATGGTCGTGGCGTTACGGGAAGCAGGCAAGCTGGCCGAGGGGCTGGAGGAAGTGGTGAAGGTCCTGGCCGCCCACCCGGACAACGTCCCTGCGAGGATCCAGCAGGGGATTCTTCTCTACCTGTCGGGGAAAAAGGGAGATGCGCGCCGCGCCTGGGAGGAGGCCCTCTTCCGGGACCCCACGAACAAGCTCGTCCAGCTCTATCTCAACACGCTCGACCGGGAATCGACCGGCAGGTAGCCTTACCCCGCGTCTCTGCCTATTTCCTCCACGTCGAAAGCGATCCGAGCGCCTCGGGGAGGCCCTCGATCTTCGAGCCGCCCGCCTGGGCCATGTCGCTCCTTCCGCCGCCACCCCCGCTCACGAACGCGGCGGCCTTCTTGACGATGTCGTTTGCCGAATAGGAAGACAGGAGGTCCCCCGTCACCCCCGCCACGAGGTGGCACCGGTCGCCCTGGGCGCTCCCCAGCAGAAGGATCCCGCTTTTCATCTTTCCCTTGACCTTGTCGGCCAGCTCCCGCAGGGCCGCGGCGTCCATCGGCTCGACCTCGGCGGCCAACACCGTCACGGCCCCCATCTTCACCGCCTTGCCCAGGACTTCCCCGACGAGGTCCCTCGATGCCCGGCGCCTCGCTTCCTGGAGCTCCTTCTCGAGAGCCTTGATCTGGGCAAACAGTTTGCGTACGCGATCGGGGGCGTCCGCCGGGGAAACCTTGAGGTCGCGCGAGATCTCGTGCAACAGGCCGGCCTCGTCCCGCAGGTGACGAAGCGCCGCAATCCCCGTGAGGGCCTCGATGCGCCGCACGCCCGCGGCGAGCGCCCCCTCCGAAACGATCCGGAAGAGGCCGATCTCGACCGTGTTGCGGACGTGCGTTCCCCCGCATAACTCGCGGCTGACGCCGGGGACGCTCACCATCCGGACGACGTCGCCGTACTTCTCGCCGAAGAACGCCATCGCGCCGGCCGCGACCGCCGCGTCGTACGGCAGGATCTCCCACGTGACCGGAGCCGCCGCGAAGATAATCTCGTTGACATGGGTTTCCGCCTCGCGCAGCGCCTCCCCCGATACCGCCTCGAAGTGGGTGAAGTCGAACCGGAGCTTGTCCGGGCCCACGTAAGAGCCCGCCTGCTTGACGTGGGTCCCCAGGACCTTCCGGAGCGCCGCCTGGAGGAGATGCGTCGCGGTGTGGTTGGCCTGGGTCCGTCGCCGGACCGCCTCCTCGACCTCCAGGTCCACGGCCTGTCCCTCGCGCACCGTCCCCTCCGTGACCTTCGCGTGGTGGACGGCCGTGTCGGGGGTCGGCTTCCGCGTCGAGAGGATCAGCAGCCGGAATCCCTTGCCGGCGCCGGTCCCGATGTCCCCCGCCTGCCCCCCCGATTCCCCGTAGAAGGGGGTTACGTCCGTGGCGAAATCGATCTCCTCGCCCGCCCCGGCCGAAGGGACCCGCTCTCCCTTCCGGAAGAGGGCCACGATCTTGCCCGCAGCGGCAAGGCGCTCGTAACCGACGAACTCCACCGTGATCTTCGCGCCGGACAGGAAGGCCGCCGCCGCGTCGGAGGCGGCGATCTCCCCGCCCTTCCAGGAGACCCGGGACTGTGCCCGCTGCTTCTCCATCTCTTTTTCGAACCCCTCCTGGTCGAGCGCAACGCCCCGCTCGCGGCACAGGTCCGCCGTCAGGTCGACCGGGAATCCGTACGTGTCGTAGAGCCGGAACGCGACCTCGCCGGCGAAGACGTCCCTTCCCTCCCTCACGATCCGGGAGAATTCGTCCTCGACCATCCGCAGGCCCGCGTCGAGGGTCTCGAGGAACCGCTTCTCCTCGTGCACGGCCACGGTGTCGATGAAGGCGGCGCCCTTGTCCAGTTCCGGGTAGGCGGGCGAGAACTCTTTCACCACGGTGCCCGCCACCCGGTGGAGGAACGGCCCGTCGAATCCGAGTTTCTTCCCGTGCCGCAGGGCGCGCCGCAGGATCCGGCGCAGGACGTACCCCCGCCCCTCGTTGGAGGGAAGCACGCTGTCGGCGATGAGAAACGCCGTGGCCCGCGCATGGTCGGCGATCACCCGCATCGCCGCGTCGGCCGCCTTCGACGTTCCGGGAGCAACGCCGCAAAGCCGGGCGATTTCGCGGAGGATCGGCTGAAAGAGGTCCGTGTCGTAGTTGCTGGTCACTCCCTGGGCGACCGCGGCCAGCCGCTCCAGCCCCATCCCCGTGTCGATGCTGGGCTTGGGCAGAGGCGTCTTCCTGCCGCTCTCATCCTGGTTGTACTGCATGAAAACGAGGTTCCAGATCTCGAGGAACCGGTCGCAGTCGCAGCCCACGGAGCATCCGGACCGTCCGCACCCGACCCCATCCCCCTGGTCGTAAATGATCTCGGAGCAGGGCCCGCACGGTCCCGTCGTCCCCATCGCCCAGAAGTTATCCTTCTCGTCAAACCGGACGATCCGCGAGACCGGGATCCCCATCTTCTTGTGCCAGAGGTCGTACGCTTCGTCGTCCTCCCGGAAGACGGACACCGTCATCCGTTTCCCGTCGAGCCCGACCTCCCGCGTGAGGAAATCCCACCCGAAGAAGATCGCCTCCTTTTTGAAGTAGTCCCCGAACGAGAAATTTCCCAGCATTTCGAAAAGCGTGTGGTGGCGGGCCGTGTAGCCGACGTTCTCGAGGTCGTTGTGCTTGCCGCTGACGCGCAGGCAGCGCTGGGCGGTGGCCGCACGCGTAAGGGAGGAGGGCCCCAGTCCCAGGAAATTCTCTTTGAACTGCACCATTCCGGCGTTCGTGAACAGGAGGGTCGGGTCGTTTCCCGGCACCAGGGAGGATCCGGGAAGAACCTTGTGGCCGTTCTTCTCGAAATAGGAAAGGAATGCGGCGCGAAGCGAAGCCCCGGTCTTCGACAATGGTTTATCCCTCGCCTTCCTGGATGTCGAACGAAAACCCCCCGATGGCCCTCCGGCACATCTCCGGGGAAAACCCGCGCCCCGCGAGAAACCGGTAGGCTTTGGCGGCCCCCTGCCGGCCGGATGGGAGACCGGCGCGGAACCTCTTCCGGAGGGCGGCGGAAGCGGCGGCCAGTTCCTCTTCCCCGGAGGAGGATCCCCGCAGGGTTTTCTCGACCAGGGCCGGCGGAAAATGGCGCGCCCGCAGGACCCAGAGGATCTTTGCGGACCCGTAGAAGCGCGTCTCGCGGTAAGAGCACACCAACTGCGCGCACAGCTTCGGGTCGTCCACCAGCCCAAGCTCCTGAAGCCGGCGGATCACCGCCGAAGCCTCCGACGGGGAAATCCCCTTCTTCGCAAGCCTCTCCCGGATTTCCCCCTCGCTCAAGCCCCGCCGGGAGAGCATCCGGAGCGCCGCCGCCATTGCCCCGCCCGGGGGAGGCGGCTCTCCGCTTTTACTCCTTCGTCGGCTGCTCGCCGCTCTTGTCAAAATCGTCCCAGGTCAGGTCCGTGCCCGAGGAGATCCCGCGGATGCGCAGCGCGAGGTCGTCGGGGTTCGAGGCCTGCCGCAGCGCCTCGTCCAGGGAGATCAGTCCTTCCTTGTAGAGCAACATGAGGGACTGGTCGAAGGTCTGCATCCCATAGCTCACGAACCCCTGGGCGATCGCCTCCCGGATCTTTTTGGTCTTGTCCTTGTCCTCGATATACTCCCTGACCCGGGCGGTGTTGATCATGACCTCGATCGCCGGCACGCGCCCCTTTCCGTCGGCCCTCGGCACCAGCCGCTGGGAAATGACGGACTTCAGCAGGGAAGCCACCTGGATCCGAACCTGCTTCTGCTGGTAGGGCGGGAACGCTCCCACGACGCGGTTGATCGTCTCGGCGGCGTCGAGCGTGTGCAGCGTCGAGAGGACAAGGTGCCCCGTCTCGGCGGCCATGATCGCCGTCTCGATCGTTTCCAGGTCGCGCATCTCGCCCACGAGGATCACGTCGGGGTCCTGCCGCAGGGCGCTCCGGAGCGCCCCGGCGAGGGAACCGGTGTCCACGCCCAGCTCCCGCTGGTTGATGATGCTCTTCCGGTCGTGGAGGAGGAATTCGATCGGGTCCTCGATCGTAACGATGTGGCAGCTGCGGTGAATATTGATGTACTCGATGATGAGGCCAGGGTCGTCGACTTCCCGCAACCGGTGGTCCCGGTGCACAGGACCAGTCCGCGGTTCTCCAGCGCAACCTTTTCCAGCACCTTCGGCAGGTGGAGCTCCTCGAAGGACTGGACCCCTATGGGGACGACGCGGAGAACGATCCCGATCGTGCCGCGCTGAATGAAGATATTGACGCGGAACCGCCCCAGCCCGGAGACGCTGTAGGCGCAGTCGAGCTCACGGACCAGCTCGAATTTTTTCCGCTGTTCCTCCGTGAGGATGAGCGTGCTCATGGCGGAGAGCTCTTCCGGATGGAGCGGCTCCGGCACCTTGAGGGGGACAAGCTTGCCGTTGATCCGGAAGACGGGCAGAAGCCCGGCCTTCAAGTGGACGTCGGAAGCGCCATGACGGATGGCCGCCTTGAGGATGTCGTTGAGCTCCATTTAGGTGGCTCCTTCCTGCGCGGCGCGGCCGGCTTCCCCGATGCCGTAGTTCGCCAGGATCTTTTTCCGGAGGCCGGAAGCGACCTCCGGGTGCTCCTTGAGGAAGCCCCTGGCGTTCTCCCGTCCCTGGCCGATCCGCTCCCCTTCCAGGGAATACCACGCGCCGCTCTTCTCGATCATCCCGAGCTCCGTGCCGATGTCCAGGAGATCTCCTTCCCGCGAGATCCCCTCACCGTAAAGGATGTCGAACTCCGCCTCCCGGAAGGGGGGCGCGAGCTTGTTCTTGACCACCTTGACGCGCGTGCGGCTCCCGATGACCTCGTCGTCCTTCTTGATCTGCGTCAGGCGGCGGATGTCCATCCGGACGGAGGCGTAGAACTTGAGGGCGTTGCCTCCGGTCGTCGTCTCCGGGTTGCCGAACATCACGCCGATCCTCATCCGGATCTGGTTGATGAAGATGACCGCCGTCTGCGACTTGCTGATCGTCGCGGTGAGCTTGCGGAGGGCCTGGGACATCAGGCGCGCCTGAAGGCCCATGTGCGCGTCCCCCATCTCCCCCTCGATCTCCGCCTTGGGGACCAGCGCCGCGACCGAGTCGACGACGAGAACGTCGAGCGCGCCGCTGCGCACGAGCATTTCAGCGATCTCAAGGGCCTGCTCCCCAGTGTCCGGCTGGGAGACCAGCAGGTCCTCTGTGGAAAGACCCAGCTTTCTCGCGTACGAAAGGTCCAGGGCGTGCTCCGCGTCGATGAACCCCGCGATCCCCCCCTGTCGCTGCGCCTCCGCGACGATGTGCAGGGCCAGCGTGGTTTTCCCGGACGCCTCCGGGCCGAAGATCTCCGTCACGCGACCCCGGGGGATGCCGCCGATTCCCAGCGCCACGTCCAGGGAGAGCGCCCCCGTGGAGATCACGGGGATGTCTTTTACGGGCGTGTCGGCCCCGAGACGCATGATCGCACCCTTGCCGTAATTCTTTTCGATCGCCGAAAGCGCCATTTCGAGCGCCTTCCGGCGGTTCGGGTCCTGGCTCATTTCCCTTTCTCCTCTCTCTCCGTTCTCTCCGGTCCCCGCGGGAGTGGAATGTCGCGCAGGACGGCATACACAGCTCCTCCCGGAGACAGCCGGCTTTCGTACAGTTGGTACGAGTTTACCCCGACCGCCCCGAACGGTTTCCCGGACAGGGCACTGGCGTATTTCTCCCCCCACCCCGGGGGGAGCCTGTCTCGTACGCGGCCGACCGTGATGTGCGGGTGGAACGGCCTTTCCTCGCATGGGAAGCCCGCGCCGGAAAGCACCTTTTCCATATTCTCTTGCAACTTCCCGACCAATTCAAGCGGTTCCCGGATGCCGACCCACAGCACGCGCGGAGCACGGAGGGACGGAAATCCTCCCGCCCCTTCGGCGAGGAACTCGAAGGCAGGGATCCCGCTCCCTGCCGCAAGCAGCAGCGAGGCGATCTCGTCCACCCTGCCGGGCGGAGTCTCTCCGAGAAACTTCAACGTTACATGGAGGTTTTGCTCGGGGGTCCAGGAAACGGCGAGGCGCCGCGCGCGGAACGGGGAAATCGCTTCCCCGATCGCCCGACGGCACTCCGGCGGCAGGCCGATCCCGATGAACGCCCTCATTTCGTTTCTCCCCTCCCGGCGCGCACCCGCAGGAGAAGCTCGGTCAAGGCCCAGGCCACGGCCTGCCCACGGACGGATTTGCGGTCGCCGGAAAAATTCCTCCTGCCCGAATGCCGGACGCCATCCGCCGAAATCCCCAGACATACGGTGCCCACCGGCTTCTCCGGCGTTCCCCCGCCCGGTCCCGCGATCCCGGTGACGCCGACCCCGGCGTCCGCGCCGAACCGGCGCCTGACCCCGTCCGCCAGGGCGATCGCCGCCGTCTCGCTCACCGCGCCGACGGACCGGATCAACTCCTCCGGGACGCCGAGTTCCTTTGTCTTGACTTCGTTGTGATATGCGACAACGCCCCCCAGGAAGTAGACCGAGCTCCCCGGGATCTCCGTGATCGCGGCGCACAAGCTTCCCCCGGTGCACGACTCGGCGACGGCCAGCGTGATGTTCGCTCCCGAGAATGCCGCTCCCAGGCGCTCCGCCAGATCCCGGATCACCCGGTCAGCCACACGATCCCCCGGTAGGCAAGGTTGGCGTACACCCCCGCGACGAGGTCGTCCGCGACGACGTACACGGCTCCCTCCCGCTCGTCCGCCCAGGCCGCGGGCCCGAATTTCACGATGTCGAAGAACCGGAAAAGGAGGAAAAGGAGCAGGACCGGCCTCCACCCCCAGGGGATCCCCGTCGCGGCCAGCAGCATTCCCGCCACCTCGTCGATCACGACCGAGGGGGGATCCTTTCTGCCCGTTTCCCGGATTTCCACGTGCGCGGAGGGAACCGACAGCAGGAGCACTCCGGCAAGCGCGCAGTAATGGACCAGCCCCGTTCCGCCTCCCCAGAACCACAGCGGCAGGGCAAGCAGGGAGCCGAATGTTCCGGGAGCCACAGGTGCGAAACCCAGCCCTAGCCCTGAGGCGACCGCCCTCCAGAGCAGATTTCCCCGAAAACGTTTCCCTTGAAAGATAGGCATAACTAGATTATCAATTTTACATTTATAATGAATGCCTGTGACAAATAAAACGATTTTTGCCATCTACGGGGCATTGCGCATCGAAAATGCCTGAAAGCGACCTCATACAGAGAATCTCCCGGGCGGTCACCGAACTGGCAAAGGGGCTGAAAATCGTCAGCTTCTACCCTCCCGGACACCCCGCGCTGATCCAGGCCATCTCCAAAATCATCTCCAACTTCGAAGAGATCCCGCTGCCGGAGGAAGGGCTGGAAATCGACGTGACCAAGAACGCCCTCCTTTACCGGGAAACCACGCTCCCGGTTCCGAGCAAGGCGATCGCGGACCTGAACCGGGAGCTCTATCTCCGGCGCGCAGGCAAGATCATCTTCCTGCCCAACCTGAAGTCCGACGAGATGATCGCGTTCCTCGGCATCCTCAACCGCGATATCCAGCAGATCCAGGACGAGGGCGGCCTCGAGCGGGTAATGATCCGGGCGAAAGTGTCGCGGATCTGGGCGAACCGCGTGGATTACCAGGGCCTGACGGAGATGATGAAGACGGAGGAGGAGGTCCTGCCCGAAGAGAGCGCAGAGTCCGCTCAGGCCGACGCGGATACGTCGTTGGGTCTGGAGAATGTGGCTCTGGAAGAGTTGACGATCGAGGACCTTCTGATCATGATCGAGAAGGAAACCGACGCCGCCGCGTACCGCGACCATCTCATCGCTCTCACGCGGGCCCTTTTCAGCGAGCGAATGGACCGGAAGATCGAATTCGCCTCCCGGGCGCTCATGATTTTCGCGGGCCACATCGAGCGCCCGCCCATGCAGAACGCGGAGATCGCCAACCTCGCGCGCCTCGGGATCAAGGAGATGGCCACCGAAGAGCTGGTCTCCCATTACATCCATCTCCTTCGGGACAAGTCCGGAAGGGGCCGCCGGGAGGTGGAGACGGTGCTGGTGGCGTTCGAGGACCGGGCCGTCAAGCCGCTTCTCCGGACGCTCGCGGAGGAGGAGGACCTCCTCGCGCGGAAGTCGATCGTGGAGATCGTCGTCAGGATCGGCAGGTCCGCGGTGCCCGCCATCCTCGAGAACCTGAACGACGCCCGGTGGTTCATGATCCGCAACATGGTGACGATTCTCGGAAGCCTGGGACTCCCCGATCTCGCGCCGCACTTGGCCACCGCCTTGTCCCACCCGGACCTCCGCGTGAAGAAGGAGGCGATCAAGGCGCTTTCCAAGCTCCCCCACCCCTCCGCGGTCCTGGCACTGGGGGAACTCTGCTTCTTCCCGGAGGAGACAGTAGCCCTGACCGCCACCGCGGCGATGTCCTCCAAAAAGGAATCCGAGGCCGTCCTCACCCTGTTTCGGCGAACGGTGTACAAGCGGTTCCTGTTCCCCAATTACCGGCTGGCCCACGAGGCGATCGACTCCCTTCGGGCCATCGGCACCGAAGAGGCGGGCACGGCGCTGGTAGAAATCCTCAAGACGACGGCGATCTGGGAGACGAAAAAGTTCCGGGCCATGAAAATTCACGCGCTCCGGAGCATCTCAAAGATGAGCGGAGGGAAGTCCAACGAGGTGCTCGAAAGGGCCACCCACTCTCCGGAGAGATACCTGAGGACGGAGGCGGAACGCCTCCTCAGGAAAAACTAGAGGAGGAGCGGCCATGAACCGGCGCGACCAGGAATCCCTGATTACCGGCATGATCCGGGCACTGGGAACATCCCTGAGGAACCGGGGGCTCTATCCCGCCGCGCACCCCCTGGTCCGTACCCCCGTGGAAAAGGTGCACAAGGACCTCCTCCTGCTCTTCGGAGACCATTCCGAGCTCGTTCTCCTCATTACGGATGGCACGCTGGTCTTCGAGGGGGTCCCCATCTTCAGCCTGACCTCCTCCCACGAATTCTTCATGGAACGGCTCTCCCGGATCGGGGTGCCGGCCATTATTTTCGACAAGAGGCTCACGCCCGGCGACATCGAGAACTTCATCCGTTTCCTCCATGAGACGAAGGAGCAGGGGCTCTCCCCGAACCGGATCCAGGAACTCCTCTTCCAGTCGGGAGTCACCTACATCCGCGTCAGGCCGATCGAGGACAGCGAGGAGGACGACCAGGCCGTCGCGCACGAACTTTACGACAATGCTGTCTCCGTGGTGGTGTCGGTCCTGCGGGACGTGCGGTTGGGACGGATCCCTTCCGGGGCCGAGTCCGAGCGCGTGGTCAAGGACATGAGCAGCATGCTCACGCGGAACCGGGATGCCATGCTGGCGCTGACGCTCATCAAGAAGTACGACGAGTACACCTACAACCATTCCGTGAACGTGGCCGTTCTGTCGCTCGCCCTTGCCGATGCCCTGAATCTCTCCTCCCAGGACAAGGTCGACGTGGGAGTCGCGGGCCTCCTGCACGATGTCGGGAAAACGCAGCTCGCCCTCGATCTCATCCGGAAGCCCAGCACGCTGACCCCGATGGAGTTCGAGGAGATCAAGAAGCATCCCGGGGAAGGGTTCGTCCTCCTCGGGAAGATGTCCCATATCCGTCCCGCCTCCGCGTACATGGTCCTGGAACACCACATGCGGTTCGACCGGATGGGATATCCGCGCCCGGAGCCGGAATACCGCATGCACCCCAATTCCAACGTCATTCCCGTGGCCGACTGCTATGACGCGCTGACGACGATGCGATCGTACCAGAAGGCCCGGTACCCGCAGCAGGCGCTGGAGATCATGACGAAAATCGCCGACAAGTCGCTGGACCCAGGGGTCGTGGCGGTTTTCGCGAAAACCATGGGTACCTATCCGATAGGGACCATGGTTCGATTGAACACCATGGAGATCGGGGTGGTCTCGGGGCAGGGGACGTCCGGCCAGGAGGGACAGAAGGTCGTGGTCCTGTTCGACCAGAACGGCAACCCGCTCCCCCGGCCGGAGCAGGTGGACCTGGGCGAATCGGACGGAGCGTCGAAAAAGCAGCGCCGGATGATCCTCGGGCCGGTGAACCCGCAATTCCATCCGTCCGCAACCACGGGGGCCCTGTTCTCCGCGATGTCTCCGGCTTAGGGACGGTCCTGGACCGTCCCGGTTTCAGCCTAGCGAAGCATCCCCCCCGCTCCACTCCGACAGGGCGCGGGCCGCCGCCGCGCGAACCGCCTCGCTCTCCGAGCGCGCCTGGAGGAGGATTTTCTCCCACTCTTTCTTTTCCGCGACGAGGGCATACGCCTCCACCGCCTTGCCGGCGACCTCCGGATCGGGGTGGCCAAGATATTTCCCGATAACGGGGGCGAGCTCCTTCCTCCGGGATCTCCCCATCGTCTCCAGGAGGTTCCCCAGCACGACCCCCTCCTCCTTCGGAAGCCGTTCTACCAGGGCTTTAAGAACGGTTACGGTGGGGGAGAAAGCGAGCACCCGGGCGGCGGCCCCCCGGACTTCCGCCTCGCGGTCGTTCAAGGCCGCCAGCAGGAGGGAGATCCCCTCCGACCCGCCGATGTCCTCCGCGGAGAAAACGACCCGCATCCGCTCCTCCAGGGTGCCCGTCTGAAGCAGGTTCAAATAGGAAGCCACCGATCGCTTCGCCCGCAGCCGGTCCAGGGAAGCGGACGCGGCCTCGCGCACCGAGAGCGACGGATCCGACTGCAACCCCCGAAGGGTTTCCTCAATCCGGTCCATCACGGCTCACCCCTCCTTTCCCCGACAGATCTTTAGCCGACGGAACGGCCGGGGTACCGACCGCGCTCCGAACCGCGTCCAGAATCGCCTTTTCGAGCGCGCGCACTCCCAGCATCGCTGCCTGCATCACGTTTCCCTTTCGTCCCGAAAGACCGGTGGAGAGCGCCACGACGATGTCCCCGTCCATCGGCGTGTGGACAGGGCGGATGGACCGCGACAACGCGCCGTGCGCCATCCGCGCGACGGCCATGAGTTCCTCGCGTAAAAGCGTTTCCGCCGTTGCAACGACGGCCAGTGTCGTGTTCTCCGGAGCGAAAGGTTCCCGCCGGAACCCCTCCCGGAACCGTTTCTCCGTCCAGGCGGGCCCTTTCCCATCCTCTTCCCGGGCCCCGGCGATCCAGTCGCCCGTTTCCGGGTCCACCACGTCCCCGAAAGCGTTCACGACGGCGCAGGCACCGGCGATCGTTCCGCCGCCCCTCTCGCTGGCCGTCCCGAAGCCTCCTTTCATCGCACGACCGATGCCGAACGCCTTGCCGACCGTGGCCCCCGCGCCCGCCCCGACGGAACCGCGGGCCGGCGGTACGGCGGACGCCCTGGAGGCAGCTGCGTAACCCATGTCGGGCGTCGGGCGAAACGAGGAATCCCTGAAACCCAGGTCGTAGATCACGGCGGCGGGAACGATGGGCACGATCCCCCCGGGGGTTGGAAATCCCACCCCTGCCTCCTCCAGATAGCGCATGACCCCCGCCGCGGCGTCGAGCCCGAAGGCGCTCCCGCCGGCAAGGACGAGGGCATGCATGCGACCGGCGGGATGTGGACGCAGGAGAGAGTCCATCTGCCGGGTTCCAGCGGCCTCGCCGCGGATGTCGGCGGCCCCCGCTGCCCCTTGGGGGAACCGCAGTACCGTCACCCCGGACCCCCTGGCGAAGTCGTGCTCGTGCCCAAGCAGGACGCCCGCCACGTCGGTAATCGAACCTGGCATCCCTCCTCCGCAATGCGTATAGTTTTACCGGAGGTCGGCCGGTTCGTCAATCTTGAGGGCCGTTCCCCGAGTTGACGGTCCGTCGGGAGGAAACGTACACTTTCTCGCAGGGGAATCGTCGATGGAGCAGATCAGGGGAAGGGTGCTCGCGCTCGACTTCGGCAGCCGGCGCATCGGGGTGGCGATTTCCGACCCCCTCGGCATCACCGCGCAGCAGCTTTCGGCGATCCGGCGGGAGGGGGACCGAAAGGACATCGAGGCGATCGCCGTGGTGGCGAGAGAATATGGGGTGGAAACCGTGGTCATCGGCCTCCCGCTCCTCCCCGACGGGATGGAGGGGATCCAGGCGGCCAAAGCCAGGGGGTTTGCGCTGAAGATCCACGAGCGCCTCGGCCTGCCGGTCGTCCCGTGGGACGAGCGCTTCACCACGGCCCAGGCGGAACGCCATCTCATCGAGGCCGGCGTGCGACGCGAGAAACGGAAAGAGCTCCGCGACAGCCTCGCCGCCGCCCTTCTCCTGCAATCCGTCCTGGACGCCCGGAACCGGAACTAATCCCCGCCATGTACTCCCAGAAATTCAAGGTTGCCCTCGTTCTGCTGCTCGGAATGGCGTCTCTCTTCGCCTTCCTGCTCATGGACACCCCTCCATCCAAAGACTGGCAAATGGCCAAAGTGGTCATTCCGAAGGGAAGCACTTCCTCCGAGGTCGCGCGGCTGCTGGCAGAAAGGAAGGTCCTGCAGCACCCCCTCGTCTTCCGGATGCTGATCCTGGGATCGATGACGGGGAAGCGTCTGAAGTTCGGCGAATATTCGTTCCCGACCCCCCCTTCGGCAGTGGAGGCCTGGAAAAAGCTCTTTCGCGGCGAGGTCACCCGCTATTCCGTGACGATCCCAGAGGGGTCGAACCTCTACGACATCGCGAAGATTCTCGGAGGCATCGAGCTCGTCGATCCCGAGAAATTCCTGGAAACCGCCGCTTCCCCGGAGGTTCTGCGCAGGCTGGGCATACCGGGGGCCACGTCGGAGGGGTTCCTCTTCCCGGACACCTACCTGCTCGAGAAGTCCATGTCGCCGGAGGACATTTTGGAGGTCATGGCCCGCCGGTTCCGCCGCAAGATCCTCCCCGAATGGGAGGGCAGGGTCCGGGAGACGGGGTTCTCGCTTCTCCAGCTCGTTACCATCGCGTCGATCATCGAAAAGGAGACCGGTGTCGACGAGGAGAAGCCATTCGTGTCGGCCGTCATCCGGAAGCGCCTCTCGCTGGGGATGCCCCTTCAGATGGACCCCACAGTGATCTACGGGCTCAAGCGGTTCGGGGAGGAACTGACGAAAAAAGACCTGCAGACGCCGTCGCCGTACAACTCGTACTTGAACCGCGGGCTCCCGCCGGGGCCGATCGCCAATCCGGGAATCTCGGCCATCCAGGCCGCGCTTTTCCCCGCCGACTCGGATTACCTCTACTTCGTATCGCGGAACGATGGGTCCCACAAGTTCTCCAGAACGCTCCAGGAGCATAACCGGGGGGTGGCGTCTTACAGGAAAGAAAAAACGGTGGACTAAAACGGTGAACCCGGGCGGGGGAGAGAGGGCCGCTACTCCTCGACCTCTCCGGCGGGGACTTTCTTGATCCCATCCTCCGGCTCTTCGCGCAGGTACTTCTCCTCCCGCTCGAGCTTCTCCTGGCACTCCACGCAGTACTTGGCGAAGGGCATCACCTTCAGCCGACCCTTGGGGATCTTCACGCCGCACTCCTCGCACAGGCCGTAGGAGCCTTCCTCGATCCGGTCGAGCGAGTCGTCGATCTGGTTCAGCTTCTTCTTCTCGCGGTCGGTCAGGATCATGTCCAGCTCCCGCGTCCGCTCCTCGGAGACCGAGTCCAGGATGTCCCCGATGTCGGGCGTGGTGCCTTCCGTGGTCGCCTTGGATCTGCGCGCGATTTCCTTCACGAGATCCTCTCGCATGCGAAGCAGCATGTCCTTGATCGATTTCATGGGCCTTGAGCCCCCCGCCGGGATAGGAAAATTACGTTAGTATAACCGGAGTCGTCCCGCTGTCAACCGGTTTTGCAAACAGGTCCCATTCCCGCGTGCCGGTCACCCGTGCCCGGCAGAAGCTCCCCGCAGGGCCCGCGTAGCCGGTCAGGCGAACGGTCCCGTCCACCTCGGGGGCCTGGCCCCGGTGGCGTCCCACCGCGCATCCCCGGGCAAGCGTCTTCTCGACCAGCACCTCCACCTTCTCGCCGATCATGGCGGCGTTCCTTGCGGCGAGAATGTCCGCCTGGACGTCCTGGACCCGGCGCACCCGCTCCCGCTTCACCGCCTCGGGAACCTGGGGACGCATGGAATGGGCCGGCGTCCCCTCCTCCAAGGAGTACGGGAACGCCCCGAGGTAGTCCCACCGCGTCTCGTGTACGAAGCGAAGCAGCCGGTCGAACGCTTTCGCCGTCTCCCCGGGGAATCCGACGATCAGTGAGGTCCTGAGGAAGATCCCGGGGAGGCGTTCCCGCAACCGGGAGACAAGTTCCCCGACGTCATCGGGGGTGTAGCGCCGTCCCATCCTTGCGAGAACACCGGCGTCGATGTGCTGGACGGGGATGTCGAGGTAACGGCAGATCTTCTTTTCCGTCGCAAGGAGATCGATCAGGGAATCGTCGATCCTTCCCGGGTACAAGTACAGGAGCCGCACCCACCGGATGCCCCGGATCGCGCAGATTTCCCGTACGAGGGGCGCAAGCGCCCTCTTCTCCCCCCGGTCCGCGCCGTACGAAGTGATGTCCTGTCCGATCAGGTTGACCTCGCGGGCTCCCCGGCGGACGAGCAGACGGGCTTCCGCCAGGATGGACTCCTTTGACCTGCTCCTCAAAGGTCCCCGGATCATGGGGATCGCGCAGTAGGAGCAGCGGTTGTCGCACCCTTCGAGGATCTTCAGAAACGCCGATGCGATCCCTTCCACGGAAACGCGGCTCCGATAGGCCTTGTCGCCGAGCGCCGCCTCCACGATGTGGGTGCGGGGAGCCTCCCCCTCGAACATCTTCCGGATGAGGCCCGGGAGGGCGGGAAGGTCTCCCGGCCCGATGAAAAGGTCGACTTCCGGAAGTAGCTTCGGAAGATGATCCCGGTACCGGGTCGCCATGCAGCCCGCCACGACCAGGCGGCGGATCCTCCCCCTTTCCTTGGCCTGTCCCCAAGCCAGAATCTCCCCGATCGATTCCTCCTTCGCGTCGCGGATGAAGCCGCAGGTGTTGACGATGGCCACGTCCGCTCGGCCCCCTGCGACGACCCGGCAACCCTCCTCGGCGAGAAGGCCGGTCATCACCTCGGTGTCCACCGTGTTCTTCGCGCACCCCAGCGTCAGGATGCGCACCGTGGGACCCTTTCGAGGAATCATCCGTCAACGACCTCGACGCCGGCAGGCTTACGGAAGCGGAACAGCCGGGAAGGCAGGGAAGGATCGAGGGTCGTCCCCTCCAGGTAAAGGTGATTGGCCCCGCCCATCCGGTCATAGATGTGGATCTCCCGAACCAGAAGGTCTTCGTTCCCCACGACCAGGTCGATGCGGCGCACTTCCGGTGCATCGTCGCCGCGTGGAACGAGCCGCAGGGCGGTCTCGCCGCCTCCCTTCCTCGGGACGGCCTCCTCCACCCGGAAGAATTCCGTGATCTCGCCCTTCCCGAAGAGCAGCAGGAGCGGGATCTTCCCGCCGAGCGACTTCTCGTCGATCTTCCGTCGGAAAACCTGGGGAGAATCGGCCGGCCGGAAATACAGGTATTCCCCGTCGGCCAGGAAGATCTGGGCGTCCTTGCCGCGGTAATCCCAGCGCATCTTCAGGGGCCGCTCGAAATAGACCTGCCCGGAGGCCTTCCGCACGATCCCCAGGTTCTGCAGCGGGACCTCCTGGCGGAAACGCGCGGAAAACGTCCGGGCGGTCCCGTACTTTCCGGCCACTCTCTGCAGGAGGGCCTCCCCGGTTTCCTCCGTCCCCGTCGCCGCGGTGGCTGCCGCCAGAAAAACAAAGAGGGCCGCCAGCGCGGCCCGTGCCCATGCGTGCCTCAACGAGGGACGCTCCTCTCCTGAAAGAATCTTTCTATCTTACACCAACCGGTCGGTGCGCCGCCGGCCCGGTATCAGGGGCTCGGGACCCGGACCCCGACTGCGTCCAGGGACTCCAGAAGGGCTCCGTGGGAGACGTAGCGGATCCCCTGCAGCCCCAGCCGCCGTGCCCCCTCGGCGTACGCCTCGATGTCGTCGATGTAGACGCATTCCTCGGGCCGGGCCTGAAGTTTCCCGACGGCGTCGAGGTAGATCCTCTCTCCCGGCTTCATCTCCTTGACCTCAAAGGAGAGCGTCACGGAGTCGAACAGGGGGAAGATCTCTACCTGTTTGAAGTAATGCTCGTAGTGCCACTCGTTCGTGTTCGACAACAGCCCGACCTTGTACCTCTTCTTGAGCTCACGGATGAGCCGGAACGTGGAGGGGATGGGAGTGAAGATCTCCGTGAAGGCCTTGAAAAAATCCTCCCTGGAGACCGACAGGTTTCCCCTTCCCCCCACCTCGCGGAAGAACTCCTCCGAGGAGATCCGGCCGGTTTCGTACCGGGCCGGCAGGTCGGATGCGTAGATCGCCTCCTTCAAATCGTCGAAAGGCCTGTCGGTATGGCAAAGCAGGTTCCGGAGGAAGACGTCGTTATCGAACGCGCAGATCACGTTCCCGAAATCGAAAATGACGGCCTGGATCATGAGTCCTTTCGGGTCACATACACTTCCCGGGGCTTCCCCCCCTCGGAGGGCCCCACGATGCCCTGCCGCTCCATCTCCTCGATGATCCGGGCGGCCCGGTTGAAGCCGATCTGCAGCCGGCGCTGGAGCAGCGACACGGAGGCGCGGCCGGCCCGCGCCACCTCCTCCACGGCGTCGTCGAACTTCTCGTCCCTTGACGGGTCGGGCTCCTCTTCGGGCGCCTGGATCGTGATGGAGGGCTCATAGACCGGCGCCCCCTGGGTGCGGAGGTGCTCCACGACGCGCTGGATCTCCCCCTCCCCCACGTAGGGGCCGTGGAGGCGCAGGATCCCCCCGACGCCCGGCTGGAGGAAGAGCATGTCCCCGTAGCCCAGGAGCGTCTCCGCGCCGGATTGCTCCAGGATGGTCCGTGAGTCGTACTGGGACGCCACCTTGAAGGAGATTCGCGCCGGGAAGTTCGCCTTGATCACGCCCGTGAGCACGTCCACGGAAGGCCTCTGGGTGGCGAAGATGAGATGGATCCCCGCCGCTCGCGCCATCTGGGTCAGGCGGGTGATGGTGTCCTCGACCTCCCTGCGCGACGCGGTTGTCATGACGAGGTCGGCCAGCTCGTCGATCACGATGACGATATAAGGAAGGCGGACCAGCTCTTCCCCCTCCCCGTTCCGGGTCTTCGGGCGAAACGCGGAGCGCGAACGCTTCTCCACGAGCTGGTTGTAGGCGTCGATGTGCCGAACGCCGTTTTCCTGCATGAGCTGGTAGCGCCCGGTCATCTCCCCCACCGCCCACTTGAGCACCTGCCCCGCTTCCTTCGACTGGGTGAGAACGCTGTGGTAGAGATGGGGGATCCCTTCGTAGGGCGTGAGCTCGAGCATCTTGGGGTCGACCAGGATGAACCTCACCTCCTCGGGCGTCGCGCGGAACAGGATCGACAGGATCATGGTATGGAGGGCGACGCTCTTCCCCGACCCTGTTGCGCCCGCGATCAGGAGGTGCGGCATCTTCGAGAGGTCCCGTACGACCGGCTCGCCGAAGATGTCCTTCCCGAGAGCGAGCGATAGCGTCGCCTCCGACTCCGCGTAAGGCCTGCTTCCGAGGATCTCCCGGAGGGTGATGCGGGCCCGTCCCTCGTTGGGGATCTCGAAACCCATGACTCCCTTTCCGGGGATGTTGGGGACAACGCGGACCGATTCGCATCGCATCGCCAGCGCCAGATCGTCCGCCATCCCCACGACGCGGTTCGCCTTGATCCCCGGCGCCGGCCGGAATTCGTACGTGGTGACGAGGGGCCCGGTCCGGATCTCGGTGATCGAGCCGTCGATCCCGTACTGGGAGAGTTTTTCGATCAGGGTTTCCGCGTTCCTGTGGAGGGATTCCTCGTCTGCGCCGTTTCCTCCCGCCACGGCCGGCTCCAGCAGATCCAGCGGCGGGAGCACGAACTCCTTGCCGGCCGCCCGTGCGGCCTGCGCGGGCTCGGTGGGGGCGGGGGAGGGCGCAACGATGCGCGGTGGGGGCGGCTCCGGAGGCGGGCTCGACGGCTCCCACTCCTCCTTCGGGGACAGCTTTTCCTTGACCAAGGCGCGGACCTTCTCGGGGCTCGTCTTCCGCCGCCAGAGGGAGGGCATGCCGGAGAGCGGCAGTCCGGTGAACAGCATAAGGGAAAAGAGCAGGAGCGCGGAGAGGCAGAGGAGCCCCCCCACGGGGTTCAGCAGCCTCCCGAAGAAATTGACTCCCAGCAGGTATCCCACGATCCCCGGCAGGAAGATGCCCTGGTCGAGGATCCGGATGTGCCCGGTGAAGAAACTCAAGACCCCGAGCAGACAGCAGACGGCGATCAGCCCCCCCGCGGCCCGGCCCCACTTACCGGAGATCCCCTCCCCGCGGAAGGTCCAGTAGGCGAGAGCCAGGCACAGGGCGGGGAAACCGATGGCCCCGATTCCGAACAGCTGCAGCAGCAGATCGGAGAGGATCGCGCCCACCCATCCCCCCCAGTTCCTGACACCTCCCGCCCCGGAACTCCAGGCGGAGAGGGAAGGATCGACCTGATGGAACGACACCAGCGCCACCGTGAGGAAGACCCCGATGGTCAAAAACAGGATGGCCAGGGCGTCCCGCCGGATCTTCTCTCCCATCTAAAGTTCCAGTACCACGGGAAGGATCACCGGCTTGCGCTCGAGGCGCTTGTTGAAGTACCGGCGCAGCGCCTTCCGGATGCCGGTCTGGATCTCCGTGAGGTCCTTCCTCGCCTCAATGCCGCTCTCCTCCCACGTTTTGAGCACGATCCCCCGGGCCTCCTCGACGCTCGCCTCGGAGCCGTTCTCCGTGACGACGCCCCGGGTCAAAATGTCCGGCCCGTACAGGATTTCCCCGGTTGTGGAGGAGAGGGCCAGCACCACCATCACCATCCCCACCTGCGAAAGCTGGTACCGGTCCTTGAGGATGAAGCTCTCCACGTCGCCCACCCCTTTCCCGTCCACGAAGAAACGACCGACGGCGAGCTTTCCAGCCCTCGTCAGCTCCCCTCCCGAAAATTGCAGGATGTCCCCGTTCAGGGCCACCTCGGAGCGCGGGACATCCATTTCTCTCGCCAGGTTCCTGTGCCGAAAGAGGAAGCGCGGGTCGCCGTGGATCGGGATGAAGACCTTCGGCCGCACCGCTCCAATCATGATCTTCAGCTCCTCGCGGCTGGCGTGGCCCGAGACGTGGACCTCGGAAATCCTCTCGTGGAGCACCTCCGCGCCGGCCAGGAACAGGTGGTTGATCACGTTGGCGATCGCCCGCTCGTTTCCCGGGATGAACTTGGAGGAAAGGACGGCGGTGTCCCCCTCCCGGACCCGGATGTACTTGTGCTCGCCCAGCGCCATGAGCGTCAGCGCGGAGCGGGGTTCCCCCTGGCTCCCCGTCGTCAGTACGACGACGCTCCGGTCGGGCAGCGTCTCCGCGTCTTCGACGGGAAGCAGGATGTCGGGACGCGGGAGCTTCATGCACCCGAGGTCCAGCGCGGTGGCGACGTTGCGGACCAGGCTCCTGCCGCAGAGCGCCACCCGGCGGCCGTGGCGGGCGGCCGCCGTGAGCACCCCCTGGATCCGGTGGATGTTGGAGGAGAACATCGCTACGATGACCCTCCCCTGCGCGTCCCCGAAGATCTCCGACAGCGCCTCCCCCACGAACGCCTCCGGCAGGCTGTGCCCTTCCCGCTCCACGTTGGTGGAGTCGGAGAACAGCGCCGTGACCCTCTCCTCGGAGGCCAGGCGCGCGAGCCGGGTGACGGCGGTCGGGACGCCGTCGGGCGGCCGCGGGTCGATTTTGAAGTCCCCGGTGTGGACGAAGACCCCCTCCCCGCAGCGCAGGATGTACCCGACGCCGTCGGGGATGCTGTGGCAGACCGGGAAGGCCTCGATGTCGAAGCCCCCCAGGCGGAAACGCTCGGACCTGCCGATCGTGACGAGCCTTGCCGCCCCGTCCAGGTCGTACTCTTCAAGGCGGTGCCGGAGAAGACCGAGCGTCAGCGGGGTTCCATGGACCGGGACGTCGTACTCCTTGAGGAGGAACGAGACCGCCCCGATGTGGTCTTCGTGGCCGTGGGTGAGAAGGAGCCCTTTCAGGCGCGGAGCCACTTCCCGCAAGACGCCGAAATCGGGGATGACGTAGTCGATCCCCAGCATCGTGTCGTCGGGAAACATCAGCCCCGCGTCGATCAGGAGGGCCGACTCCCCGTCGTCGAACAGCATGGAGTTCAGCCCGATCTCCCCGAGCCCTCCCAGGGGCACGACCCTAAGCGGCATCATCACCTCGCAACGGTAAAACGTATCATGAAACGGCGACAATTTGGCTTCCCCGCTCGCGCTCAGGCATCCTTGCCTTCGCTGCGCGGGCCGCCTCGCCGGCTTTCGCCGCCATCCATGGCGGATCTTCCTCGCTACTCGCTCGGCGCCGGCTCGGAGCTCGAATCCTCCTTCATTAATCTCTTGCGGTTGGATTCTTGCTCCTCCGCGCGGGCGGAAAGGATCCGGCGCCTCGCCTCCTCCGCGATCGCCTGCTTGGAGAAGGAGCCGCCGCCTTCGGGGAGGATCGGCTCCAGGACGCGCACCACCAACTCCGCCGGATGGAAGAGGAGGGAGCCTTTGGGGAGGGCGTGCCGGCCGCCGTCGATATAGACGGGCAGAATGGGGACGCCCGCCTTCTGGGCGATGTAGAACGCCCCGGTCTTGAACTCCCCGATCTCGCCGTCGGGGCTGCGCGTCCCCTCGGGGAAAACGACGACGACCTGCCCCTTTGCAATTCTCCGGACCGCCTCCCGCATCAGGTGGACCGCGTCGCGCGGGTCGTCCCGGTCGATGAACAGGTTCCCGGCGAAACCCATCGCCTTCCCGAAGAGGGGAATTTCCCCCAGTTCCCTCTTCGCCAGGAACTTGATCTCCCTCGGGAATACCGAGAGAAAGAGGGGGATGTCCACAAGGCTCTGGTGGTTCGACACGAGGATCGCCCCCCCTTTCGGCAGGCGTTCCAGCCCTTCCGTCCGCACGCGCCATCCACCGAGCCGGATGAACCCTCTCCCCCACCACCCCATGGCCCTTGCGGCGGCGCCCTCGGAGCGCGCGACCGCGCCGCAGAGGAACACACCCAGCGAGCCCAAGAGGGTATGGAAGAATATCCCGAAAGACTTGATCGCGCTCGTGATCACCAATCCGCTTCCTCCCGGAAGCTGTAGAAGGAACCGTCGCCTATTATGACATGATCCAGAACCGCGATTCCCACGATTCCTCCCGCCGAACGAAGGCGTTTCGTGACCTCCCGGTCCTCGGGGCTTGGAGCGGGGTCGCCGCTGGGGTGGTTGTGGACCAGGAGGATCGAGGCGGCCCGTTCCCGAACGGCAGGGGCAAACACTTCCCGGGGGTGGATGAGGCTTCCGTTCAGGATTCCCGTCGAGACACGGATATCCTGCATCGGCCGGTTCTTGACGTCCAGCAGGAGGACGAGGAACACCTCGACCGGGTAGTCCGCCAGGAGGTAGCGATAGCGGTCGAATACGTCGGCCGCCGATCGGAACGGCTCGGGGAGAGAAGGGGGAGCCGAGAGGGCCCGGCGGACGATCTCGACCGTCGACTCCCATCTCGCCCTCCGCGCCGCGTCGGCCGTTTCCTCCCCGCGGGCCACGCTTCGCATCCGCTCCCAGTCCTCCGGGAAGGCAGCTCGAAAGAGCTCCGCCTCCTCCGACGTCTCCAGCGGCCTGTCGTTGCGGCCGGGAATCTTCCGCATGGCTCCATCCTTCCGGTGAATGTGCAGGAATGCCTTCAACTTCCATTCCAAAAAAACCCCAAAGATCGAAATTCCTTTCGGCGATAATAAAAGACATGGACTTCGCGGAAGCCAGATCGGCGATCCATCGGCTGTGCGACAACGTCGAGTCGGTCCTTCTCGGGAAGCGGGAAGCCGTGGAGCTTGGGATCTCCTCCTTCCTGGCGGGAGGGCACATCCTCCTGGAGGACATGCCGGGAACGGGGAAGACGACGCTGGCGCGAGCCATCGCCGCGAGCATCTCGGGGACGTTCCGCCGCGTGCAGTTCACGAGCGATCTCCTCCCGCAAGACGTTCTCGGGGTCCACATCTTCGACGCGGACAAGCGGAACTTCACGTTCTCTCCCGGCCCCCTGTTCGCCAACATCGTCCTCGCGGACGAGATCAACCGGAGCAACCCGAGGGCGCAGAGCGCCCTGCTCGAAGGAATGAGCGAGCGCCAGGTCACCGTGGACAACCGGACGTACGCCCTGCCCGACCCCTTCCTGGTCATCGCTACCCAGAACCCCTTCGATCAGCACGGAACCTATCCCCTCCCCGAATCCCAGCTCGACCGGTTCAATCTCCGGCTGCGGCTTTCCTACCCGGACCGGAACTCGGAACTGCGGCTGATCCGGGAAAACAACCTGTTCACCAGCCGGGACGGCGTCCTGCCCGTCCTCCTCTCCGAGCAGATGCGGGAATGCCGCTTCCTGGTGAACCAGGTCACAGTGCGCGAGCCGGTCGTGTCCTACATCTACCGGATCGTGGAAGCGACGCGGACGCATCCGGCGGTGCGGCTGGGGGCGTCCCCCCGCGGCGCAATCGGGCTCAAGAGCACCTCTCAGGCGCTGGCGTTCCTCACGGGCCGGGACCACGTCGTCCCCGGCGACGTCAAGAAGGTGGCGCCGGCCGTGTTGTGCCACCGCATCTTTCTGAAAGGATCTCCCGGGGGGGATGCATCCGCCGAGGCCGCCGCGGCGGTGATCGAAGAGATCCTCGAAGCCGTCCCTCCGCCGGTATGAAAGCGGCCCTCTCCGGGTTCCGCGGGAAGTTCCGTCTCTCTCGCAGGCTCCGGGTGACGATCGAAGGAAAGGGATTTCTGCTTCTCACGCTCGGCGTTGGCGCGGCGGCGATCAACACGGGCAACAACCTCCTCTACATCGCCCTCAGCATGAACTTGAGCCTCATCATCCTATCGGGGATCCTTTCGGAGTGGTGCATCCGGGGAGTCTCCGTACAGGTTCGCCCCGCCTCGGAAGCCTTCGCCTCCCGCGAGAGCCTCCTGGCCGTAACGTGCTCCGCGGCGGGGAAGCGCTTTCCCGCGATGTCGCTCACGGTGGACCTCGCATTCGGGGGAACCCGCCTGACAGCGCGTTTTCCGGAAATACCGGCCGGCGGCTCGGCGACCCGCGTCCTCTCCTTCCTCCCGAAGCGAAGGGGAGCGCTCCCTCCCGTTTCCTGCGCCGTCTCCACCCTGTTCCCGTTCGCCCTGTTCGAAAAGTCGATGGACGTGGCGGCCGAAATCTCCTTGCTGGTGTATCCCGCACCTTCCGGCGCGGGGGAGCCCGAAGCGATCCGGGCCGTCCCCGACCCGTCGGGGGGCGCCGCGCCCGCCGGCAGGCAGGGGACGGCGATTCGCGGAGCCCGCGAGCACCTGCCCGCCGATGCCGTCCGGGACATTCACTGGAAGGCGTCCGCGCGGATGGGGAAATGGATGGTCAAGGAACGCGAGCGGGAGGCGGCCTCCGTATCGGACCTGCGCCTCCCCGCGCCCTGCCCTCCCCACGAGTTCGAGCGGCTCGTCTCCCGGGCATGCGACTTCGTCCTCCGGTGCGAGAGGAAGGGACAGCCGTACCGGCTGTGGGTCGGCGACCGGCTCGGTGTGGACGCCTCCGGTGGCGGCCGCAGACCACGGGCGTTGACCTTCCTGGCGCTGGTCGAATGCGACGGCACCCTTTCCGGGAGGGGGACTTGACGTGAGCAACCGCAGCCCTCCCGTCTCCCGGGCAGGTTTCCTCTGGTGGATCCTGCGAGCGCAGTGGGTCTGCGGGCTGCTCCTGCTGGCACTGCTGACGGAGGTGTCCCGCGCAGCGCTCCTGGCCTCCTTCGCCGCCTTCCTCGCGGGAGTTTTCCTGGACCGGGCAGAGGCCTCCCGCGAGGGGTTGCGGCGGCTCACCGTTCCCCTGGTCGCCCTCGCCGTCGCCGCGTCCGGCGCCGACCTCCTCCTGGGAAGCGGCGACCTGCTCTTCTCGGTATCCGTGCTTGTGCTGGGAATCCAGTCGGTGAAGTTCCTGCTCCCCAAGAACACGCGCGACGGCTGGCAGTTGTGCGCCATCTCCTTCCTCGAATTTCTCGCTGCCGCCGCAACCACCACGGAAATCCAGTTCGCCGCCTTCGCCTTTCTCTATCTCGGTCTCTGCGCGGAAGCGATGTGGGCCCTCCAGATCAGGCAGCGGGAGGAAGAGGGCGAAACCGCCCGCCCCGTGCGCCCCCGCTTCGCGGCGAAGCTTCTTCTCTTCTCGGCGACGGGAGGGTTCCTGATCACCGCGATCCTCTTCGCCGTGACTCCCCGGATCGGGATCGGGCAGATTTTGCGCCGCCTCGGGCGCGCCGAGGGGTTCACCGGTTTCTCCGACACGATCTCCCTCAGGGACGTGACGGGAATCAAGGCGGACCGGCGCGTGGTGGCGCGGGTGGAATTCCCGGCGCTCCCCCCGGGAGCTTCCCCGCTTTCCCTCTACCTGCGGGGGGCCGTGTATTCACGGTTCGACGGAACGACGTGGAAGCGCCCCTGGGGATCCCGCCTGCGCGTCGCGCGGAGCGGGTTCACCTACCTCGTCGCCCCGGCCCCGCTGGGCGTCCGCCTCTCGACGGCAGAGATTACCCTGGAGGCGATGGATAACCCCGCCCTGTTCGTGTATGGGAGTCCCTTCCTCTTCGAGGGAAGCCTGGGCGAAATCTGGATGGAGGAGGAAGGGAGCTTCTCCCTGTCGCAGCCGGGCCACACCGCCCTGCGCTATCGCCTGCAGTTTTTCCACGAAGCGCCGCGCAGCCGCATCGCCGGGTTTCCCCGGGAGCGCGAGTATCTGGAGCTGCCGTCCGGGTGGGACGACATCCGCGCGCTGGCCGCCAAGGTCACCGCGGGAGGGGGTTCGGACGCGGAGCGGGCGGAGCTCGCGCTGCGGCATTTCCGGACCGGCTACCGGTACACCCTCATCGATCCGGCGTTCTCGGTCCGGGAGTTCCTCTTCGCCAAAAAGGCGGGCTTCTGCGAGCATTACGCAACCGCTTTGGCCCTCCTTCTGCGTGCCTCAGGCGTTCCCGCGCGTGTTGCGGCGGGATACCTGGGCGGGGAATGGAGCGACGTCGGGAACTATCTCATCGTCCGGACGTCCGACGCACACGCATGGACGGAGGCCTGGATCGGAGGCACGTGGGTGACGCTGGACGCCACGCCGCCGCTCGGGGAGCACTCCCCCTTCTTCGCCCGGACCGGGATGGTGGGCATCTACATCGACTGGGCGCGGCAGCGGTGGAACAAGTACGTGGTCGACTATTCCCTGAAGATGCAGGCGGAAAGCGTATCGGAAGGATGGGCCGCACTCGGGCGGGCGAAGGCCGGCATGCGGCGCGCATTCTCCCCGGGAGGGGAGGTTCGCCGCCGGGCGGGCTTGCTGGCCGCCGTCCTCCTCTCGCCGCTCCTTCTCGCGATCCTCCTCCGGAGAGTTCTCGGCGCTGCGTCACGCAAGGAGCCGTTCGTCGGGCGGGGCAAGGGAGAGGCGCGCCCCCCAATGCCGTATGCCCGCCTGCTGCTCCGTCTGGCCGCCCGCGGGTACCGGCGCTCGCCGGGGATCACCCTGGAGGAGATGCTTCTTCGCGCCGCCGGGCAGAAGCCGGCTCTCGCCGGGGATGCCTCCCGGTTCCTTGCGCTCTATCACCGGGACCGCTTCGGCCCATTTCCTCTTCCCGCCGCCGAATTCCGGGAAGCCGCCCGGCTCGCCGGCCGGCTTGGCCGGGAAATCACGCGCCCCGGTGCGAAATAGTCCCTGCCTTTCCCCTCCCGCATGCTGCATGGAATAATGGGTTCTGTGCGTTCGGAAATCGACCCTTGATCTCCGTCCACGGTACGGACAGGAAACCGATTCATCTCCTCACGCGGCTTCTTTCCTTTTCCTGTCCTGCCCGCGGCGCAGGCACATGGATTGCTCTCTTTCCTCTCCGAAACGTCCGTGGTCCAAATCCTGCCCGGCAGCCAGGGAGGTCTCCCGCATGCTCGTCCGCGTCCTCGCCTCCACCATGCTGGGGATCGACGCCATCCCCGTCGAGGTGGAAACCGACATCTCCCAGGGACTTCCTTCCTACACCGTCGTGGGCCTGCCGGGAGGCCCCGTGCGGGAGAGCGGAGACCGGATCCGCACCGCCATCCGCAACTCCGGCCTCCCCTTCCCCGGAAGGAAGGTGACCATCAACCTGGCCCCCGCCGACATCCGGAAGGATGGGGCGCTCCTCGACCTGCCCATCGCCCTTTCCATCCTCTGCGCCGAAGGCGCCCTTCCGGGAGACGCCCTCCGGGAGCACCTGGTTGCCGGGGAAGTTTCGCTGGACGGCTCCATCAAACCGGTCCGCGGTGTGCTATCCCAGGGACTCCTGGCACGGCGGCTCGGGCTGGCCGGAATCATGATCCCCGCCGCAAACGCGGCCGAAGCGCTCCTGGTCCCGGGCATCGACGTCTTCCCGGCGGCCACGCTGCGCGACGCGGTTTCCGCCCTCTCCGGGAATGCGGCCTCCCGCACGGTACCTCAGGGGAACCGTTTCTCCGACCTCGATGAGACCCCCTCCCCGGACCTGCGGGAGGTCGTCGGACAACCGGTTGCCCGGAGGGCCCTGGAGATCGCAGCGGCGGGAAGCCATGCGCTTCTGCTCATCGGCCCCCCGGGGTGCGGAAAAACGATGCTCGCCGAACGGATCTCGGGCATCCTGCCCGGCTTCGAGGAGGGGGAGGCGCTGGAGACGGCGCAGGTGTACAGCGCGGCGGGCGAGCCTCCCTGGCCTCGCCTCATCACCCGACGGCCCTTCCGGACCCCTCACCACACCGTTTCTCCCGCCGGGTTGATCGGCGGCGGGAACCCGCCCCATCCCGGGGAGATCTCCTTCGCCCACGGGGGGGTCCTCTTCCTGGACGAATTTTCGGAATTTCGGCGCGAGGCGAGGGAGGCGCTTCGCCAGCCTCTCGAATCGGGAGAAATCCGGATCGCGCGGGCGGGAAACGTTTACCGCTTCCCATGCCGCTTCCTGCTGGTGGCGGCGACCAACCCCTGCCCTTGCGGAAACGCCGGCCATCCCCGGCGGATCTGCCGATGCTCGCCGCCGCTTCTCTACCGGTTCGGCCAGAAATTCTCCGGACCGCTCCTCGACCGGATCGACCTGTCGGTGTCCGTCCTCCCGATGACAGGGGCGGATTGGTGCGGGCCCGCTTCGGGAGAGGCGTCCGCTGCGGTGCGCGAACGCGTAAAGCAATGCCGGAAGGTCCAGGAAAGGAGATACTCGGGCCGCTCCTGCCGTGCCAACGGCACGGTGCGCGCCCCGTTTTCCGAGCTGACCTCCCACCTGTCGCCCGATGCCCGCGCGTTTCTCACCCGGGCCGCCGACCGCCTGAGCTTTTCCGGCAGGGCAATGGGCAGGGTCTGCCGCGTGGCCCGCACGATCGCGGATCTGTCGGGAGAGAAAACGGTCTCTCTCCACCACCTCGCGGAAGCCGCCCAGTACCGTCTGCCCGATTTCACTCTCCATGGCGAAAGAAGGAAGGATCCCGCGACGCAGGGTTGAATCGTTGCGGCTACAACCGGTCGGCGATGTCCCAGAAGACCTTCTCGACGTAGTTGCGGAAGCCGTGGATGAAGGCGCACCGGCGATTGAAGCGCGCGAGGGAGCCGCAGAGATACAGGCCCGGGACGGTGGATTCCCCCACTCCGGAGATCACCGGGTAGCCGTCCGTGTCCTCCTGTAATTCTCCCCCCTCCATGGGGATCCACTTCGGGCGGTAGCCCGTCGCGCAGAGGATCCAGTCGAACTCCCGCTCGTCCCCCGACCGGAAGCGCACCCGGCGGTGCGCTACGGACAGGGCGGGATCGGCCTCCCGGAGATGGATGATCCCGAACCGGATCAGTTCCTTGAGGACGCTTTCCGAGGATCCCCGGATGTGCTCCAGTTCACCCGTCTCGCTGAAGTAGCACATCGGCCCGCGGGTGCACAGCGTCACCCTGGCCGTGCCGGCCAGCTCGATCGCGATCTCCGCCGCGGAGTTCCCGCCGCCGATGATCAGGACGCGCTTCCCCGCGTAGGCCATGCAGTGGACGAAATCGCAGGAATGGACCGCGTGGGAATTGAGCGGGATTCCCGGAATGTCGGGAAAGGCGGGGGCCGTGGATGCGCCCGACGCCAGCACGAGGAAGCGGCAGAAACACTCCCCCGCTGTGGTCGAGACACGGAATCCCCCGGGCGCTACGACCACCTTCGTCGCAGCAACGTTTTCCCCGATGCGGAGCGCGTGTTCCCGGGAAAACGCCTCGACGTAGCAGAGAAAATCCTCGCGGGTGGGAAACGGCTTCCGTACTCCGGGCAACGTCCAGAGGGGGTGCTTGAGCGTGAGCGAGGTCCAGTCGGTCCCCGGCACCGCGGGGGACAGGAGAACCATGCCGGGCCGCATCGCCCGCCACGCCTGCGCCACCTTCCCCCGCTCCAGGACGTGGTAATCGATCCCGTGCTCCTGGAAATGGTGCGCCAGCAGCAGCCCGGCGGGCCCCCCTCCGACGATCAGGACGTCCCTCCTCATGAAAATCGGCGACCTTCCCCCTCGCGCACAAGGATGGATATCAATATACCATCAACGGCGGCAATTTCGGAGTTGACAGGCCATCTTTAGTCTTTTACATTATATAATTCCGGTTGCGGAAAGACGGAGGGGTCCCAACATGTATGCCGTGGTCCGGTCCGGCGGGAAGCAGTTGCGAGTTTCCCCCGGTGACATCGTAAACGTGGAGAAGCTCCCGGTCGAGGCCGGGAGTACCGTGGAACTCACGGACGTGCTGCTCGTTTCCTCCGAAGGCGGCACGACCATTGGAACTCCGACCGTCCCGAACGCGAAGGTCGTCTGCCGGGCGCTCGGGGAGGGAAAAGCAAAGAAGATCGTCATCTACAAGTACAAGCGGCGGAAAGGGTTCGCAAAGAAGCAGGGGCATCGCCAACCGTTCACCAGGCTCTCCATCCAGGAGATCCGGGTGGGGTAACCTCCCCTCCGGCGGGAAGGTCATAAAAAATGGCGCATAAAAAAGGGGTCGGCAGTTCCCGGAACGGGCGCGACAGCCAGAGCAAGCGGCTCGGCGTGAAGCGCTTCGGCGGACAGTACGTCACCGCCGGATCGATCATCGTGAGGCAGCGTGGGACGCCCGTGCATCCCGGGGTCAACGTGGGGATGGGCAGGGACCACACCCTGTTCGCCCTGATCGACGGCACGGTGCAGTTTCACCGGTTCGGCAAGGACCGGAAGAGGGTGTCCGTCCTCGCCCTTTCGTAGTCCCTCCCCCGTTCATGCCCTTCCTGGATGAAGCCGCCATCACCGTCCGCTCGGGGGACGGCGGAAGGGGATGCGTGAGCTTTCGCCGGGAGAAGTTCGTCCCCAGGGGCGGGCCCGACGGTGGCAACGGAGGCAACGGGGGAAGCGTCCTCCTCCAGGTCAGACTCCACCTCTCCACTCTCCTCGATTTCCGATACCGGAAGATCTTCAAGGCCAAGCGGGGTCAGCACGGCAAGGGGAAAAACATGTACGGGAAGAACGCCCCCGACCTGGTCATCGCCGTCCCGCCGGGGACGATCCTACACGACGAGGAAACCGGGAAGCTCCTCGCCGACCTCACGAAAGAGGGGGACACCTTCGTCGCGGCTGCCGGGGGGCGAGGGGGGCGAGGGAACTCCGCTTTCGTATCGGCGACCAACCAGGCGCCCGACCGCGCGGATCCCGGCAGGCCCGGCGTGGAACGCCGGCTTCTCCTTACGCTCAAGCTGATCGCGCACATCGGGCTGGTCGGGCTGCCCAACGCCGGAAAATCGACTCTCCTTTCCAGGATCTCCCGGGCAAGGCCCAAGATCGCCGATTACCCGTTCACGACCCTTTCTCCGGTTCTGGGAGTCGTCTCGCACCGGGACGAGGAGTTCGTCGTGGCGGACCTGCCCGGGCTGATCGAGGGGGCCCATCGCGGGGCGGGACTGGGTCATCGCTTCCTGAAGCACGCCGAGCGGACCGAAGGACTCGTGCATGTGGTCGACGCCTCCCACCCTACCGGGAGGATCGCGGAGGCAATCCACACCGTACGGGAGGAGATCGAGAAGTTCCGGCCGGAACTGGCGAGCCGGCCGACGATCCTCGCATTCAACAAGATGGACCTCCCCGGCGCGCGGGAATCCGCCGAAAAAGCCCTTGCACAGTTGAATTTCCCGCTTGCGAGCGTCTATTATATTTCCGCCGCCACCGGGGAAGGGATAACGGCCCTCCTCGACGGCATGTTGGCGTTCCGGAAGAAGAGAGCACCCGATGCCACCTGACATTGCCGTACAGCGAGCGGCTTTCCTTCGTTCCCGAAAGATCCGCCGGATCATCGTGAAGCTGGGAAGCGGCACTCTGACTGACACGTCGCTGGGCCTGCGCGAGCAGACGATCCGCTCCCTCGCGGCCCAGGTCACAAGGATCCGGGAGTCCCGCGGCATCGAGGTCGTGGTGGTCACTTCGGGGGCCATCGCCGCCGGCAGAAAGAAATTGGGCATGGCGGACCGCCCCCGCACGATCGCCCTCAAGCAGGCTGCCGCCGCCGTGGGACAGACAACGCTGATGCGGGCGTACGAGCGGGCGTTCGAGAAACGGGGATTGAAGGTCGGGCAGCTCCTCCTCACGCACGAGGACTTCGAAAACCGGGAGCGCTACCTCAACGCGAAGAACACGCTGGAGACCTTGCTCTCCCGAGGCATCGTTCCGATCATCAACGAGAACGACACGGTGGCCACAGAGGAGATCCGGTTCGGGGACAACGATCACTTGGCGGCGCTGGTGACGCACCTGATGGGAGCGGACCTGCTGCTCCTCCTGACCGACAGCGACGGGCTGTACACGCGGGACCCTCACCGCTTCCCTGATGCGAAGCGGATCCCGCTCCTTGCGAAGATCGACGACGACATCCTCCGGTCCACCGGGGCGAGAGGCGGATCGGTGGGGACCGGAGGGATGGGATCCAAGCTCCTTGCCGCCCGGGTCGTGACCTCCTGGGGAACCCCGGTCGTCATCGCCGGCGGCTTGTCGCGGCGATCCATCCTGGACGTCCTCGACGGGAAAGAGGCCGGCACCCTGATCCTCCCCCGGAGGGCGGCCAAAGCGCGCAGCCGGAAGCTGTGGATCGCCCACGCCCTGCAGCCGCATGGAATGATCGCGGTCGACGACGGGGCGAAGAAGGTTCTCATGGAGGGGGGAAAGAGCCTCCTGCCGGCGGGGATCCTTGGCGTTTCGGGGACTTTTCAGAGGGGCGACGCGGTGTCCATCGGCGACCGCAGGGGGCGCGTCTTCGCCCGGGGGATTACCTCCTGGTCCAGCGAGCAGGTGACGAAAGGAATGGGCCGGAAGAGCTCGGAAGTCCGGGCGATCCTGGGGGAAGAACCCCCTGCTGAGGTGGTCCATCGCGACAATCTGACAATCCTGGCGGTGGCGGGCGGACGATGACGACCCTACAGGAAAGCGTGGAGCGGGTCTGCCGCGCGGCGAAGGAGGCGGCGGCCCGGCTCGGGAAAGCGGACTCCTCGAGGAAGAACGCGGCGCTCGCCGGGATGGCGAAAGGGCTGCGCGAGCGGTCGGATTGGCTCCAGGCGGAAAACCGGAAGGACATGGATGCGGGGAAGGCCAGGGGTCTTTCCGCCGCGATGCTCGACCGGCTCCTCCTGACCGAAGCCCGGATCCGGCAGATGGCGGACGGGATCGAGGAGGTGATCGCCCTCCCCGACCCTGTCGGCGAGGTCCTGAAGATGGGACGGCGGCCCAACGGCCTCTGGGTGGGGCGGATGCGCATCCCCCTGGGCGTCATCGGGATCATTTACGAATCGCGCCCCAACGTGACGGCCGATGCGACGGCGCTGTGTGTGAAATCCGGAAACGCGGTCATCCTCCGCGGCGGGTCCGAGGCGATCCTCTCCAATACCGCCATCGCGCGTATCTTACGGGACGCGCTCTCGGGAAGCGGCCTGCCGGCGGACGCCGTGTCCGTCATCGAGCAGACCGACCGGAAGGCCATCGACTGCCTGCTTGCGGCCGAGGATTTCATCGACCTCATCATCCCCCGCGGGGGAGAGGGGCTCATCCGCAGCGTGGCGGAAAAGTCCCGCATCCCGGTGATCAAGCACTACAAGGGGGTCTGCCACATCTACGTCGACGAGGACGTTGATCTCCGGCAGGCCATCCCCGTCTGCATCAACGCGAAGGTGCAGCGCCCCGGCGTCTGCAACGCCATGGAAACGCTCCTCGTTCACGAGAAGGCCGCGCCGGAGTTTCTCCCCGCGGTGGCGGCCGAGCTGGTGAAGAGCGGCGTCGAGCTGCGCGGCTGCCCGAAGACCGTCCGCCTCGTCCCGCTGGCGATGCCCGCGTCGGAGGAGGATTGGGGGACCGAGTTTCTCGACCTGATCCTCGCGGTGAAAGTGGTCTCGTCGATGGAGGAGGCGATGGAGCACATCCGTTGCCACGGCTCGCTTCACACCGAGGCGATCCTCACGAAGGACCATGCCCGGGCGATGCGGTTCGTTCGCGAGGTGGACTCCTCGCTGGTCCTCGTCAACGCCTCCACCCGCTTCAACGACGGGTTCCAGCTGGGGCTGGGGGCGGAGATCGGGATCAGCACCACCAAGATCCACGCGTTCGGCCCGATGGGACTCGAGGAATTGACAACTACGAAGTTCATCGCCTTCGGGGACGGCCAGGTCAGAACCTAAGTGGAATCCCCGAGGATATCGGTGGCGCTTTTCGGCGGGACGTTCGATCCCTTCCACAACGGCCACTTGCGGATGGCGATCGAGGTGAAGGAGACGCTCCGGGTCTCCCGCGTGATCCTGTTCCCGGCGCACCACCCGCCCCACAAACCGATGCGGCCCGTGTCGGAAGTCCATCACCGTTTCGCGATGGTCTCGGCGGGCGCGGCCGGTCTCCCCGGGATCGAGGCATCGGACATCGAGATCCGGCGGGAGGGGCCCTCCTACTCGCTCCTCACGGTCCTGGACTTCCGGCGGGCCTTGCCGGACGCACAGATTCTCATCGTGATGGGGGCCGACTCCTTCGCAGAGGTGTCGACATGGCACCGATACGAAGACCTTCTTTCTGCATGTGATTTCGTCCTCCTTCCCCGCTCCGGCGCAGGCCCGGAACCCGCTCCTCCGGTGGGGTTCCGTATTGAAAAAGAGGACCCGCATTGCTATAGTTGGTTGGGAAGAAGCTACCGCCTCCCGGGCGGGCGGAGGCTGTTCTGCCCCTCGCTGCCGGCCCTGGACATCTCTTCGAGCGACATCCGTGAGAAAGTCCGGAAGGGCATGTGCATCCGGGGGCTCGTTCCGCCGGAGGTGGAGCGGTACGTTGTCGCCAATGGTCTTTACGTCGATCGCCCGGAGGAGCGAAGGCCATAACGATTCAGGATACGCTGCTGCGGTGCGCCCGGCTGGCCCAAGAGAAAAAGGCTGCCGACATCCGCGCGCTGGACGTCCGGGAACGGGCCACATTCACCGACTACTTCCTCCTCTGCTCGGGGACGTCCGACCGGCAGGTTTCGGCCGTCGCCCATCACATCGAGATATCGCTCCGGAAGGACGGGGTGCGGCCGCTGGGGATCGAGGGAATCCGGGAAGGACGGTGGGTCCTCCTCGATTACGGCGATTTCGTGGTGCACGTGTTTCTTTCCAGCGTTCGGGAATTCTACAACTTCGACCGGCTGTGGGGATCGGCCACCGAGATCCCCCTCCCCGAGGAGCATTAACCCCGGAGGAATCCGCACATGGCGGTCCGACTGCTGTTCCTGCTGTTCGTCATCATCCTGGTGGGGTTTTCCTACATCTCCCTCCTGAACGGCCAGCACATCCAATTCTTCTACTCCGCCACGCGCCAGATGGAGGTCACCGTCAGCGAGCTCGCCATCCTCGCCTTCTCCCTCGGGGCAGCGATGGTCATCCTCGGCACGCTGGTCAAGGACGTGACGATGGCGTCGAAAAACTGGAAGGAGCGCCGGGAGAAGCAGCGCAGGGAGGCGGCCCGCACGCGGGTGGCCAAGGCCTCGGAGCTGATCCAGCGGGGGATGCTCCAGGAGGCGGCGAAAGAGCTCGAGCGGAGCCTCTCCGTCAACCCGGACGACCGCGAGGCACTCGACCTGCTCTCCTCCGTCGAGACGGAACGGGGAAATCCACTGGAGGCCGTGAAGGCGCTGACCCGGGTCAAGCAGATCGATCCTTCCGACCTGTCGGTATTCATCCGATTGGCGAATCTCTACCGCAAGATGAACGACCTGGACAACGCCTTCTCCCTGCTCAAGGCCATCGAGGACGCCGAGGGGGAAAATCCGCGCGCCTGGGAAATGTTGCGGGATATCCACCTCCTCCGCAAGGAGATGATTCCCGCCTACTCGATGCAGAAGAAGATCTTGAAATACAAAGGGAAATCCGCAACTCCCGAGGACCAGGCGCTTTTCGACGCCCTCCGGTACGAGAAGGCGGTCGTCCGGATGGCGGAAGGGAAGACGGACGACGCGGAACGGCGTCTCCGGGAACTCATCAAGGACCAGCCGAAGTTCTGCGCAGCGTACATCGCACTGTCCGAATACGTTCGGTCGCGCGGGAATCTGACGGAAGCCACGGGTCTTCTCCTCCGGGGCTATCGAGCGACGCGCAACGCGGTGTTTCTCATCAAGCTCGAAGACTTGGGCATCGAAACGGAAAGCCCCCAGTCCGTGATCGGCGTCTACACCGATCTCCTCCAGGAATTCCCCTCGGACTTCGACGTCAACCTGTTCACGGGAAAGTTTTTCCTTCGTCTGGAGATGAACGACGAGGCGGTGGAACAGTTGTTGAAGGCGGAATCGCTGGAGCCGGAGCGGGAGTCCCTCCACATCCTCCTGGCGGAGGCGCTTCGGCGGAGAGGCCGTTATGAGTCCGCCTGCCAGCACTACCAGCACGCTTTCGGCTACAAGCGGCGATACCTCATTCCCTTCCGCTGTTCGAACTGCGGAAAGGCCACCATCAAGTGGGCCGACCGGTGCCCCGATTGCGGAGTCTGGAACGGCTACGCCATCGACCACGGACACAGGGAGTACGCGGCGCCGGCTTCCATCCGCTGACCCCGGGAACGGGTTCAAGGCAAGGCTCCTGCGGGGGCGGGCGGCGGGGTTCCTGGCCGAGTTCCGCTGCCTGTACTCGCTTTTTCCGGTTTCGGAAGGCGATCTTTCCGACGCTTCCGTCCGAAGCTGGCCCGCCTATCGCGGGGAGGAATGCCCCCGCTGCGGGGCCTTCACGGGGGACGGCTGCACCTACGGAACTCTCCTCTCCTGCCCTTCCTGCGCAACTCCTCCCCCCTTCGATTTCGCGCGCTCGCTGTTCGCCTACGAGGGGTGCGTCCGGGAGGGGATCCGGGCCGCGAAGTACGCCCGGCAGGCCGTTCCCGCGAAAACCCTGGCGGAACGGCTGCTGGAAGCCGTCTACGGAAAGTGGGACGACTGCTTTTCGGACGGGTTCCGGCCGGTCGTCGTCCCGGTCCCGATCCGGTCGTTCAAATATTTCCAGAGGGGATTCAACCTTCCCGCGCTCGTAGGGAGGGCGATCTCGCGCCTTTCCGGTTGGCCGTTCGCGCCCCTCGTTCTCCAGAGAACCGGCGGAAACCGTCCCCAAGTTGGCCTGCGTCTCACGAAGCGCGAGGAAAATGTGCGCGACGTCTTCCGCGTCCCGCGGGGTCGGCGGCCGCCTCCCGAAATTCTCCTCCTGGATGACGTGTACACCTCGGGTGCCACAGCGAGGGCATGCGCCCGCGCCTTGAAAACGGCGGGTGCCGGGCATATAGTGGTCTTAACGGTGGCCCGCACCGTCCTCTGATTCTTCCAGGCGCACGGAGACCGGATGGTTCGCCCTTACAAGGCTGCCGTTCTGCAGTTCCGCATCGACATGGGCGCGGTGGAGGACAACGCCGGACGGGCGTTCGCCCTCCTGCGGCGGGCCGCCGAAAGGGGCGCCGCGCTATGCGTTCTCCCGGAGATGTGGAGCACCGGCTTCGCATACGAGAGGCTGCCCGCCCTGGCCCTCGCCACCCCGGAGATCCTGCACGACCTGCGCAAGTTCGCGTCGGAAAAACACCTGGTGATCGCCGGATCGCTTCCCGAACGCGTAGGGAAATCCGTCTACAACACGCTTTATGTCATCAACACGACCGGCGCGATCACCGGACAGTATCGAAAGACCCACCTGTTCCATCCGTCCGGAGAGCACCTTCACTTCCGGAAGGGGGTCTCGGCGGAGGTGGCCCTGACCGACGTCGGGGTCGTCGGCCCCCATATCTGTTATGACCTCCGCTTCCCGGAGCTCTCCCGGAAATATTTTTTGGAGGGGGCGACCCTTTTCTGTGTCAGCGCACAATGGCCCAGTGCCCGGAAAGCGCACTGGGAGCTGCTCAATGCCGCGAGGGCGGTGGAGAACCAGCTCTTCGTCGTCGCATCCAACGCCGTTGGGCAGTCGGGGGATTTCCATTATTCGGGGGGCTCGCTCATCGTGTCCCCTTGGGGGGAACGGCTGGCATTCGGAGGCGAGGAAGAGGGGCTGGAGATCGCGTTGATCGACTCCTCCCAGGTCGCCGAGGTCAGGAGGAGGATTCCGTGCGCACAAGACCGGAACGAACGCGCCTACCGGAAGACCCGGCAAAAAAGATAATCCCCGCCGGCAAGGCGGCGCCGATCTTTTCGCGCCTTCGCAGGGAGGGGAAACGGATCGTCTTCACCAATGGGTGTTTCGACATCCTGCACGCCGGACACGCCCGTTATCTGCTGCTTGCTGCAGCGTTGGGCGACATCCTGGTCGTGGGTGTGAACGGCGACGCCTCCGTGCGAAGGCTCAAGGGGAAGGGCCGGCCCGTCCAGGCGGAAGCCGACCGGGCCTACCTGTTGGCCTCCCTCTCGTGTGTTTCCTACGTCGTGATCTTCCGGGAGGATACCCCGGCCGCCCTGATCGAGCGCGTGATCCCCCACGTGCTGGTCAAGGGCGGGGACTGGAAAGGGAAAGAGATCGTCGGCGCCGGCTTCGTCCGGGAACGGGGCGGGTCGGTACGAACCCTCCGGTTCCTCGCGGGAAGGTCGACGACCGACATCCTTCGGCGGGCGGCGTCGATCAGCGGATCTTCCGCAGGGCGGAAAGAAAGAGGGCGATCTCCTTCCGGGTCGTGAACGGCCCTGGGCTCACGCGAACCGTTCCTTCGGGGAAGGTCCGAAGCGTCCGGTGCGAGTTGGGGGAACAGTGGAGACCCGCCCGGACGAGGATTCCGAACCGCTTCTCGAGCCGCCGTCCCGTCTCCGCGGGATCCATCCCGTCCACCAGAAAGGAGAGCACGGAGGCGCAGCGGGCGGGATCCCGGGGGCCGAAGAGGGTCACGCCCGGAATCTTCTCCATCCCCTCGAGCAGGTCCGCAAGCAGCGCCATTTCCTTCTCCCGGACGCTTTCCACCCTTTTGCGCAGCAGCCAGGCGAGGGAAACGGCAAGGCCGGCGAGCCCCACGCTGTTCCGGGTCCCCGACTCGAGGGCGTCGGGGTAGAAATCCGGCTGGCGGTCGGCCTCGGAGCGGCTTCCCGTTCCGCCCTCTATGAGCGGCGTGAGAGCAACCCCTTCCCGCACGTAGAGGAATCCGGTCCCCTGGGGGCCCAGAAGTGCCTTGTGCCCCGGAGCGGCCAGCAGGTCGACGGGAACGGCCTCCAGATCGATCGGAAGCGCCCCCGCGGTCTGGGAGGCATCCACCAGCGTGGAGATGCCTCGCCGGCGCGCCGCCCGGACGATCTCCCCGACGGGCTGGATCGCGCCTGAGACGTTGGAAGCGTGTACAACGGCGACCAGGCGCGTCGTTTGGCGGATGGCGGCGGCGACCTCCTTCGCATCGACGATGCCGTCCCTGCCGGCGGGGACAACCGTCACCGAAACTCCCGCCCCCTCCATTCGACGCAGCGGCCGCATTACCGAGTTGTGCTCGACGGAGGTGGTCACCACGTGGTCGCCGGCCCTGAGGATCCCTTTGATCGCCTGGTTGAGCGCGGCGGTGGCGTTCTCCGTGAAGACGAATCGGGAGCTGTCCCTCGCGCCGAACAGTTCCGCCAGCCTTTCCCGCGCGGCGAATACGTCCCTGGCGGAACGGATGGACAGGACATGTCCCGAGCGGCCGGGATTTCCCGCCCGCCGGATGGCGGCGGATACCGCTTCCGCCACGCCTTTGGGTTTGGGGAGGGAAGTCGCCGCGTTGTCGAGGTAGACGAACTTGCGGAGGTCTTGCAGATCAAGACTCCAGGGGGATGAGAAGGACGCGTCCCCGGGGTAGCATCTGTCCTTCCTTCAGTTTGTTCCGCTCGGAGAGCTGCCCGGGTGTGACGCCGTACACCCTCCCAATCTTCCATAGGGTGTCCCCCCGGCGGACGATGTGCCGGATCTCCTTCTTCCCGCCGCGCTCGGAAGCGACGGACTTTTGCGCCGCACCGGACCTCTTCTTCACGCGCACCGTCCGGGTCCGACGTACCCCGTCATCCAGCCGCTTGAACGCCATCTCGACCTGCTCGGCGGATATTTCGTTGCCGGGAACGGCCTCCTCCTCGGAAAAGCCGGTCACCGGAATGACCAACCGGGCGGATCGGCGGATCGAGGGCTTCTTCAACCCGTTCAGTTCCTGGAGGATGGGGACCGACGTTTGGTACCTGTCCGCGAGGGATTTCAGAGACTCGCCTTTCTTCACGGTGTGGAGAAGGAAGGTGACCCTGGCGTTCGTCCAAATCTTCTCCATCTGCTCCTCGGCGATGCTGCCGTACCCCTTGGGAAGCCGGATCTCATAACTTTCCTGGTTGGGCGGGGTGCAGAACCGGCGGAGTTCCGGGTTCCAATCCCGGAGGGACTCATAAGGAACCCCTATGAGCTGTCCAAGCGTCGGCAGGTCCGTACCGCCGGGGACGTTCACCTTGTCGAACTCCAGGGGATCCTCGTATTTCACCCCCTCGAAGCCGTACTTCTCCGGCTCCTTGGCGATGGTCAGGGCCGCGATCATTTTCGGGACGTAATCCTTCGTCTCCTGCTTCAAGTACCGGTGGCGGATCAGCTTGACGTAATCTTCGGACCTGTATCGGGTTACCGCCTTCTGGATCTTCCCTTCTCCGGCGTTGTACGCCGCGGTCGCAAGGGGCCAGGAATCGAACCTCCCGTACAGATCCTTGAGGTAGGACGCCGCTGCGTGGGTCGATTTCTCGTAGTCCCTGCGCTCGTCGGCCCACCAGTCGATCCGCAGGCCGTACCGGCGGCCGGTACCGGCGATGAACTGCCAGGGCCCGGCGGCGCGCGCCACCGAGTATGCCTTCGGGGAAAACCCGCTCTCGATGAGGGCAAGGTAGATGAGATCCCCGGGAAGGCCGTACTTGGCGAGGATCTCCCGCATCATGTCCGAATACTTGCCCGACCGTGACAGGTAGATCTCGAACCTGCTTCGCCCGGCGTTCTGGAAATAGCGGATGAACTTCTCGATCCGGCCCATCAGGCCGGTGTAGAGGCCGGTGTCCCTGCTCCCTCTTTCCTCCTGCGCGCTGACGAAGAACCCCATCGATGAATCCGCCTCCCGCTCCTCTTCGCGATCCTTCGAAAGCTGGAGGTCCACCTCCCCCTGCGACAGCACGCGGTCTTGCTGCTTCTCTTCGGGAGGGGCCGCGAGGACAACAACGGGTTCGGGGGGGAGTCTGGACGGCACGGCGAGCGGCTGGATCTGCGCCGCGACAGGCCGCGCTTCCGGCTCCAGGGCCGACAGGGATATGGCGGGGGAAACCGGAGGAGACGCTGGAACCGCCGGTTCACCGGCGATACCCGAGTCAGAAAGTGTCACAAGGGTGACAAAAACCGTCATCACGAAAAAAGTGGGATAAGCCTTCCGCCTTCGCACACAACCTCCGGCGGTTCTGAAATAAGTGTTTATTTTGATTAGCCAATTACAGTTTGTCAAGGTAAATATCCCCCCCTTCCGGAGGTCCTGCAAAACGGCGGTTCAGAATGGAACTTTCTCATACTCTCCCTGATCACGCAAAAGGTGGGCCGATACCGGGAGAAGTTTCGCCACCGAGAGAATCTTCCGGGCGCGAACCCGCTCCCCCGGGGGGATCCGGATGGCAAGGCCGCAATCGGAGGTAAGCCGTCTGGGGACGGGGATCAACCGCATGGCTACCCCCCATTTTTTCAGGTGTTTCTCCGCCGACAGAACCTGGTGTGTCCCCCGAAAGATCAGGATCATCTCCGGGGAGGAAGGACGTCCCAACAGGAAACCTCCCGAAATTGCTGTCAGGATTAACCATTTATTATATAGTTAATCGATGACGCTCGACGGAAACATCTTCGGGACTCCCCCCCAGTTGACCCACATGGCGTGGATCGGCGTCGCGGCACTGGCAGTCAACCTCCCCTTGGGGTACCTCCGGGAAGGGACGAGGAAACTCTCCCTGATGTGGTTCGTCTATGTTCATCTCTCCGTGCCGATCATCGCCTACCTGCGGATCAGCAACCACGTGTCCGCGTGGGCCATCCCGCCGTTTGTCGTTTGCGCCCTCATTGGCCAGATCGCGGGGGGCAGAATGCGGCGAATCCGTCAAAGCCGGACGTGAAAAAAGCGGCCAGGATATCGGATGTGCTTGAAGATGTCCTTGCCGCCCAGGGACTTTGCTCCGTCACGTGGATGGTCCGACTCTCCTCGGCGTGGCCGCGGATCGTGGGCCCGTTGCTCTCCGGGAAAACGTCCCCCGCAAGACTGAAGAACCGCGTCCTCACGGTCCTGGTCCAAAATCACGCCTGGGCGCAGGAACTCCAGTTAGGGAAACCTGCACTGCTCGAGCGGATCAACGGCATCCTGGAGAACGAAAAGGCCGAGGACATCCGGTTCGTGGTGGGGCCTCTTCCCGCAGCGGAGACGGGGGACCCGGCAGCGCCGCATGAGGGTGCAATTCTCTCCCCCGCCGACGAACCGGAAGGGGTGGCCTCCGTAGCCGACCCGGAAACACGGAAAATCCTGCGCTCCCTCGCACGCAAGGCTGCTTCCCGGAAGCCGTAGCTTCCGGGAAACGTCACCGGATCCAGCCGAATCTCAATGGAGGTGGAAGGAGGAACAGCGATGAAGCGCTTACTGGACGTGGATCTGCGAAGGGATGAGTTCCTGAAACTCGGCGCACTCGCGCTTGGGCTCGCGCTTGTGGATCCCGTTGCCCTTTACGGCACGATACAGGCCTCGGAGAGTCCGGCCGCAGGAACGAGGACGGGCGGCGGCTCCTCACAGATCAAGGTGTATTCAGCCCAGCGGAAAGGGTACGTCATGACGGAGAAGGTAATCCGGACCGATGCCGATTGGAAGAAGCTGCTGAGCCCCGAACAGTTCCACGTCACCCGGAAGAAAGGGACCGAAAGGGCGTTTTCGGGGCCGTACTGGGACACCAAGGAGACGGGGATCTACCAGTGCATCTGCTGCGGAAACGACCTGTTCAGCTCGGATACCAAATACGATTCCGGGACGGGATGGCCAAGCTACTGGGCCCCGATCGCCAAGGAGAACGTCCGGACGGAAGACGACAGCAGCTTCTTCACGAAGCGGACGGAGGTGCTCTGCAGCCGGTGCGACGCCCACCTCGGCCACGTGTTCACCGACGGGCCGAAGCCGACGGGACTGCGCTACTGCCTGAATTCCGCCTCTCTAAAGTTCGTCAAGGCGGGATGAGACCGCGGTAGATCCTTTCCATTTCCGGACGGGTCCGCCCGTTCGAAGCGTAGACGCGGGGCTGCCGTCTCTAGACCCGCTCATCCCCGCCGGTGGAAAAGATCAGAAGCCCCGTCAGGATCTTGGGGTAGAAAAACGTGGACTTCTGCGGCAGGACGTGGCCGGAGAGCGACACGCTCCGGAACTCCCCGACGGTCAACGGGTTCAAGAAGAACGCGGCCTGGATCGCGCCGTTCGAGAGGTCCGACACCGCCTTGGCCGGATCCTTGTAATACTTGACGTACTGCCCCGCGGTCACGTCCTCCGGGGTGACGCCGAGCAGCTGCTCCAGCAGGAAGCCGTGCAGGAGCAACACGTCCAGAGAGCGGAGCTCGGGGGGAAACTTCCCAAGGCGCTCCCGGCAGAAGCGGGCAAGATCCGGAAAGGCAACCAGGTGGAACCGGCCTCCTCCCGCGCTCCAGGCGATCGCCTTCCCCTTCTTCCCCGCAGCCTCGAGGGCCCGGATGGCGTCCTCCGGCGATCCTTTGCGACTCTCCATGGGCAACGTCGCACGCACCTTCGCGGCAAGCTCCTCCTCGGAAAACGCGGGAAGCGAGTGGACCCCCCGGTGCGTGGGAAGGATGACGATCCCCTTGTCGTCCATATTGCACAGGAACATGAGGACATGCTCGGTCGCGGCGTTCTCGCGGCTTCCGTGCCTCTTCCGCATTTCGTCGCGGAAGGCCAGCGCGGTCTCGTACCGGTGATGGCCGTCCGCGATGAAGACCTTCTTGTCCGCCATCTTCTTCGCCGCGGCCTTCTGGACGGCAGGGTCCGACACCGTCCACACCCGGTGCAGGATCCCCAGATCGTCCTTCGCCTCGAAATCGGGAGTCGGGGAAAGCCCCTTGCGCAGGGCGGCCAGCACCTCGTCCTTCGGGTCCGAAAACAACCCGAAGATGGGGCTCATGTTCGCGTCGGTCACTCGCATGAGGGCAAGCCGGTCCTCCTTCGGCCTGGAGAGCGTCTTTTCGTGAGGAAGCACCTCCCCCTCTCCGAAAGCGGAGAGGCGTAGCGCGCTCAGGTAGCCCTTGCGGACGAAGGTCCCCTTGCCGGGAATGGTGAACTCCTGCTCGTAGTAGTAGAAAGCGGGCCGGGAATCCTGCACGAGCGTCCCCTCGGAGAGCCACTGGCGATAATGGGAGGCGGCGCGCGTGTACTTGTTCTCCTTCGGGCCGTCCCCCACCCGATCCAGGCCGAAATCCACCCAGACGATGTTGCGGGGGTGACGCTGGTGCAGTGCCTTCTGCTCCTCCGGGGAGATCACATCGTACGGCTGGGTGACCACCTTCGAGAGATCCCCTACCCTGGCCAGGTCGTAATGAATTCCGCGAAACGGAGCGACGATCGCCATGGAATCATCCCTTCTTCAGAAAGTCGGTAATCTCCCGGAAAGGGATGGCACCTTCCCGCAGGAGGACAACGTCCTCTTCGCTTGCGCGCACGACCGTTGAGCCCGGGGATCGCTGGACCGCGGAGGCCTCCGTACCGGACGCGGGAGAGGGCCCGTCCCACAGGACCCAGTCCACTTCCCCGGTGAACTCGCGGACGATCTCCTCGGCGGTACGCCAGTGGCCCGGATTTCCCGCCCGGTTGGCAGACGTTCCGGTGATCGCCCCTCCCAGGGCCTTTGCCAGGGCTCTGGGGATGGGATGGTTCGGCACCCGGAGCCCCACGGTCCCGCTTCCGCCGGTGATCTGCGGAGGCGCATCGGCCCACGCCGGCAGCACGATCGTCAAGCCCCCCGGCCAGAACGATTCCATGAGACGCAAGGCCGAGGGAGGAACGTTCTCCGCCCAGGCGGAAGCCCGCTCCGCGCGATCGAGAAGGAGCGGGATCGGCTTTCTTCCCTCGCGGCTCTTGAGGACGAGGAGTTTCCGGAGCCCTTCCTTCGAGCGCGGGTCGACTCCCAGGCCATACAGCGTGTCGGTGGGATAGATGACCATCCCTCCGGCCTGCAGCGATTCGACCACGCCGGGGGGAAAGAAAGCAACGTTGCTTGCGTCGAAACGCACCAGGCGGGTCATGCCGCGGACGCACCGTCCAGGATGACGATGTCGCCTTCCCTTCTCCCGAGGGCGCGGGATACCACGGGGCACTTGCACCGCAGAAGGAAGACGGCGTTGCGCACCTGACCCACGAGAGTCTCGAAATTGGCTTGTCCCTTGGAAAGGACCAGGTCGGAAGCCGAGAGGCGGGCGCGGAATTCCGGCGGACAGAGAGCTAGGTCGGTCCCCACGCCCTGGTTCCCGTTGGAGACGATCTCGCCGTAGCGGGACAATCCCAGCTCGATTGCCTCGGCCGCAGTCAGGTCGTCGATGACGGGGCCGCCCTTCAGCCCGATCCAGACGTCCCGCCCTTCCTCCCGTCCGAGCCGCGCAAGGAGCGGCACGTCGAACGCCGCTTCCCCGGCGTTGTCGAGCAGGACACCGATCCGTTTCGCGCGGCGGATCCGCTCGAGGATCTCCCCGGGCACCCCCGCCGGCGCGGTCTGCCCGGAGAGGCCGTCAACCTCCCGCTCCATTGACTCCCGCTCGATGATCCCGAAGTCCATGACGTTGCCGAATGCCGCGATCCATACGGCCGCCGCAAGCGGGTCGGGCGAAGCGGCGACGAAATCCTCGGCCCGCCTCGACACCGCCTCGAACCGCTGCAGCTCCCGGCGCTTCACCGTCTGGAACGGGTCATCGGTCCGAAGCATTTCCCGCGCGAGCGCCTGGAGGCGCGTGGCGACCCCGGCGGGGACTTCCCCATCGGAAAGCCCTGCCATCATCGCGGACACCCGGGCGGCAAGCATCGTCCGCTCCGCATCGGACGCGCCGTGCGCGCGCGCCGCCAGGTCCGCCTGCCGCAGGAAGCAGGGGAAGCATTCGGGGGAGAGGAAGATCATCGAACCTCTTTGGCGGACGCTGCGACGCCTTCCGCCATCTGCCGCCGCCGGTCCCTCAAGCGTTTCTTGAGCCTCGGGTCGGACAACGCAAGGATCTGCGCGGCGAGATACGCCGCGTTCTGGGCGCCGGCCTTGCCGACCGCCATGGTGGCGACGGGCACGCCTCCCGGCATCTGGGCGGTGGAGAGGAGGGAGTCCAGCCCCGACAGGGGGGAGCTTGCCAGCGGGACCCCGATGACCGGCAGCACCGTCTCCGCCGCGACGACGCCCGCAAGATGAGCGGCGGCCCCCGCGCCGGCGATAATCACGGAGTACCCCTGCTCCTCCGCCTCCCGCGCCAGCTTCTGCGTGCGCCCCGGAGAGCGGTGGGCGGACGCCACGGTCGTCGTGCAGGGGACCCCGAGCCCGGACAGGGTGCGGGAAACTTCTCCCATCACTTCCGCGTCGGACTTGCTGCCCATGAGGATGAGAACCTTTCCGGCCACGGAGCTTACACCCCGCCCCGCAGGAGTGCCTTCTTCCCGATGTCGCTCCGAAAGTACGCCCCCTCCCACCAGATCTTCTCCACCGCGCGGTACCCCCGCTCGATGGCGGAACGGATCGTTTCGTCGACCGCAGTGACGCCCAGCACGCGCCCGCCGTTGTTCACCAGCCGTTCGTCCTTCAAGGCCGTTCCCGCCTGGAACACCTGAACGTCGCCCAGCTTCTCCGCCTCCTCGATGCCGGAGATGGGGAACCCTTTCCTGTAGGCCCCTGGGTAACCGGCGGAGGCCATCACAACGCATACGGTAGGCCGGGGATCGATCTCCATCCCCGCATCGGTCAGCCTCCCCTGCGCGCACTGGATGAGGAGGGGGACGAGGTCGCTTTTCAGGCGCATGAAGAGCGGCTGCGCCTCGGGATCGCCGAACCGGACGTTGAACTCGAGCACCTTCGGCTCGCCGCGTTCGATCATGAGGCCTCCGTAAAGGATCCCGCGGAACGGCATCCCTTCGGCCCGCATGCCGGCGAGGAGCGGTTTGAAGATTTTCTCCAGGGTCTTCTTCTCCACCTCGGGCGTCACCACCGGCGCCGGGGAGTACGCTCCCATCCCGCCCGTGTTGGGCCCCGTGTCGCCGTCGCCGATCCGCTTGTGGTCCTGCGAGGTGGGCAGAGGAACGATCTTCTCGCCGTCGGTGAAGACGATGTACGATGCCTCTTCGCCCGTCAGGCAGTCCTCCACGACGACCCTCTCCCCGGCGGTGCCGAAGACCCGCTTCTCCATCACGTCCCGAAGGAACGTGACCGCTTCCTCGTACGTTCCGGCGACCGCCACGCCCTTGCCCGCCGCCAACCCGTCCGCCTTGATCACGACGGGAAGGCGATGGGTCAGCACGAACTGCTCTGCGTCGTCATAGTCGTCGAACACCCGGAAAGCGGCCGTCGGGATCCCGTACCTGGCCAGGAGGTTCTTCGTGAACACCTTGGAGCCCTCCAGCTGCGCCGCGGCACGGCTCGGGCCGCACACCAGGAGCCCCTCCTTCGCCAGCAGGTCGGTGAGACCCGCTACCAGAGGGACCTCGGGCCCCACGACGGTCAGATCGACCCGGTTCCCCACCGTGAACTCCCGCAGCTTCGCAAGGTCGTCGGAGGCCACCGGGACGAGTTCGGCATGTTTCGCCATCCCGGGATTTCCCGGCGCCGCGTAGATCCTGTCCACCAGAGGGCTCTGGGCGATCTTCCAGACCAGCGCGTGCTCCCGCCCGCCGCTTCCCACCACCAGGACTTTCAGCCCCACGCGTTCCCTCCTCCCCGCCCGCTAATGCCGGAAGTGCCGGACCCCGGTGAACACCATCGCCATCCCGTGCTCGTCGGCGGCGGCGATCACTTCCCCGTCGCGCACCGACCCGCCCGGTTGGATGGCCGCCGTCGCGCCCGCGGCGGCGGCAACGTCGAGACCGTCCCGGAAGGGGAAGAAGGCGTCGGAGGCCGCGACCGTACCCTTCGTCGGCCGCTGCGCCTTCATCCCCGCGATCCTTGCCGAGTCCACCCGGCTCATCTGGCCCGCTCCCACGCCGACCGTCCGGTCCTTCAGGGCGTACACGATGGCGTTGGACTTGACGTGCTTGCAGACCTTCCAGGCGAATTGCAGGGCCTCGAGCTCGTCGGCCGTGGGCGCCCGCTTCGTCACGACCTTGAGATCCTGGGCATTGAGGACGTGCCGGTCCCTGCTCTGCAGGAGGAGGCCGCCGCTCACTTTCTTCATCTCGTGGCCCGCCTCCGCGCACCAGCGGAACTCGCCCCCGGTTTCCAGCACCCGGAGGTTCGCCTTGGCGGAGAGGATCTTCCGGGCCGCCTTGTCGAAGGAGGGGGCGATGACCGCTTCGAAGAAGGTGGCCGCCACTTCCCTGGCCGTCTCGGATCCGACCGGGCGGTTGAACCCGATCACCCCGCCGTAGGCGGACACGGGATCGCACTCCCTCGCCTTCTTGAAGGCGTCGACCAGCCTTCGTTTCGATATCCCCACGCCGGAGGGGTTGGTATGCTTGACGATGGCCGCCGCCGGCCCGGAGAACTCCATGACCAGCTGCAGGGCCGCGTCGATATCCACGATGTTGTTGTAGGAGAGCTCCTTTCCCTGGAGCTGCCGCGCACCGCCGAGCGTCGGCTCCGGGGGGAGCGAGAGATCCGCGTAGAAGGCGGCCGTCTGGTGCGGGTTCTCCCCGTAGCGGAGGGACTGGCGCCGGAGCCACTGGGCCGTGAAAGTCACCGGGAACTCGTCGAGGCCGTTCTCGCCGCGCCCCAGGTAGTTGGAGATCGCGGCGTCGTAGGCCGCGGTGAGGGCGAAAGCCTTCCGCCCCAGCTCCGTGTGCGTCTGCGGGTCCAGGTTGCCGTTCCCCTTCTTCAGCTTCGCCAGGAGGTCCGGGTAGTCCGCCGGGTCGCAGACCACCGCAACGTGCTGGCAGTTCTTGGCCGCGGAGCGGAGCATCGACGGCCCCCCGATGTCGATGTTCTCGATCGCCTCGCCGCGCGCGCATCCCGGCTTCGCGATCGTCGCCTCGAAGGGATAGAGGTTGACGACCACCATGTCGATCGGATGGATGCCGTGGGACTCGATCGTCTTCATGTGAGCGACATGGTCCCGGAGCGCGAGGATCCCCCCGTGGATCTTCGGGTGGAGCGTTTTCACACGGCCGTCGAGCATCTCCGGGAAACCGGTGTATTCCTCGATGAGTCGAACCGGGATCTTCTTCTCCTTCAACAGCTTCGCCGTCCCCCCCGAGGCGTACAGCTCCACGCCGAGTCGCGAAACTCCCTTCGCGAACTCGACGACGCCCGTCTTGTCCGACACGCTCAAAATCGCCCGATGGATTCTCGCCATGGTACGCTTCCCTCTCGCGTCTTTTCCCGTATTGTGATCGAACGCCCGCTACGGCCGGATCGGGACGGCCCCCAGGAGGGTCTTCAAGTCCTCGTCCGCGAACTTGATCCCGAATCCGAAGAAGAACGTCCTCAGGTTGTTCTCGCTGTTGAGGATATCGTCCACACCGCCGGTAATGAAAAGGTTTTTGACGATATCATAGTTGCCATACGCTTTCAAATGCGGATGCCGCCCGCTTTTCCTCCCGAAATCGAAGGCGTCCAGACCCACGGTGAGTCGGTCCTTGAACACCTCGTAATCGGCGCCGATCCCCCCGGTCGACTCCATGACCCCCCCCGTGATC